>UMJB01035128.1_pt1 | contig 15681 bp, 10 predicted proteins | sample 1965961 | NCBI WGS metagenome assembly UMJB01 (sample SAMEA4836139, study PRJEB28245) | human gut metagenome | biome: gut microbiome; material: fecal sample | place: Denmark | collected 2008
ACGGCACGCAAGGTGGAAGCTACCTGCACGCGAATCTGCTGCTGCTGGTTTTCCGGATACACGTCGATGAGACGGTCCACGGTGGAGCCGGCGTCCTGAGTATGAAGGGTTGCGAACACCAAGTGGCCGGTTTCCACTGCGGTCAGTGCGGTGGAAATGGTTTCCAAGTCTCGAAGCTCACCGACTTCGATAATGTCCGGATCCTCACGCAGCGCACGTTTCAGCGCTTCTGCGAAGCTTTTCGTATCAGTGCCCACTTCTCGCTGGCTCATCACGCAACGCTTATGCTGATGCACGAATTCGATCGGGTCTTCGATGGTGATGATATGGTCGGCACGTTCCGCATTCGCCTTGTCCACGATTGCGGCCAGTGTGGTCGACTTACCGGAACCGGTCGGGCCGCATACAAGCACCAGACCACGCGGCAACAGCGCAAGGTCGGCGATACGCGGGTCAATTCCCAGTTCCTGCGCGGTTTTGATTTCCGTAGGAATGGTACGCAACGCGGCGCATACGCCCATACGGTCGCGGTATACGTTCACACGGAAGCGCAACAGGTCGCCAATGGCGAAGGAGATATCAAGTTCCAGATCATCTTTGAAACGTTCCATCTCCAATTCGTTGGTCATGACTTTCACTGCTTCGTACGTGTGATCCTTCGTCCACACGCTCAATCCCTTGGCGGGGCGCAGCTTGCCATCCACGCGCAGCATTGGCGGGTCGTTGATTACCAAGTGCAAATCGGACGCATTGAGCTCAACCAGCTGGCGGATGGCCGACACGAATTCGTCGTCCGCGTCCGGATGTTCGGTGCGCAGCGTCTGTTCGACCTGCTCGGCCTTGATCTTACGTTCTTCCGGAACGGCATCCTCGTCGGCGTCGTTGGTTTCAGGCACTACGAAATCCGCGAATGGCCTGGTCTGCGGCTGGGGCTGACTCATCTGCTGTTGCTGTGGCTGCGGCCTTTGGAAAGCTGCGTCCTGCGGAATGTGAGTGATGGTCGGAGGCATCTGCTGCGCTGCGGTTTCGGCGATGTCGGCCTGTCGCTTAGCGAATGGTGTGGCACCCGGTACGAAGGACGGTGGATTGCTGTCGATCTGCTGGATCGGCCCATGCTCCTCATATGCGGGATTTTGCTGGGTCGCGTCAGTGTCCTCATCAAACTGCAGGCTGCCGGTACCGACTGGTTGACGGTCGATTGTTGTTGGAAAAACATGCGCTTCCTGCGATTGTTGTATGGCTTGCGTAGTCTGTTGTTGAGCAACAGACTGTTCGGATGGTTGAGACTGTGAAACTGGCTGCGGGTCGGGAATTTGCACATCCTGCTGGCTTACAGTCGGCATTGAATTAAGCGAAGCGAAAATGCCCTTAAGGCTTTCATCATCTGCCTGAATCGCATTGTCGGAAGACCAATGACGTCCCTTGCGGGGATCCTCATTGAACGATGGAGTGTTGTTGGGAATGGTCACGCCTTTGAGACCGGAAAGATATCCGCCATTGTTCCACGTTTGCTCGATGGTCATCATTGTCCTTTTAATAGGTGGGTTGCTGTCTGAAAATGTCGGTCGTGCCGGCGCTTCGACGCGCCGACGCAACCGAACGTTTTATAGGTGTTTTATAAGTGCGGAGAGGTGCATATGTGCATGTAACGTCAGGTGGAACCTACACCGTCACGCGAAGCACTTCCTCCACGGAGGTAATGCCTTGAAGCGCCTTCTGCCAACCGTCCTTACGAAGTGTGGTCATGCCTTGCTCCTTCGCCGCCTTGTCAATATCAATCGACGTGGCGCCACGGGCTATAAGATCCTCCATTGTTGAATCCACGCCCATGACCTGCTGGATGGCCACACGGCCGCTATAGCCGGTGTTGGCGCATTCTCGGCATCCTACCGGACGCCATATCGTCGGAAGAGGGGTATCTGGCATGTGTGGAACACCCAACGTCCGAAGCTCCGCCTCGGTGGCAGTATCCTGACGCTTGCACTTCTTGCACAGGCGGCGAGCCAGTCGCTGAGCCATCACCGCAGCAAGCGACGAGCTCAATAGGAACGGCTCCACACCCATTTCCGTCAAACGTGTCACCGCGCTTGGCGCATCATTGGTGTGCAGGGTGGAAAGCACCAAATGGCCGGTCAACGAAGCCTCAATAGCAATGTTGGCGGTCTCCTGATCTCGAATCTCGCCGATAAGCACCACATCAGGGTCTGCACGAAGGATCGAACGCAGAGCCGCGGCGAACGTCATACCGGCCTTGTTGTTCACCTGAACCTGATTGATGCCTCTCATACGGAATTCCACCGGGTCCTCAACCGTAATGATGTTGATTTCCGGCTTCGCCACATCGCCCAACGTGGCATACAACGTGGTCGACTTACCCGAACCGGTAGGACCGGTGACCAACACCAGACCATACGGACGGTTGTACGCCTTGGAGAACACGTCGAAATTCCGCTGGCTGAAATTCAAATCCTCCACCTTGAGATTGCCCGAAGGCGTGCTCAGGATTCGCATGACGATCTTCTCGCCCCATACCGTCGGCAGTGCGGCCACACGAAGATCCACCTTCTGACCATTGTGCTTGACGGTGATGCGGCCGTCCTGCGGCTTACGGCGCTCGCCGATATCCATATCGGACATGACCTTGATGCGGCTGATCACACCTTGGGTCATGGCTTTCGGCGCCTTTTGGAACACGTGCAGCACACCGTCGATACGGTAGCGCACGAGCAGACCGTCTTCCTGCGGTTCGATGTGGATATCGGAGCAGTGGTCGTCGATGGCCTGGTTGATGAGCAGGCTGACGAAGCGTGCCACAGGGGAGGCGTCCTCGCCGCTGTCGGATTCGAGGTCCACTTCCTTCTTGGCGGTCGCCGCGATTTCGTGCGACAGCTCGGTCAGCTCCGCGTTGGCGCGCAGGTACCGGTTGATGGCGTCCTTCACCTGAGAAGGCATCGCCACCATGGGAATGACCGGCATGCCGGTGCTGGCGGACACGTCGTCGATGGCGGCGAAGTTTTTCGGGTTGGCCATGGCCACGGTGATGCGTCCGTTGACAATGGACAATGGCAGCAGCTGGTTGCGACGGCACAGGTCGTCCGGCACCATGCTGATGACTTCTTTGTCTACTTGGTATTCGTTGAGGTCTACGAACGGTAGGCTCATGCCTTGAGCTAGCGCCATGGCATATTCGCGTTCGGTGTTTTCGTCCATGCCTTCGGTGGATGTGGGCATGGCGGGAAAGTCGCTAGTGGCGTCGCTGGGTGCAGCGGCATGGCGTGGCTGGCTCGGCGTGAAAATCTGGTTGATTTCTCCTGTGACCGGGGAATTCAAATCCATGCGCTGTGAGAAATCGCTCGGCGTGTCGTCGTTTCGATTGCGCTTGAGGAAAGGGAAACGGCTTCCCGAACCGGCGTCGCTCATAATGACCTCCTGGACCATGCGCCGGAACGCACGGTATGACTTATGGCCCTTTGCGAACACAGGTGTTTGCGGGCCTGAGAATGTTCAGTTGTTCATGGTCATGTGAGCTAACGATTGCAGTGTTGTGCACTACTACTCGCATAGTTTAGCGGCTTTGTGACTGAAACGCCAATTGTCATGTGGTGTTTGGAAGGGTGTGAAAACGTTGGCAGGGAATCGTGATACAGTACAGATATTCATGCACCGCCTTTTCTGCGGTGATTTTTCCTGTTGCCTCCGATGATGGGGTGATACTGCATGAAGGAGCTGCTCATGGAGCACAGCTGGCGTAGGGCGGTAAATGATGCCGCGACAGGGCTTGCAATACATAACGTCAAACGATTGCCGAAACGTGGCGAGTCGGGTTTCACATTGGTTGAGGTATTGGTGGCGATTGTGGTGCTGAGCATCACAGGTCTTGCCGCCGCACAGTTCGCGATTACTGCGATTCGTACTTCTTATGCCCAGCAGCAGCGTTCAGCAGCCATTGCTTTGGGTAGTGATGGTATCGAACGCATGCGCGCACAGATAGCGGATCATACTTCTGCGCCATCCTCCTATTACACGGATTTGCTGCCTGGCATGGGTGTGGATGATGTGAAGAAAGCACATGCGAATCTCACGGCAGTGGGGGCCATCACCTCACAATTCTCGGATTTGGAGGCTACGGCCACTCCGGATGCCGATACGAGCAAGTACATTCAGCCGGTGCGCACTACCACGGGCAAAGACGCCAAACATACTACATATACGGTGAACACCGTGATTGAGAAGTGCTATCGGGAAAGCGGCACCATGGATTGTAGAACCGCTTCGGAACTGGGTATTGACGGGCATGCGTCCATTAGCGGTCTTGACGGTACTCCTGACGCCTCGCTGCGATCCAGCATCCTGAGTCAGGACAACATTCCTACTAAGGGATTCACCTTTATGGCGAAAACGTATATGCCGATGGTACGCGTGGTGGTAGGCGTCACCTGGTCGGACAATATTGGCGCAGACAAAACGGCCGTGTATACCACCAATGAACTGCTGAATGTGATCGGGGCCTGAAGGAGCGGGACGGCTTATGGAAGAGAAGAACTCTGGATTCAGTCTGAATCGCCGATTATTACGTGCGCTCCGTAGGCGTGCTCGTGGTGAAGGCGGCGTTACCCTGGTGGAGATGATGGTTTCATTGTTTATTTTTGCCATTGTTTCCACCATGTTCACGGTGTCGATCGTACAATATTTGCATTCCACCACAGCCGATGCTATCCGCACCAGATCGGCTACGGAAATAGCTACATCGGTGCAGGCTCTGGACCGATATGTTCGCAATGCCGAAGGTGTGGAAGAGGCTGCCAGCGGTGACAGGTTGACTTTGGTGACCACTGATGCCGATGGGATTCGGCAATGCGCTGTGATTGAGTACACAGAGGCCACGTGGTCCGGCGGGCGAGTTGATGATTATGGTTCCGTCGTGGTAAAAACCAGACCATATGCAACCGGTGCGGGGGGAGCGTGGAGCGAGCATGCGGTGTTGACGGCGGTGATGAACAACAGTACCGCTTCAACGTCCGATGATTCGCTGTTCAAAAACAAACTGTTCAGCATGGATGGCGGTACGCGCGTGGTGCGGTATTCGCCGGTGACGGGTTCGTAGGTGGGTGGCAAGCCGGTCACCTCGAACACATTGACATCGTTTACAGCTCGCAATGTGGGTTCGAGTGCTTCGGTCGACTTCAGTCAATGTCGTTGAATGACGGTGTCTGTAAGGGCTCTCCCTTGTGGGGGAGCCCTTTTTCTATACTTCCAAATACCCCCGACGCGCCCGGGGGGAAATGGTTTTTTGATGAATTTTCGTCAAAACATGCTGAAAATATTTTCTGAAACACTATTGAAAATATAACTATTCCGGGGCAAACGTTTCAGACGAAGAGATACACCGGTAGACCGACGGACTCAACGCATGTTACGGAATCGGACGGTGGTGATTGTGTGAAGAGGGGTTATGCAATCGTATTGAAAGAGTTTGATTCGGGGTTGTGATGAAAACGGTGGATGAAACATCATTGGTGCGATTGATGCACTGCATCTGGTACTGCAAACGATGTCAATACGACTACGCTGAGAGTTGTTGGTTATGTGAGCCAGCCACCCCCACAAGGGGAAATAACGCAAAGAAGAATCGCTGTGGACCATCCGAAGTTGGACGGTCCCACGGTATGTCCTTCCAATTGGAAAGAAGGGTTCATTATGAAGAGCGTACGCAATGCGCTGAATCGCCGCGCCAAGGGCGAGAAGGGCTTCACCCTCGTCGAACTGCTCGTGGTCGTCATCATCATCGGCATCCTCGCCGCAGTGGCCGTGCCGATCTACCTGAACCAGCGCAAGGCCGCATGGAATTCCGCGACCCAGACCGATGTCAAGAATGCCAGCCTCGTTATGGAAACCATCATGACCGAGAATCAAGGGAAGGTTCCAACACTCAAGGCGACCACGTGCTCTAATACCGCTGGCTGCGATATCTACGATGGCAATACTGTTAATGTCAGCAAGAACGTGACTCTGACATTCGACGCAACAGAGGGTGCGAACACTTACAAGATTAAGGGTACAAATTCTTCCGACAAGAATTGCAAGACCTTTGTATATGATTCTGCTACTGGTCAGATCTCTGCTAAGTGATTTGTAGCAATGCTGTACCGCGGATGTCGGGGACCCTGTATGTCCCCGACATTCTTGTATCAACCGTAATCAAACATAAATCGAACATCATTTGATTCTTTGGGGGGAAAGTATGGCCGGCAACGACGCGCAGGTTTCAATGGATAACGGCACCAGGCAGTGGCGTTACAAGGGCGTCTCATTCGACGGCCAGCGTAAAGAGAAAGGCGTGGTCGAAGCGCAGACGCGCGACCAGGCCATCGAGCGCATCAAAAAACTTGGACTGTATCCGACCGACCTGACCGACACGGCCGCCGGCACCGGTCTCAACACTGAAATCAACATCAAGGCGTTCGAGAAATATCCAAGCAAAAAAGACTTCGCCGTAACGGCGCGGCAGCTCGCCACCATGGTGGCGGCTGGCGTCTCGCTGATCCGAGCCTTGAACATCGTCACCGAACAAATCGAGAACGTGAAACTCCGCAAGGCAGTGCAGGCCTGCGTGGCGCAAGTGGAAGGCGGCTCGTCCTTCTCCGAAGCCATGTCGGCGGATCCCGATTCCCTGTTCCCGCCGATCATGGTCAACATGGTTCGTGCCGGCGAGACCGGCGGCTTCCTAGACAAATCGCTGCTCACCGTGGCGGACAGCTTCGAAGCGGATGTGAGGCTCCAAGGGCAGATCAAAAGCGCCATGGCCTATCCGGTCGTGGTACTGGGCATCGCCCTGATCTTGGTGATGGTGATGCTGCTCACCATCGTGCCGATGTTCGCCAGCATGTACGATTCCATGAATGCCCAGTTGCCATTCGTGACCCAGATCCTGGTGGACCTCGGCAAAGTGATGCCCTACGTGCTTCCGATGCTGATCGTGGCCGTCGTGGCGCTGGCCATGTTCTGGAAGCGCAACCGTAACAAAGACATCATCCGCACCTGGTGGGATCCGTTCACACTCAAGGCACCGGTGTTCGGCAAGCTGGACACCAACGTGGCCCTGGCCCGCTTCTGCAATAATTTCTCTTCCATGCTCGCTTCCGGTGTGCCAATTCTCCAGGCACTTGATATCGTCGGATCGACTTCGGGCAACTATGTGATCGATTCGTCTTCGAAGCGTGTGGGCCGTTTGGTGGAACGTGGCTACCGTCTGGCCGACAGCATGAGCACCGAAAAGATCTTCCCGAACATGCTGGTGCAGATGGTGTCCATCGGCGAGGACTCCGGCGCCATCGACAAAATGCTGTCCAGCGCGGGCCGAGCGTATGACGAAGAGGCCCAATCCATGGCCAAACAGCTCACCTCGTTGCTGGAACCACTGATGATTCTGTTCCTCGGCGTGGTGGTCGGCTTCATGGTGGTGGCATTGTATATGCCGATGTTCTCCATGTTCGACGCCATCAATGGTCAGGCCTGACCTGATATCCGAGTACCCGAGCGAAACATACCTTTATATATAGGAGCAAGCATGAAACAGACCGGATTGTGGTCCAGACTCAACCGCAGGTACCGTGCGGCATTACGCGAACGCATGGGGGAGCACGGCGCCGCCATGATGCTGGCCATTCTGTTCGTGATGGTGGTGCTCACCACATCCGCTCTGGTCATGACTACCCTGCTTGCCCAGGCGATTCCTTACAAGAACAATAAGGAAAACTCCCAAGCCAACTATGCGGCCGAATCCGGCCTTGAAGTCGGCTTGAGCTATATCAATGAAAATCTGGCGAAGTTGCAAGGTTCTACGAGTCTTGATGATTTACAGAAGGTGTTGCCTGCCGTTGATGCTGATATGAACGACAGTTCCAAGGATGGTGAATTTGCCAAATATGATGGCGCATCCGTATTGTTGAATCATGTTGCTTTGAATAAGACGGTAAAAACATCGGATACGGCTTCATATACGCCAGATGACCTGTCCTATCGTGTGCGCATCAATTTCTACGACGCCAATCCGGATGACGCATCGGCGGAGATGATCGGCTCTCCATCCGATCTGAAAAACCTACAGTATGCCGAAGTGGTGGCCACGGGCTTCATCAACCGGTATAAGGACGGCCGTACAGCAGGCAACACCAAAAGCCCGCAGGCCATGAAGCGTGCGGTATGCAGGATCGAAGCCAAAACGGACTCCACCACCACGAACCATTCCAGCACCCTGGGCGTCGGTGGCCGCATGGGCATGGGTTTTTATGCCGCGGCGCCCTACAACAGGCTCGATTCGCAGTTCGTATGGGTACCCGTGGATTATGATGGCGTGTCCATCGGATCCGATCCAACCGGCGAAGTTAAATTCTCCGGCACGGTGGATTCCGGACACACCAATACCAGCCAGCTGTCCGATGGCACTGCGACGTTGAATCCAGTGAACCGCACCTGCATGCTGGCCACCACCATTCCGGTTACCAACGAGAAGAAAAGCATTGCCGAGAACCTCGATTTAAGCAAATCGCCTCAAGCCGGTTCTGGGCTGGTGGTATTGCCCGCCGCATACAACGCGGGAGGTGACACCTACCAATATACGGAGGAATGCCGTGCTGACGGTGCGTACTCCTCATTGAACACGTGGGTGTACTACAAGGACAATTCCATCCGTCTGGCCTCGAATATGGGATTGTGCGTCACCGGCGTGAGCATCGATGACACCGACGGCAAGACTCCAGCCACCTTGCAGCCATGCGGCACATCATACGGAGTCCACTTCCAAGGCGATTATTATACGGATCCGAATAAGGTTGCGCAGCAGACGGAGAAGAACGACCCGAACAGTCTGCTCAACAAATACCAGAAATGGAACTTCTACAACGGGTTCATCAACGCCGGATACTGGAACGAGCTGACGGGCGATGTCAGTGCGCAAGCAGCGTCATATGATTCCGCTCTGCCTGAAAGCAAGGGATATGCCGTAGCCGGCGTGCAGAGCGGCAAAAAGACCAAGTTCCAACGTCTGGAAGTCACCCATTACGGCGGTAGCCCACAAGACAGTGGCGATCCGCATTTCGCGGGCGGCAATATCAAAGCCACCCCCTACAGTCAGGCGTATATGGTGTCGCAATGGACCTATAACTTCAGCGATTCCTACTTTTCGAACGGTGCCGACATGCAGGATGCCACCGCATCCTTCAGCCAAGCAGGCGAAGCGGGATACGGCACCAATCAGATGGTGAACTCCGCATCCGGATTCTGCATGGTGATGGACGGCAACGACGTATACGCCGACACCTGCGACGTGCATAGTGCGGACTTCGACGCGAAATGCTACCAGAAGACGATCATGGGGCAAGGCAGCGATTTCATCTCGACCTCTCACTGTTCGACCGCCGACAAGGAGAACTTCAACTTCACATCCGACCGCGTCTCCTATACCGAAGATGCCAGCGCCGATGGCACTGGCATCGACACCACCATAGCCCTGCACGACACCAACGGCAACACGAAGTACCTGCATGTTTCCGGCAGTAAGGTGTCGTTGACCGATAATCCAAGTGACGTCACAAAGTTCCGCCGATATAACGAGCACAACACCTCGAAAGCGGTGAGTTACGGCGGCAAGACGCAGTATCCATGGGCTGGCACTTTCCAAACCAGCGAAGGCATGTGCCTGACGGAAATCTATCCGGGAGACTATGTGGAAAGCAATGGGAAGAAAGACCGTCAATACAATCGCTCAGACGGTCATTCCATGCTGAAAATGGTTTCATGCGGAACCGATCGTGACGTGCGTGGACGACTGGTGAAATCGCAGGCATGGAACGCTTCAGTGAATTATGGTGATGCCGGATCGGCCGGTAGCATTACTTGGACAACGACAACGACCACCGTATCTATCCCTACCAGTACCTATTTCTCAGCGGTTGTGGACTCCACCGTCACATCCAGAAAGTGGTGAACGGCATGGATATAGTGAATGATGTTCCTACCGTGGTGATACTGCTGGTGGCCTCGCTGATCATCGGCTGTATCTTCGGATCTTTCCTGAATGTAGTGATATGGCGTGTGCCGAACCACATAAGCATCACCAATCCGAAACGTAGCTTTTGTCCGAAATGCGAATCGCCAATCGCTTGGTATGACAATATTCCCATCTTTTCCTGGTTGGCACTCGGCGCGAAATGCCGACACTGCAAAGAACCGATTGCCGCACGATATCCGCTGGTCGAATCGCTTGGCGGACTGTCCTTCCTTGCCGTAACCGCAGGTGGACTGTTCGGCGCATACCCGTTATGGGCACTACCCGTGCTGTACGTGTTCGCATGCGTGTCCATCGTCATAGCGTTCATCGACTTGGACCACCATCTCATCCTCAACGTAGTGCTACTGCCGACGCTTATCGCAACGGTGTTGCTGCTGGTTGTGGCATCGTTTGGCATAGGGGAGTGGAATCGTCTTGGTCGCGGAGCGCTCTGCGCGCTGATTCTCTTCGTGTTCTATTTCGTACTCTCACTCATCTGGAAAGGTGGCATGGGAGACGGCGACATCAAACTCGCGTTCATTCTCGGATTGCTGCTTGGCTGGCTTGGCTGGCCGCAATTCATCATTGGATCGTTCGCCGCGTTCTTCATCGGCGGTGCCATCAGCTTGGTATTGCTGGCCAGCAAAAAGGTCGACCTTCATGGAGGCATCCCCTTTGGGCCATCCATGCTGCTCGGCGCATGGCTTGGCATTTTCGCCGGCGTACCAATCGCCACACTATACCTGCAACTCACCGGACTTGCGTAACGCATCCGCATACAAGACCCATATATATAAGGAGAGACCATGAGAGCAATAACGGCGCTGTCGATTGCGAGCGACGCCATACGAGCGGCGGTCATAGCCGACCCCTATACGGATTCGCCGACCATCAAACACTTCCAGGCGCTTCCGCTGCCCGTTGGAGCTGTGGTGGATGGCGAAGTGGTGGACGCCGAAGTGGTCACCGGTCTACTGAAAACGTTGGTGCAACGCTTCAAGTTCCCGCGTGAGAACACCATACTCGTTTATTCGAGCCGTCGTATGGTGTTCCGTGAGGCGGACTTCCCCTACATGTCCCTAGCTGATTTGCGCTCAACCCTGCCATTCCAGGCCAAAGGCATGATTCCATTGCCCATTGAGGAATCCGAACTTGACTTCGTGCCGTTGTCTGTAGTGGATGACGAGCAGAACGGCAAGCAGCTTCATGGCATTCTCGTAGCCACTCTGCGCGGTGGTCTGGAAAAAACTGCGTATACCGCAGAAGAAGCGGGTTTCGTGATCACCTCCATCGACGCCGGTCCGTTCGCGTTGGCCCGCCTGTTCAGCGACACCAACCAGGCGCAGACCGAAGCGGTGGTCAACATCAACGGCAACTGCACCGACGTGATCGTGCTCAATAACGGAAAACCCGCCTATATGCGCGTCGTGCCGTCCGGTGCCGACGACGTGTCCGACGCCATCGCCAATGCGCTGAGCATCTCCTTCGAAGACGCGGAACGCATCAAAAACCAGATTGGTCTGCAAAATGTGACCGGTGACGAACGTCTCGAAAAAGCCGAGGAAGTCATTCGTGAAACCACGGCGCAGCTCATCGTCGGTATTCGCAATACGTTGAACATGTACGACGTCGACCATGCGGACAGCACCATCAGCGGCATCATCCTCACCGGTACGGGTGCGCGACTCATTGGTCTGCCCCCAGTGTTGGCAAGCTCCATCAACAAGATGGTGCGCATTGGCGATCCGTTCATCCGCTTCAAGCTGTCCAAGGAAGTCGAACGTCAGAACATTGTGGCGCACGCGGTCGATTTAGGCGGGGTGCTGGGACTGGTCATCGGAAAGAAGCCGAGGTGAGTGTGATTATGAAACTTGATATGAAATCCAAGAAAAACAAGGCCAACTCCCACCGTGGACGTGGCAAGGAAATCGCCTATCCGGACACTTCGGACGGTCAGAAGGGCACCCTGCTATCCATGAACGTCTCCGATATCAGCAATGCGTTGAAGGCGGGCGGTATCGGCAAGCGTAGCACCGCGCCGGAAAACCCAGCCGACTGGACCATGCGCGCTAACCTGATTCCGCGTTCCATCGTCGGATTGAATCGCGATCGAGCCATCAAATACCTGTTAACGTATGTGCTGATCGGCGTGCTCATTGTATCTTTGGTGGTCAGCGTGTTCATGTTCGCCCAATCCACATGGGCGGACCATCGTGTGGAAGTGGCTCAACAGAAGACCATTTCCCTGCAAAAGGAGAAAGCGCAGTTCAAGGATGTCGAAGACACGTTGAATTCGCTGGACGATGCGCAGAAGGCGAAGATTGCCATGCTGTATGACGAAATGGACTGGATGAAGGTCGCCGATTCGCTGAACAGCTCGCTTCCGGAAGGCGGCCAGTATACGAATCTGGAACTCAAAAGCTTCCAGATCGCTTCATCGAACAATTCGTCCTCATCCTCCGACAATACGTCCACTGTGTGGTCTGGTAACGGCGTGATTTCCGCGGACTTCACCATCGAATCGCCGAATTTCTACTCGGCCAAGGACTTTATCAACAATTTCGCCTCGATCCCCACGTACAAGACGGGTTATGTGAGCTCTATTACCAAGAATGACAGTGAAGGTGGCACCACCTACACGTATACCGGAACGATTTCACTGGTGATGGACGGCAACACCACTTCGCGAAGCGACAACTCAGCAGGCGCGACCCAGGCCAACCGTGATTTGCTCGCCAAGCTGCGCGCAAGCCTCGACAAGGCTGCGTCCGGACAGTCTGATGCTTCTGCCAACCAGTCGACTGACACCTCATCCGATGCCAGCGGATCGTCCAACTGATAAGCAGGAGGAAACATGAACAAGCATAAAATCGCATGGATCGCACTGGCCGTCGGCATCGTAGTGGTGCTGATGTTGACATGGCTTGTAGGCGTATCTCCGCGTCTTACACACATTAAGGAAGCCGACGCGCAGACTGCGCAGATCGAAGAAAGCAACAAGAAAACGCGTGACCAGATTGAAACGCTGCGTATGGCGAGCGAGACGATCGGCCTGCAGAAGGATCGTTTGCGTCAGCTGCAGCGCCAGATTCCTGACGGCTATAACAAAAACGAATTCATCGATTCGTTGAATGCCGCTGCTGATGGTGCGGGCGTCTCCATCCAGTCTGTGACCTTCGATGAGGCCACCACCGCTGAAGTGCCGTCCGAAATGCAGGGAACCATCAAAGCCGGCCGGCTTGTGCAGGTTCCGGTGAGCATTACTGCGAATGGCAGCTATGATGCAATGCGTGGCTTCGTTCAGGCCGTGCAGGGCATCAACCGTATTGCCGTTCCTGAAGATGTGACGTACACCCTTGATAAGGGCGGCGACGCCACCAAGAACAACGTGACCATCAATTGTAAAATCTGGTCGCTGCTGCTTAACAATGACACCGTCGAAGACGAGAACGTTACCAAGCAGTGACAAACAATACATAAAGAACGATTCTCTCCTTATCCATTACATGGGGCCTTCCGCATTCGCGGGAAGCCCCTTATGTATCTTCACATATTCTTATGTGTTTTCATTCGGTTCTTGCATCAATTTGCCGTTCATCCCCATCGGAAATCACGTAACTTGCCATGCCGTGAAACTGTCAGGCAAAACTGTCAGCATGTGACGGTAGGCTTTGCGCTTGTAAAGACCCCAAACCATTCAATCCAGAAGGTGCATTGTGGCTGTATCCAAACTCGATGAAGTCGTATCCCTTGCCAAGCGTCGTGGCTTTGTTTTTCCCGCCGGTGAAATCTACGGCGGAACCCGTTCCGCATGGGATTACGGTCCGCTCGGCGTGGCGCTGAAGGACAATATCAAGCGCGAATGGTGGCGCTCCATGGTCGTCACCCGTGGCGACGTGGTGGGCGTGGACACCTCCATCATCCTGCCGACCCCCGTGTGGGTGGCTTCCGGCCACGTGGCCGTCTTCAACGATCCGCTGGTCGAGTGCCTCAACTGCCATAAGCGCCAGCGTTCCGACAAGCTTGAGGAATCCTACGCCGAGAAGCATGGAGACAAGCTGCCGGAGAACGGCATGGCCGACATCGTGTGCCCCGACTGCGGCACCCGCGGCAAGTGGACCGAACCGCGCGACTTCAACATGATGCTGCGCACCCACCTCGGCCCGGTCGAGGACGAGAACTCCCTGCACTACCTGCGTCCGGAAACCGCGCAGGGCATCTTCGTGGACTTCAAGAACGTGATGACCTCTTCCCGCAAGAAGCCGCCGTTCGGCATCGCCAACATGGGCAAGTCCTTCCGTAACGAGATCACCCCGGGCAACTTCATCTTCCGTACCCGTGAGTTCGAGCAGATGGAAATGGAATTCTTCGTCAAGCCCGGCGAGGACGAAGCCTGGCACCAGTACTGGATCGACGCCCGTACCCAGTGGTACCTCGACCTCGGCGTCAAGCCGGAGAACCTGCGCCACTACGAGCATCCGAAGGAGAAGCTGGCCCACTATTCGAAGCGCACCGTCGACATCGAATACAAGTTCGGCTTCCAGGGCTCCGATTGGGGCGAGCTCGAAGGCATCGCCAACCGTACCGACTTCGACCTGTCCGCGCACGCGGAGCACTCCGGCGAGGACCTGAGCTACTTCAACCAGGCCACCGGCGAAAAGTACGTGCCGTACGTCATTGAGCCGGCCGCCGGCCTGACCCGTTCCCTCATGTGCTTCCTCGTCGACGCCTACGACGTGGACGAGGCTCCGAACACCAAGGGCGGCGTGGACAAGCGCACCGTGTTGCACCTCGACCCGCGTCTGGCTCCGGTCAAGGCCGCCGTGCTGCCGTTGAGCAAGAAGCCCGATCTGCAGAACGTGGCGCAGAAGCTCGCCGCCGACCTGCGCCAGAACGAGTGGATGATCGACTACGACGAGGCCGGCGCGATCGGCCGTCGTTACCGTCGTGAAGACGAGATCGGCACTCCGCTGTGCGTCACCGTCGACTTCGACACCCTCGACGACCAGGCCGTCACCATCCGTGAACGCGATACCATGCAGCAGGAGCGCGTCAGCCTCGACAAGGTGGCCGACTACATCGCCGAGCGTATCGGCGAGAAGCGCGTCAGCGTGCCGCAGATGCCGGTCGAAATGGGTGGCGAGGCTTGGCCTGAGTCCGTCAAGATCGCCGAAGCCGGTGGCCTGTACTGATCGCCACGAATCGGTCATATTGAACGGAACAAGTCTGACCTATGCCAGATAGCATTGTGAATGCCTACGAGGAATCCGACGTGCTCGACCCGCGTACCGACGCGGAACGGCCGTCGGTTCCTCCCGTTATAAAGCCCGTTGATCTGGGTCCGGTGCACGTCGAAACGCCGGTGGTGCTTTCGCCTATGGCGGGCGTCACCAACTGGCCGTTCCGCGTGATCTGCGAAAGCTACGGTCCCGACGGTCTGTACGTGGCGGAAATGATCACCGCGCGCGCATTGGTGGCCCGCAATCCGAAAGCCCTGCGCCTATGCCGTTTCGCACCCAGCGAGAAGATTCGCTCGCTGCAGCTGTACGGCGTCAATCCCTCGATTGTGGAGCAGGCCGCGAAAATCGTCATCGACGAGAACATGGCCGACCATGTCGACCTCAACTTCGGCT
>UMJB01022057.1_pt1 | contig 15428 bp, 12 predicted proteins | sample 1965961 | NCBI WGS metagenome assembly UMJB01 (sample SAMEA4836139, study PRJEB28245) | human gut metagenome | biome: gut microbiome; material: fecal sample | place: Denmark | collected 2008
CTGGTGCCCTACTTTGGAAAGCGGAAAATGAGCGAAATCCATTCCAAGGAGGTCATGGCGTGGCAGAGCGAAATGCTGAACTACCGGGACAAGAATGGCAAGCCCTATTCCCCCGTGTACCTGAAAACGCTCCACAATCAGTTGAGCGCCGTTTTCAATCATGCGGTGAAGCACTACAATCTGAAAGCCAACCCCGCCGCCCAGGTGGGCAACATGGGCAAGGCCAAGGGCCGGGAAATGCTGTTCTGGACGAAAGCGGAGTATCTGAAATTCGCTGACGCTATGATGGACAAGCCTCTTTCCTACTACGCCTTTGAAATGCTCTACTGGTGCGGTATTCGGGAGGGGGAGCTGCTGGCCCTCACCCCGGCGGACTTCGACTTTGAGAAGCAGACGGTTTCTATCTCGAAATCCTACCAGCGTATCAAAGGGCAGGACGTTATCACCGACCCCAAGACGGCCAAGAGCAACAGGGTCATTCAAATGCCAGCTTTCCTCTGTGAAGAAATGGAGGACTACATCAAGAGCCTGTACGCCGTGGAGCCGACAGACCGCATTTTCACGGTGACGAAATCCTATCTTCACCGGGAGATGGACAGGGGAGCGAAAGAGGCCGGGGTCAAGCGGATCAGGATTCACGACTTGAGACACAGCCACATTTCCCTGCTGATTGACATGGGCTTTACCGCCCTGGCAATCGCTGACCGGGTGGGGCATGAGAGTATCGACATCACCTACCGCTACGCTCACCTGTTCCCCACCCGGCAGGCGGAGATGGCGGACAAGCTGAACATGGAGCGAAAGGGGGCTTAAATCATGTCTGCGAAAAATCTCGACAACTACAACCGTTGGAGAAATCGTCAGGTGGCGTTCAGGCTGTCGCCGGAGGAGGCCGATTTATTGGACACCTATGTGCGCCTGTCCGGGCTGACCAAGCAGGACTACATCACCCGGCGGCTGCTGAACCGGGACATTGTGGTGCAGGGCAATCCCAGGGTCTACAAAGCCCTGCGCGACCAGCTCGCCGCCGTCCTGGGGGAGCTGCGGCGCATGGAGGCCGGGGATGGGGTGGATGATGAACTTCTTGCCACCATCCGCCTTATCACCGTGACGCTGGACGGCATGAAGGAGGATTGATAGATTGATGGATTCCAGAGAAACGAAAAGGACTGTCCCGGTTCCGTCTGTTGGCGCAGACGGGGAACAGCCCAATTCAAAAATATGTACCACGGCCAGTATATCAGAAGCGGCTACCGAAAACAACCCCCAGGATGAAAGTATGGAGGATATTCTTCGGGAGCTTCAACGGACAAGCGACCCGGCCTACCTCCACACGGTTTCCATGAACGAGCTTTACCAGAATGTCTACCAGAGCAGACCGCCAATCATTGACGGTCTGCTCTATCCTGGGACGTACCTCTTTGCGGGAGCGCCCAAGGTGGGCAAGTCATTCCTGATGGCCCAGCTTGCCTACCATGTGAGCATGGGCCTCCCCCTGTGGGGCTACCCCGTCCACAAGGGCACCGTCCTCTATCTGGCGTTGGAGGACGACCACCGCCGCTTGCAGGGGCGGCTGTATCGGATGTTCGGCATGGACGGCACCAACGACCTGCTCTTTGCGATCTACGCCAAACAGCTCGGCCTGGGCCTGGAGGAACAGCTAAAGAAATTCGTCCGTCAGCACCCCGACACTAAACTGATTATCATTGACACCCTCCAGAAAGTCCGGGAGGTCGGCGGGGACAAGTACAGCTATGCCAACGACTACGAGGTGGTGGGCAAGCTGAAACGCCTTGCTGACGATTGCGGTATATGCCTCCTGCTGGTACACCACACCCGAAAGCAACAGGCAGACGATAAGTTTGATATGATTTCCGGCACCAACGGCCTGTTGGGAGCTGCGGACGGGGCCTTTCTTCTTCAAAAGGAGAAGCGGACGGACGGCAGCGCCATTCTGGACGTGGCCGGGCGTGACCAGCAAGACCAGCGGATGTATCTCACCAAGGACAAGGAGCGCCTTGTGTGGGAGCTGGAGCGGCTGGAAACGGAGCCGTGGGTGGAACCGCCTGACCCGGTATTGGAGGCCGTTGCCGCCCTTGTGACAGCAGACAGGCCCGCCTGGGGCGGCACCGCCACGGAGCTGGCGGCGGCTATCCAGACCGACATGAAGCCCAACGCCCTGGCTATGCGGCTGAATATCCGGGCCGGGAGGCTGGCGGCGGAGTACCATATCCGCTATGAGAACAGCAGAAGCCACGCCGGGAGAAGTATCACCCTCACCCTGGAACCGCCCCAGGCGTGACGACCGTGACGGCTGTGACGGCTTTTTTGAGAGCGGGGGCGGTGTGTAAAACATCGTCACGGTCGTCACGGCCGTCACGGGGAGCGGGGCCAAAAGTCAAGGGGCCATACCTGGGGGTGGAGATTGCCGCAAGGCAATACAACCCGAACCCCTTGACTTTTGGCCCACGGAGAACACTGGCCGGGAGGGGGAAAGGCTGTGCCTTTCCCCCTGCCCAACGGCGAGTGTCAAAGTTTAGGCGGGGTGCAGGGTGCCCTTTTCAAAGGGCGGCCCTGCTGGGGGAGCCGTCCGCAGACGGCGGGGGCAACGCCCCCACTCCACCCCGTAGGGCGCAAATGCGCTTTTGATGGCCGCAAGGCCGTCAAAAGTGCTTTTGCGTTACTTTCGCAGAAAGTAACAAAGGCCGCCGCTGGCGCGGCGAAAGGAGTGTTGATTTGAAAAGGACGATTAGTGCGATGATGGGGCAAGGTTCGGTGAACCACAACAGCAGGGCGTTCAACGCCAAGAACACCGACCCGGAACGCTCCCACTTGAATATAACCTACTGCCACGAAAATATCAAGGCAGTTTTCCATGAGCTGTTTGACGAGGCCCTCAAGCGGTACAACGACAAGCAGACCAGGGCAGACCGCAAGATTGAGGACTACTATGAGAAGATACGTTCCAGCAAGCAGGAAAAGCCGTTCCATGAAATCATCCTGCAAGTGGGGAACAAGGACGACATGAGTGCCGAGGGCGAGGACGGCCAGCTTGCGGCGGCGGTGCTGGACGAGTACATGAGAGGGTTCCAGGAGCGCAACCCCCAGCTCCGGGTGTTCTCCGCCCACCTCCACATGGACGAGGCCACGCCCCATCTGCACATCGACTTCGTACCGTTCACCACGGGGAGCAAGCGGGGCCTGGACACAAGGGTATCTCTCAAACAGGCGTTAGCGGCCCAGGGCTTTAAGGGCGGCACCAGGGGCGACACGGAGTGGAGCCAGTGGGTACGCTCCGAAAAGGAACAGCTTGCCGCTGTGATGGAGCGCCATGGTATTGAGTGGGAGGACAAGGGCACCCATGACAAGCACCTGCCTGTACTGGACTTCAAAAAGGAGCAGAGGGCGAAAGAGATTGCCGAGCTGGAGGCGGTCAAGGCCAAGAAGCAGGGACAGGTGGAACAGCAGGAGCAGCGTCTAAAGGAGCTGGCCCCGGCTGTGAGGAACATGGAGCAGTTGGCGGCGCAGTTCTCCGACGACCCGGAGCGGATATTGCCGGAGCCTGGGCCGCTGGAGAGTGCCAAGTCCTACCGGGAGAAGAAAGCCAAGCCCCTGTTGGCGCAGATCGTCAAGGTGCTGCGTTCCCTGTACCGGGCCTATGTCGAGTTGAAGAGGAAGTATGAGCGGTTGCAGGGGGACTATGGACGGGCCAGGGAAGGAAACGAGCGGTTGTCCGACCGCTTGCAGGAAACGAAGTTGGAGAACAAGGCCCTGCGGGGGACAGTTGCCGACTTTGAGCGGGTCAAGAGGGCTTTCGGCCCAGAAGAAGTGGAACGGGCTGTAGAGGACGCAAAGCGCAGGGAAGCGCAAGAGCGGGAGCAGAGGAAAGCAAAGCGGAAATTCAGCCGGGGGGCGAGGTAACGAACAGTGGGAGGGCGCTCCAATGAGTGCCCTCCCGTTTTGTACTTGTCAGCGGGTGATTTTACTGCTATAATAAGGGCGATAAAAAGGAATTGGAAACGGAGTTTTTACCATGCTACAAATAGTTTTTTCCGACAGTGAATGTGGGACATTGAAGATGGCCACGCATTGGGGGTCGTCCAGTTGGGATGTTGGGGTGATTGGAGTTATTTTCGGCGAGGGAGAGAAGGAACCCACGCAGGAAGAAAAAAACCAAGCTATAGCCCAATTCAAGGCCCAGAGGGAGAAAGAGAACCGCCGGGCACGACCTGTGGGCGGCAATCCTGGAGATGTGCTATGCCCGTCTGTTGGGCTGGACATCGGCCCCATAAGCGGCCCTGATGTGGAGAAGGCCCGGTTTGATTTGCTTACCGCTTGGCTAGGGGGCGATTTCCCACTCCCAGATTGCGACCCAGACGATTATGCCCAGCGGGATATGCTTTGGGAACAACGCCAGCGGGACAGAGAGCGGCTTTTGGAGGGCGGAAAACATGGCGAGGCTGTGCGCATTTGGTACAGCAATGCGCCTTACTCCCTGTGCGGATTTTATGATGTGCTTTGGCAACTGCGGGACTGCGATTGTCCCGTGACCGCTTTAGAGATGCCCCGGTGGATGCCGCTGGAAGATAATACGGTGCAGTCCTGTTTGAACTGGGGGGAACTATCTCCGGGGGACTGGGCGGCGTATCTGCCGCTGGAGCGGGAAATCCCTAAAAATGTCCGCAGAGCTATCGCTATGGAGTGGTCACAGCTTCGAGAGGAAAATTCACCCTTGCGTGCTGTTGTCAATGGCCGTTTGCGCAGTGTAGGGGAGGATTTCTACGATCCATTCATTCGTGCCCAAATCCCTGATGGAATTTTCCGGGTGGCTCATCTCATCGGTGATGTATTGGGGCGGTATCAATTGGGTATCGGCGACTGGTGGATTGCCAAGCGTATTCAAGCTATGGAAACCCAAGGGGAACTGATTACAGTGTCCAAGGGTGACGGCTTCTACCGGAACGAAATGCGTCGAGCGCAATAAAAGAGAACTTCCGATATATCAGGGTGTTTTCTATTGCTGAATAGCCTGGGAAACGGTGTAAAAGGTAGTTGTATTCTCCTGCTTTTTGTGATACTATTTTGATACTAAGAAAATTAGCGGCCAAAAATAACAGGTAAAATATTAACAAATTTGCGAATGTTATGCCTGTTAAAGTATAGGAAATACAGCCCCATATAATAGGATTTGTCGAGTGGGAATAACGAAAAAGTGGATGTGAAGGGCTGCAAAACCTTGAAAACACGCACTTTTTCAAAACAGGATTGCCTGTTTGGTAGCAAGATGATAGCAGCCGCGGCGTTCGTGCTATTCTGATGTGTCGGATGGCGCGAATGGCTTGCGGGTGCTGGAATATAACTTTATAGGATGAAAAAGGCTCTGCTGACTTCCGTGAAGGAAGAACGGCAGAGCCTTTTGCTATTACTCGGATTGATTTGTAGGGAAATTGGTGAATATATCGGGGGGATATGGTGCCAGTGACCGATACCTCATTTGTGCGGTGTTGCCTTAAAATTTTACCATTGAGAGTATTGACAAAATAGAGGAACTTATGTACACTAAATATGAAGTTCAACCGTTCAAATTTAATATGAAGATGGAGAGATACTATGAAGAAGTGGTACGCGAAGTCGAAGCGTCCCGGACGCAAGCAGGTGGAGGTGAAGGAACATCTTTGCGCGGTGGGAGAATTGAGCAAAGAGTATGGAAGACAACTGGGCATGGAAAAAGAAGCGGAAATGGCCGGAACGGTTCATGATGCTGGCAAGCTCACAGATAAATTCCAAGATGTCTTGGAAGGAAACGCATCCAGAGTAGACCATGCAAGGGTGAGCGCTGCGTTTTTGTGGTGGCTGCTTATCAAAACGAGTAAATACGCAGGGAAAGAAACGAAAGAGTGCATAAGTGAAAAAATTGCAAGTACAAATTATGCACCCATTTTGGAAGCCATCAATGCGCATCATGGGACGCTGCTCTGCTACAATCAGCTGAAGTATTCGCTACTTGAATGCATGACAACGCAAAAGTGGTTGGAAGGTAACGAGGGAAAGGAGGTCGCGTTGACAGGAGAAGAGAATTACAAGGCGCTAAGAGATATATTTCGTGAGGAACTTCCGGACTGGAAACGAATTGGAATCAAGAATATGACGCTTGGGGAAGAAGAACGGATGCTTTGGTCGCGAATGCTGCTTTCTTGCTTGGTGGATGCAGATTACACCGCATCAGCGGAAGAGGATGGAGAAATCATCCCGGAGCCGCCGAAATGTGATGCGGAAAACTGGCTGGAGCGCTTAAATGCGCATCGGGCGGAACTGGCAAGGAACTCAACGGCTGATAAAAAACTCAATGCACTGCGGAATGAGTTGTTTGAAACGTGCGGCAGGGCGGGGGATCATGCGCCGGGAATTTATACCCTGACAGCGCCTACTGGCACAGGAAAAACGCTGGCCTTGCTGCATTTTGCGCTGCGCCAATGCCGCAAGAACGGTCAGCAGCGAATCATCATTGTGCTGCCGTTTATTACGCTGACGGAACAGAATGCAATTGAATATCGGAAAATCCTTGGGGATGACGTTTTGCTGGAAGATCATAGCCAACGGCAGCTGACAGAAGAGCAGCGAAAGTTTGCACAGCGCTGGGATATGCCAGTCATTGTGACCACATCCGTGCGATTTTTCGAGGGGCTGTTTGCGGCAAAAGCGCCGAATCTTCGGAAGCTGCATCGGCTGGCGAATTCTGTAATCATTTTCGATGAAGCGCAGAGCTTGTCTGCAGAATTGTTTCCTGCGACGCTCAAAACCATTCAGGCGCTTTGCAATCTGCCGAAGAAGAATGTGACGATGCTCTTTTCTACGGCGACACAGCCGGATTATCAATCAATCCCTAATCTTACTTGGCATGCTACGGAGATTTGTCCGAACCATGCCGATATGTATCAGCAACTTCGCCGCGTTCAGGTGACATGGCGAGTTTTGCCGAATGAGAGAATCTCGTGGGAAGAAATTGCGCAGAAGATGGCGGCGCAGCGGAGCATCTGCACCATTGTGAACATGAAAAAGCACGCGAAGAAGCTGTTTGATGCGCTGAAATTGGTATGTGAGACGGAATCAGTATTCTACATCACGACGGAATTGTGTCCGGCACATCGGCGCGTCGTGATAGAGCAAGTCAAAAAGCGGCTGCGCGACGGCTTGCCTTGCCGTGTGGTTGCGACGCAGTGCATCGAAGCGGGGGTGGATTTGGACTTTGACAGCGTTTTCCGCGCGCTGGCCCCGCTGGAATCAATCATTCAGGCGGCAGGACGTTGCAATCGAAACGGCCGCCATCCCGAAGGCGGGCAAGTGCTTGTGTTCCTTCCGGATGAAGATAATCTGTATCCGGATAATTGGTATAGGAAGGCGGCAATGCTGGTTAGTGCATTGCATATTGAGAAACCGATTGACTTGATGAATCCGAGCGACATTCAGCGCTACTATCAGAAGCTCTTTTGGAAGCTGAAAGGGGAGAAGGAGCTGAGCGAGGCCATCCAAATGCAGGATTATGCAGGAGCTGAGAAACACTATCGCATCATCAAGAATGATGGCGTGCAGGTGCTTGTGCCATATGAACCTGAAAACAAGCTGTTTGAGAAGCTGAAGGAAAAAGCCTTGGAAAACGGCGTGACGGCGAAGTGGATGCATGAAGCTGCAAAGCTGTGCGTGACGGCATATGCGAATGATGACTTCAACTGTTATGCGGAGCAGCTGTATTTTGCGGGAAAGCGGAATGAGGGCAGGCAGCCATCCGGTTATTGGGTGCTTCGCAGGAAGGAGGATTATCATATGGATACGGGGATGCAGTTGAAAAATGATGACTGTATGTGGTGAAAAAATTCTTATATACCAGATTTGCTATTGACAATTCATGCGAATTATATTATATTTGTACTGACAGCTTGAAACACTGATAGGGTAACAAGCTGAGAATTGAAATAGTACAAAGATAATGCTATCCTCTCTGCTGATTTGGCAGAGAGAAGAACATGGAGGTGATGAAAAATCATGGAGATTTCAGTGACCGTTTGGGGTGACTTGGCGTGCTTCACTTCGCCGACAACGAAAGTAGAAAGGCTTTCGCAGGCAGTCCCAACGCCATCAGCAGCACGAGGCATACTGTCAAGTATTTACAGCAAAAGGACGGAATTTTTTTGGATGGTGACAAAAATTGAAGTGCTGAAGCCGATTCGCTATATCAGCGTCAGGCGCAACGAAGTGAAGTCCATATTGGGAAATAATATGGAACCAATCAGCGCAGAGGATGAGCGGACACAGCGGCAAACGGTTTTCCTGTATGATGTCCGCTACCGCATTACCGCGCAGATTGTGCCGCGGCCGGATTATCATGGTACGGTGGAGCAACTGTATGCACAGGCTGAACGGCGAATTAAAGGTGGCAAGTGCTTTTGCCAGCCTGCGCTCGGCTTAAGGGAATGCGTTGCGTACTTTTCTGAAAGTGACCCGAACGAAAAGCCGATTCAGCAAGACATGGATTTGGGCTTGATGGTGTACGACATTTTTGACCTGCATGACGCGGAGGTTCGCAAGAAAACGCGGACAAGGCTGTCCCTGTATCATGCGGTAATGAAGCAGGGCGTCATTGAAGTGCCGCCCTATGATAGCCCGGAAGTCTTGAAGGGGGATGCGATATGCTGAGACCGCTGTACGATTATGCCATGCGTTACCAGCTGCTGCCGCCTCCGGGCATGGTGAAAAAGACGGTAAAGGCATGGGTTTGCCTTGGCGCGAATGGCACGTTCCTTGGCGTAAGGCAGGACGGCGAGGATGAATACTTTTGCCCTGACATTGGCAGCTTGGCGAATGGCAAAGACAAGTGCAATGTGCTGGTAGAAAAATACGAGGTTGTTTTCTGGAAAGATACGCCGGAAAGCAAAGCTGAGCAAAGAGAGGAAGGCAAAAAGCCGAAAGACAACACGCTCAAGCATCGATACTTTCTTGCTTCTCTTCAGCAGGCAGCGCAGAAAGCCCCGGAATTGTCCGCCTGTGTGCATTTGCTGGAGGACGAAACCTCCTGCGAACAGGTACGGCAGGAATTGATGCGGCTGAAGCTGAAGCCATCAGACCGCGTTTCATTTGAAATTGCAGGAACGCCTATTGTCGAAATTCCGGAGGTGCAGGAATGGTGGCGGGAGTTTCGTCAGCAGTTCGCGCAGCATGGCGCGGCAGAAAGCTTGTGCCTGATTACTGGAGAAAAAACGATGCCGGTTGCTACCCTGCCGCCAATTAAGGGACTCTTGCAAGTTGGCGGACATGGACGCGGTGATGCGCTGTTTTGCTTTGACAAGCCAGCATTTTGCTCGTACGGGCTAAAGCAATCGGCGAATGCGCCTGTTTCTACGGAATCAATTGACGCGGTGAAAGCGGCGCTTGACCATCTCATGTCAAGCGAAACGCTTTCGCCAACGTTGGCGGGAATGCGCTTTGTCCATTGGTTTGACTGCTATGTTCCTGCGGAATGCGACCCGATGCAGCAAGCACTGGATGGCGATCCTAAGAATCAGGGAACAGAACAGCAGACGGAAGATGATGATGGATACGACGACGATGAAGAATTTGATGAAACGGTAGAAGCACCGTCAAATCCTGATGCTAAACGCGATATTGCAGCCAAACGCATCGAGAGCATTGAAAACGGAGCAGCGACAACCGCGATTCCAGCCAGCACGCAGTATTACATCCTCCTGCTGTCCGGCGTTACAGGGCGTGTCATGGTTCGCAGCTACGACCACGGGAATTACGGCGAACTGGAGGAGAGCATCCAGCAATGGCGCAATGACTTGCAAATGGTCGATCTCGGTGGAACGGGATTCACAAAAATTAATTCGCTGAAAGCAATGATGATTCGTCTGATGCCGCGGCAAAAGAGCGAAAAGAACGTTTTCAAGCGGATGGACAAGGAACTTTCAGGAATTACGCCAGCGGTGCTGCACGCAATCTTGACGGACAGTATGCTGCCGGATTCCGTGGCGGTTCGTGCGCTGCGATACATTCGCAATCAAATGGCCAGTGCCAGCGAAGAAGATAAACATGCGCCCGTGCCCGATGCAATGTGCTGCCAATGGCTGAAAGTATGGCTGATTCGGAAAAACAATCGAAAGGAAGGCGTGATAGAAGCTATGTATCAGGCGGAAAATACGAATGTTGCGTACCGCTGCGGCGCGTGGGTCGCCGTGTATGCGAGTATGCAGCAGTTTGCAATGAGAGATGTTCAGGCAGGTATTGTACAGCGCTATTATGCGTCTGCTTGTCAGATGCCAGCGCTGGTGCTGGGGCAGCTGTCAATTCTCTCCGTACCGCACCAGGACAAAATCAAGGGTGACTATCTGAAGATGTATCTGGAAATGCTGGATAAGGTGACTTGTGACATTGGGGAAATCCCCACCATGCTGAACTTGGAGCAGCAGGCTTACTTTGCGCTGGGGTATTGCCAGATGACGGCGGAATTGAACCGGAAACGCAATGAACTCTGGAAATTGAAGAAAGAACAGAAAGCTGCGGCAGAAACGGACGAGGAGGAATAAGAAAATGGCACTGCAGAACCGTTACGAATTTATGTACTATGTTGCTTGTACCAATGCCAACCCGAACGGCGACCCGGATATGGGCAACATGCCCCGGATTGACCCGCAGACCATGCAGGGATTTATCACCGACGTGGCCACGAAACGCCGCATTCGCAACTATATTGAGATTGCTTATCCGGGCGTGCCGGGCATGGGGATTTTCGTGCAGAAGGCGGTGAATCTGAATAAGCAGATTGCGCTGGCAAAGCGCGAAGCAGGGATTGAAGGTGCGAAAGAAAAAAATCCGGTTTATGCGGCACGCAAAAAAGCGTGTGAACTCTTCTACGATGTGCGCACCTTTGGGGCTGTGATGTCTACTGGCCCCAATGCGGGGCAAGTCCGCGGTCCTGTTCAACTTGCTTTCGGCAAGAGTTTGGATTCGGTACTGCCGCTGGACATATCCATCACGCGCATGGCGGCGGCATTGGGCGGAAATGACAAATCCTACGAGGAATATGAGAAAGCGGAACAGGAAGCGTCTGAAGATAAGCTGCGCACGATGGGACGCAAGCAGATTATCCCCTTTGGTCTGTATGAGGTGCGTGGCTTCATCAGCGCGAATCTTGCAGCGGAAACGGGATTCGATGAAGCTGATATGAAAGCGCTGTTTGAGGCGATTCTCAACATGTATGAGCATGACCGTTCGGCGAGCAAGGGCGAAATGGAGGTCGTTTCTCCGCTCATCATCTTCAAGCACGAAGGCACGGATACGAATCCTGAACAGCGCGCACGTCAAGCCAAATTGGGCTGTGCACCGGCGCATAAACTCTTTGAACTGGTGACGGTGCAGAAGAAGGTGGATTGCCCCCGCAATTATCGTGACTATGAAGCAAAGGTGGCGCTGGATAAGGTGCCTGCGGGGGTACGGATGGGCTTTTTGAGCAATCCTTATGGGGAAATTGTCTGGGATGAACTGCCGCAGGGAGAAAGCTGGTTTACCCGTGGATGACGAGCAGGAGTATCTTCCGTTATCGTGGCTGTCGCAGGCAGATTACTGTCTGCGGCGCGCCGCGCTGCTGCTGAATGAACGTGTATGGGTAGAAAATGTCGAGACGGCGAAAGGTCGCGCCGAGCATGAACGGGTTCATACACAGCGCGTGGAGCGGCGCGGCGATTTCGTGAAGCTCTACGAGAACAGTGTCTTTTCGGACGAAATGCAAATCAGCGGAAAATGCGACTGCATTGAAGCGGTGCGGGATGAAAACGGCTGCACGATTCCCGCAGTGGATTTCCCGGTGCGGCTGCTGCCGGTGGAGTACAAGCATGGGAAGATACGCGATGAATCAGAATACAAGATTCAGCTTTGCGCGGAGGCGATGTGCTTAGAGGAAATGTATCACACGACGATCCCGGCGGGCGCGCTGTTCTACATTACCGCGCATCGCAGAGTGGATGTGGAACTTGATGAAGCGCTGCGTGAACAGGTACGGCAGACTGTGCAGAAACTCTGGAAAGTCCGCCGCGAAATGCTGATTCCGTCGGCAGTTTACGGCCCGAAATGCAAACGTTGCTCGATGCAGGAATACTGTATGCCGAAGGTAAAAACATCCGCGAAGGAATATTGCAAGGCGCTTCTTCTTGAAGCAGAGAGGGTGGAGACGGAATGAAGAAATTACTGGAAACCCTCTATGTGACAACGCCAGACAGCTACCTTTTCTGCCGCAACGAGAATATCTGCGTGAAAATTGGCGGCGAAGAGAAAGCAAGTGTACCGGCTGTGATGCTGGACGGAATCGTGTGCTTTGGGGAAATGACAGTCTCCACGCCGCTGATTGGTTTCTGCGCTGAGCACGGGATTACGCTGACGTTCCTATCGTCGAATGGACGCTTTTACAGCCGCATTTGCGGGCCGGTCAGCGGCAATGTGCTGCTGAGAAAAAAGCAGTATCAAGCGCTGGATGATGATGACTTCCGCATGAAATTCGTGCAGAACCTCCTGGTGGGAAAGCTGCTCAACGAGAAAAATGTATTGATGCGCGCGGCACGGACGCAGGATGCGGCAACAGCAGAGCGTCTTCGAGCAGCCTGCCAGTCTATTAGCCAGTATGCAGCACAGCTGGAGACATGCGCAGGTGTTGACCAAATGCGCGGCATCGAAGGAGCCGCCGCAAAATGCTACTTTGCGCATTTTGACGACATGATTTCCCCACAATGCCCCTTCCAGTTTGTGGAGCGCAGCAGACGACCGCCGCGCAATGAAGTGAATGCAGTCCTGTCGTTTATGTACACGCTGCAAACGCGGGACATTCAAGCGGCACTTGAAACGGTAGGCTTAGATCCAGCGGCTGGATGGCTGCACACGCTTCGACCGGGACGGCCGTCGCTGGCGCTGGACTTGCTGGAAGAGTTCCGAGCGCCGCTGTGCGACCGGCTGGCGCTGTCGCTGTTCAACAAACGTCAGCTGACGGATAAGGACTTTGAGTACGATTCGCTGGCTGTTATGCTGAACGAGCGCGGGCGCAAAACGGTACTTACCGCATGGCGTGACCGAAAGCAGGAAGAAATCACGCATCCGTATCTCGGAGAAAAAATCCAAGTGGGGCTGATTGCTTATGTACAGGCCATGATGCTGGCGCGTGTCTTGCGCGGGGATCTTGATTGCTATCCGCCGTTTGTCTGGAGGTGAAAAAATGTTGGTTGTTGTTACTTATGATGTGAATACAGCAACCGAAGCGGGAGCAGCGCGGCTTAGGCGTGTAGCGAAACTCTGCGAACGCTATGGACGGCGTGTTCAGAACTCTGTATTTGAAGTCATGCTTGATGCAGCACAGCTGACGGCGCTCAAGGCGCAATTGGCAGCGACAATTGATGCAGAACATGACTCCGTTCGCTTCTATCGCCTTGGCAACAGTTACAAGGAGCGCATTGATGTGCTTGGTTGCACTGCGCGCATTGAAGCCGGAGAACTGCTGATGCTATAGCGGAAGCTGAAAACACTCTTTTCAGCGCATGTGAATCATACATGAATGACCGACCGTCTCGCGCGGCGTGATGTCAAAATTCAAGCGATGATTCTATGAAATATTACCAAAATAATCTCGACAAATTGCGTGGCATTATTGTTAAGCCATGCTGATTTGTAAGGGTTGAACAAAAGATTTGCAGAAATTGCATATCTTTTGCTGTCGCCCCTCGCGGAGGGGCGTGAATTGAAATTTCCGTAGCACGGCAGATGGGCACTTTTACCACGTCGCCCCTCGCGGAGGGGCGTGAATTGAAATTTCGTCGCACAGCTGGATAGCTGCGCCGAAGGCGTGTCGCCCCTCGCGGAGGGGCGTGAATTGAAATTCAAATCGTATGCGCCACCTGCTACTACTGCGGCCGTCGCCCCTCGCGGAGGGGCGTGAATTGAAATGCAAGAAGATGGCCAACGTCATGACGCGCATCAGCGTCGCCCCTCGCGGAGGGGCGTGAATTGAAATCATGTGAAATCCTACGCAGAACGCAGCATAGTGTGCGTCGCCCCTCGCGGAGGGGCGTGAATTGAAATCTATGGGATAAGACGCAGGAAACGCCGCCGCAGGGTCGCCCCTCGCGGAGGGGCGTGAATTGAAATGCGGAAGGGCGAGAACGCCTACGAGAGCGACACGGTCGCCCCTCGCGGAGGGGCGTGAATTGAAATGGAGAAGCCACCAGCGGCCGCACCAGCCGCCGGAGGGTCGCCCCTCGCGGAGGGGCGTGAATTGAAATATCTCGATTTCGATGCCGAATGTCTGCGACTTCGTCGCCCCTCGCGGAGGGGCGTGAATTGAAATGTGGTCGTCGCCTTGCGGCGGCTGCTCGTCGTGTCGCCCCTCGCGGAGGGGCGTGAATTGAAATAAATCACCTTTCAGGCGGACAGCAACACGATTTTGTCGCCCCTCGCGGAGGGGCGTGAATTGAAATCTGCGCATCGCGGAACTGTGTGAGGAAATCGAAGGTCGCCCCTCGCGGAGGGGCGTGAATTGAAATAACGCGGCGATTGCGGCGTGCAACGCCGCCGTCCGTCGCCCCTCGCGGAGGGGCGTGAATTGAAATCTTCAAGAATGTCGTGCGCATGAAGCCGATGTAGTCGCCCCTCGCGGAGGGGCGTGAATTGAAATAGTAACTAATTGTTACGGCGCTGAACGTGATGAAATGTCGCCCCTCGCGGAGGGGCGTGAATTGAAATTCCAAATCGGATAAGCGCGAATTGATAGGCGCTTGTCGCCCCTCGCGGAGGGGCGTGAATTGAAATTGACATGCTGACGGAGTATTCCAGCTTGTTTCAGGTCGCCCCTCGCGGAGGGGCGTGAATTGAAATGAAATCCGTGTAAAGGGGGCGTGAACAATGGCTGTCGCCCCTCGCGGAGGGGCGTGAATTGAAATATTTCGTTATCCATGTATCCCGAAGATTTGAAACGTCGCCCCTCGCGGAGGGGCGTGAATTGAAATTATACGAGGACCCATATTTTGACTATCAAGACCACGGTCGCCCCTCGCGGAGGGGCGTGAATTGAAATACAATCACTTGTGAGCGACGTTATCCGATTGAGTCGCCCCTCGCGGAGGGGCGTGAATTGAAATTCCGTCTCAATGCCCAGAATCCGCAGAAGTTTCGTCGCCCCTCGCGGAGGGGCGTGAATTGAAATACGCCGTCCGGCTCAAAGACACGCGCCATCAGGTCGCCCCTCGCGGAGGGGCGTGAATTGAAATTGTATACATCAGGATTGTTACCGCAGAACGGGCAGTCGCCCCTCGCGGAGGGGCGTGAATTGAAATGTCGATGTCGTTCTCCTTGATGGTCATCTTGAGTCGCCCCTCGCGGAGGGGCGTGAATTGAAATTCCGT
>UMJB01029871.1_pt1 | contig 15238 bp, 11 predicted proteins | sample 1965961 | NCBI WGS metagenome assembly UMJB01 (sample SAMEA4836139, study PRJEB28245) | human gut metagenome | biome: gut microbiome; material: fecal sample | place: Denmark | collected 2008
GTCAACGTTATGAAAAGCACCACAGAATCTGCAATTTGCACTATGAAACTCACGGTTGTTGGATGAATGCCTGCTACAAGTGAAAGTTCCCAATCATAATTCAATCTGTCATTTTGATCATAAGCAGCAAGATATTCGATAGGCTCTAAATCTCCAACAAAACATTCACCACTATTTAAAATCAGGGATATGCACTGCCAACATGGAATCTGATCCATAAATTTCCATTCAGACAAAATTAAGAATTTCATAAACTTTTGTATCTTGCTTTTCCATAAGGACTTCTATATTCTGAAATTATAGAAAAAACGTCCGCAGAAAGCGGCATTTTATGGGAGGAATGCATATGAACCGAAGTTTATGGAGAAAGGCGGTGGCACTGACACTTACAGCCGCAATGACAGCAGGGCTTACTGCCTGTGGCGGTGGCGGCAACAGCACATCCGCAGACGGAAAGAAGAGATATTTCAAAGCAGATTATCTGAGTGATCTTCCGGACAGTTTTAATGATACGACAAGTAATATACAGTTTAAGGGAGATGTGATGTATTACACTTCCAGCAATGAGGACTACACAAAATCCGGACTGTATTCCTATAATCTGATCACCGGAGAAAATGCACAGCTTTATGAGCAGGCGCAGAGTGACGGCAGCGGAAACAGCAGCTGGGTGTCAGGATATACCGTGGCAGACAGCGGAGAGGTTTACCTGTTTGTGACGAAGAACCAGATGGATGAGTCGAGTGTCACCGAGGATTATTCTGACGCAACACTGGATGATGTGTTAAGTTATATGGCAGACCAGTGGGGATACAGTGCCGAGGATGCAGAAAAGGACTGGAATGATTATTATGCAAAAGATTATACGGATGAGAACGGCAATGTAAACTATGGCAGATTTCTGCTGGCTCAGAATGCGAGATTCATTCAGACTTCTTCCATCCTCAAAGTGGACACATCCGGAAATATTGCGTTTGAACAGGACATGGATCTCGGAGCAAATGCAGAGAATGTAAGCTGTAACGGGATAGCAGTGGATAAGGAGGGAAACCTTTATCTTGCCCTGAATACCTGGTCCAATAATGACAGTGGCAACAGCGTCAGCTCAGATGAATATTTTACACTCGTAATAGGAGAGGACGGCAGCCAGAAGGGCAGGATCCCATCGGATGGATATACATCCAGACTGGTCGGGCTTGCGGACGGAACGGTTGCCTCCATCGGATATGGGGATGCCGGATGTGAGCTGCGGCCGTTAGATGTCGGCGCAATGAAAGAACAGACAGACAAGGCAATTGAAGTCCCTTCCGATACAGTCTCTGTGTTAGATGAGAAGAATCTGCTGGTCACAGAGGGCAGCAGTGTTTATAAGTACAATCTGGATACGAAGGAAAAAGAGGAATTTTTCAGCTGGATGGACTGTAATATTTCCAGCTCCAGCGTGAGCAGCTACGGAGTCCTGTCCGATGGAAGAATCGCAGCTTATCTTCAGAACTGGAACTCCAACGGAAACCAGACGGAGATCGCACTGATCAAAGAAGTGGATGCCAGTGAAGTGGCAGATACCGTAAATCTCACACTCGCCTGCATGTGGACAGGTTCAGACGTGGAGGAGAAGGTGATCGCATTTAACAAGAGTCAGGATAAGTATCATATCACAATGAAGTCTTATGGAGACGGCGCAGAGGAGTACGAGGATGCAGTGAACAGCTTCAACACGGCAGTGACATCGGATTCCAACATTGATCTGGTGCTTTTTAACGATTATTCCCAGGCGATCAATTTTGCATCCAAAGGATTAAATGTGGATCTGTATGGACTGCTGGACAAAGACACGGAACTTTCGAGAGATGATTTCCTTCCAAATGTACTCACTGCATGCGAGTATGATGGAAAACTGGCGATCCTGCCGCAGACCTTTACGTTACAGACGGTGATCGGAAAAGCGGATGATGTTGGAACGACACCGGGATGGACCGTGTCGGATATGAAGGCGCTGCTCGCATCCAAACCGGAAGGAACACAGCTTTTCTGGGGTATGGACCGGACGTCTGCATTGACAGCACTGATGAGTCTCGGCTATAATGATTTTATCAACTGGGAGGATGCAAGCTGTAATTTTGACAGTCAGGAATTTATAGATGTACTGGATTTTGCAAATATGTTCCCGGAAGAGTTTGAATATAGAGATGATATGGAAGACAGCACGGTTCTGCTGAGTCAGGGAAAACAGCTTTTAGATACTTATTATCTCAGTGATTTTGAGCAGGTACAGATGTACCGTGCGATTTTTGGAGGTCCGACAACATTTATCGGTTATCCGACCAGCGAGGGAAACGGAGCAATGCTGAGTCTGAACAATATTATTGGAATTTCCAATAGCTGTAAGGATGTCGATGGTGCATGGCAGTTTTTAAGGACATTTTATCTGCCAAAGAAGAGCAGCGACGGCGACAGTGATTACACTTATGGATTTTCCATTAGAAAAGACGATTTTGAAAAATATTGTCAGAACGCAATGAAAGCAGACTCTGACGGCGGAAGTACCTGGGGCTGGGGGGAATTCGAAGTTGAGATCCAGCCGGCGACACAGGAGGATGTAGATCAGGTAAAAGATCTTGTATACAATACAACCGCTGTTTCCGGTGCCGTTTCCGATGATATCACCAATATCATCAATGAGGAGGCAGCAGCCTATTTCTCAGGACAGAAGTCCGCAGAGGATGTGGCAAAAATTATCCAGAGCAGAATGCAGGTATATTTAAGTGAGACGAAGTAAGAAAAAGGATTTTAGTAAGGTTATAAAAAAACAGAATAAATCATGGTTTCATAGGCTGGTGTCAGGAGCGTTCCTGGCACCGAGCGTTCTGGGAGTACTGTTGTTTTTTGTACTCCCATTTCTTGTAGTGATCTATTTTTCCTTTGTGAATAATCCGGTGGCAAAAAAGTTTGTGGGACTGACAAATTACATCAATGTCATTCAAAATGGGGCATTCCGGACAGCAGTTGGAAATACACTATTTTTTTCGGTAGTGGCAGTGCCGCTTGCCGTGATCCTTGGCATGGCACTCGCATTTCTGCTGGATGCAGGCATTCCGTTAAAAAGTGAACTGCGGAGTTGTTTTCTGACACCGCTTATGGTGCCGACAGCGTCTATCGTGCTGATCTGGCAGGTGCTTTTTGATTACAATGGTGTTGTGAATGTGGCAGTGCAGAAGTTCGGCGGAGGACAGGTGGACTGGCTGAAATCTTCAGCAGGTCTTTTGGTCATTATTCTGCTGTTTTTATGGAAAAACTTAGGTTACAATATGATCCTCTTTTTGTCTGCGATGGGAAATATCCCAAAGGATATTATCGAGGTGGCAGAGTTGGACGGGGCAAACCGCTGGCAGATCTTCCTGCATGTTAAATTGCGGTATCTGTCACCGACGATCATGTTTGTGACGATACTTTCCATGATCAATTCGTTTAAGGTTTTCCGTGAGATTTATCTTCTGACAGGCGAGTATCCGTACGGTGCACTTTATATGCTGCAGCATTATATGAACAATACGTTTGCTTCGGCAGATTACCAGAAACTTTCCACGGCAGCAATTTATATGTCCTTTGTGATGATCGTCATTATGGGAATTTTATTTTGGGTGGAACATCATTTTGGAAAGGATTTGGAGGAAGAATGAAAAAGAGATCAGAACGAAAAAAATTATGTATCCGCATCTGCCTGACGGTGATCGCAGTGGTTACGGCGCTGATTTTTATCATGCCGATCGTTCTTACCATCAGCAATTCGTTTATGTCGGCAGCGGAGATCACCTCCAACTATGGTTCCATTTTCCAGAAAACGGATACCGGGGGCAAGCAGTACATCTCCCAGACAGTAAACCTCAAATTTATACCGGATATGGTAACTTTCTCACAGTATGCGACCGTGTTATTTAAGAGTCCGGACTATCTGTTGAAGTTTTGGAATTCCGTGATCTTAGTGGTGCCGATCGTGGTATTCCAGCTGGTGGTGGCAGTGCTCGCCGCATATGGCTTCACAAGGACCAGAGGAAAACTTTCCGCAATCGTCTTTTTTGCATATGTGATCTTAATGATGATGCCATATCAGGTTACACTGGTGCCAAATTATCTGGTCTTAAACTGGATGAAACTTCTGGATACGAACTGGAGTATATGGCTTCCGGGTATTTTTTCACCGTTTAGTGTGTACCTGATCACGAAGTATATGAGACGAATACCAGTGCCGCTCATCGAGGCGGCGAAGATTGACGGAGCCAACGAGTTTCAGGTCTTTACAAAGATATGTATTCCAATCTGTAAGGGCGTGATCACAACCTGTGCGATCCTGGTATTTATGGATTACTGGAATATGGTGGAACAGCCACTGCTGTTTTTTAACGATACAGATAAATACCCGCTGTCGATCTTTTTGTCAAAGATCAATGCGCAGGAAGTGGGACTGGCATTTGCAGTGGCGACCTTTTACATGATCCCAAGCCTTTTGATTTTCTTATACGGTGAGGATCAGCTGGTAGAAGGTATCGCTTATCAGGGCGGTGTCAAAGGATAGAAAATGGAGAGTTAAAAAGATGACAGATAGAAAAGATAAAATAAAGAATATCACAATTATATTTTTACTGGTGATGCTGATACTTACCTTTTTTTCCAATACGATCATGAATTATTCGCTTGTGGAAGTCAGCACACAGCAGGTGACAAGCGGCCAGATCACTTCCAAGGTGCGCGGAAGCGGTTCTGTGGAGGCGAGTGAGAGTTATTCCGTCACGATCGAGGAGACAAGGAAGATTGCAACGGTCAACGTGAAAAAGGATGCGGAAGTAACAACCGGAGATTTACTGTTTACCTTAGAGGATACAGACAGTGAAGAGTTAGATGCTGCAAAGAAGAGTTTAAACGAGGCACAGGCAGCCTATGAATCCGCAGTGCTTACCGCAGGGATCACAGTGGCAGAGCGTCAGAGCATTGAGGCCGGAAAGGGATCAAGCCTCACCCAGAAACAAAATGAGATCGCAGCAGCAAATCAGAGAGTGAAGGATGCGCAGGCGGCAGTGGATGCTGCACAGGCAAGTGTCGATAAGATCAAAGCACAGATCGATGCGGTCAGCAACTCAACAGCAGACACGACTGCAGAGGAAAAGGCAGTGTTAGATGCAGAGAAAAAGAACAGTGAGGCGCAGGACAGTCTGACGAGTGCGGAGAGTGCTTATACACCGGTGAAGAGTGCGTATGATACGGCACTTTCAGGTCTGCAGAGCGCACAGAGTGCGTATGATGAGGCAAAGACAGATTATGACGCTGCTGAAAAAGCATATAAAGCTGACGCTTCAAAAAAGGATGCTAGGGATGCGGCTGAATTAGCAATGAACAAAGCGCAGGCAAAAGTAAATACTGCCCAGTCCACTTTTAACACCTGTCAGGCAAACTTAAACAAAGTCCAGGGTTCCTACGATTCCGCAAAGTCCGCAGCAACCGACAGCAAGAATGCTCTGAGCAATGCAAACTACAATCTCTCCGTGAAAAAACTGACTGGCACGAACACAGCAGAAGCAAACAATCTGCAGGCGCAGCTGAACACGGCAACGGTGGCACTGACCGATGCAAACACAGCATTGACCAGCGCAACCAATGATCAGAAAAAAGTGACCGATAAGATCAGTGGAGAGGTGACGATCGCATCTGCCTATAAAACAATGACAGATCTTCAGGAAGAAGTAGCAAAATTACAGGCGAAATCCATCGGAACAGAGATTACATCACCAATATCAGGAACTGTTACTGATATTGCAGTGACAGCAGGAACTACGGTCAACGCCAACGATGTCATGATGACCATTCAGCCGGAAAACAAAGCGTATGTGTTACAGTTCTCTGTGACTGAAAATCAGGCAAAGAAGGTCAGAGTCGGAGATACAGCTGAAATACTGAATAACTGGTACGGAAATGATGTTTCCGCAGTCGTGTCAGCCATCCGCAAAGATTCACAGAACCGCTCCAACAGTATTATCATCTGTGAGATGAAAGGGGATGTGTCAGTCGGAGACAGCTATACACTGTCTATCGGGGAGCAGAGCTCCAACTATGACACGATCGTACCGACGAGTGCTATCCGGGAAGATTCCAATGGAAAATTCATTCTGATCATAGAGTCAAAGAGCACACCGCTTGGAAACCGTTACTATGCGAGACGTGTGGATGTGGATGTTATCACATCAGATGATACAAAATCAGCAGTGACCGGAGCTTTGGAAGGTTATGAGTATGTGATCACAACGACTACAAAACCGATCAAGGAAAACGAACAGGTACGTCTTGCATCAGAATAAGCAGAAAGGAATGACACATGAAGGTAAAGCAGTACAGAAAAATACTTCTATTAGTGCTGATGATATGTGCTGCCATTCTTTTTGGCTGTGTGGAACGGGCACTCGGCAGACAGCTTTCCACACAGCAGATCGCATCAGAGTGGTCAGCAGAAGACAGTTATGCACAGATTTCCTGCTTTTTTTCCAAAGATGCAGCAGTGACGAAGGACTATGTGATACAGCTGGAACAGAAATTAAAAACTGCATTGCAGGAGGCGTCAGAGGATACGTCGGATGTAAACGGAAGAACGCTGGTGGACTGTTACAGCACAAAAGGGGAACTTACCCTTTATTCTGACCGGGCATCCATTACGGCGAGAGCATTCGGTGTTGGAGGAGATTTTTTCACATTTCATCCGCTGAAACTGTTGTCCGGCAGCTATTTTGATGGAGAAGATTTAAACAAAGACGGTGTGGTCATTGATGAAAATGTTGCATGGCAGTTATTTGGTTCCAACAATGTCGCAGGAATGTATGTGGAAATCAACGGAGTACAGTATCCGGTGCGCGGTGTGGTAAAAAGCGATAAGGGATATTTCAGTGATGCGGCGGACGAGGAAGCAGCAACCGTTTATGTCTCTTATGAGATTTTAGAAGGCAGATCAGACAGCAGCACTGGCGGCATGGACAGCGCAGCAGCCAGCACACCGGCAGCAGGCACAACGGGTTCAAAGGGGGGAAGTTACGGACAGTCAGCAGGAACGACGCTTGACAGCTATGAGCTTCTCATCAAAAATCCGGTGCAGAAGTTCGGATTCAATGCATTAAAAGAAGCATTGGGATTGGATAAAAGCAGTTATGAGATCGTTGAAAATTCTTCCCGTTTTGGATTGATGAATCGTTTTACGGTATTAAGAAATTTTGGGATCCGTTCGATGAATACAAAGAATATTGTTTTCCCATATTGGGAAAACCGGGCGAGAGCTTATGAGGATCTTGCAGCGTTGCTGTTGATTCTGGAATTGTTATGTCTGGTCTATCCGGTCATTTTTACAGCCGGGAAAATACACTGGCTGTGGAAACACAAGACTGAAATCCGACAGAAGCTGGTGCAGTGGATCAAGGTGTTCGTGAAAGAGCTGCGGATCTGGATGAAGCATGTGAAAGCACAAGAACGTCCGGTGAAAAAACAGTGACATTGGAAAAAATAAAGGAGTGGCGGTATTCAGGACAGAATACCGCCTTGATGTATTTATGAAAAGAATTGTTTTGTTGGTTGGCGGCGTGGAAACGCTTGCCTACTTTTCCATACAGATGGGAAATGAATGGAAGCGCATGGGCTATAAGGTGTTTTATTTTGACTTGGAGGATGAGATGAACAGCGCCAAAAAGCTGCGCAGATTTATCAAACCGGGGGAGACAGTGCTTGTCACGTTTAACTTTGAAGGTCTGGAAAAAGAGGCAGGCGTTTACCGTGAAGGCATTGGCTATGTATGGGATGAATATGCAGTTCCGTGTTACAACATCGCCGTCGATCATCCGTATTATTACCATGAGAGACTTGCGGATCTTCCGAAAAAATATTACCACATCAGCATCGACCGGCTGCATGAGGATTATTTTAAACATTTCTATCCGGAGTTTACGCACCGTGGATTTCTTCCGCTTGCAGGAAGTAGTTTAGAAGAGTTATGTAAACCGAATAGCGGTAAGGAAGATGGAAAACAATCGGTTGAATATCCGGCAGAAGCAAACAGGAAGCCTGTTGAGAAAAAATACAATGTCATTATGACAGGAAACTTTACCCCGACGTCTTTCTGTGAACCGTATATCCACTGGATCAACGATGAATATGCAGCCTTTTATCAGGGGATCATCGATGACATCATTGCGCATCCGCATCGCACGGTCGAGGAAGTGGCATTGGAACACTGCGAGCGTGAGATGGGGGAGAATACTTATAAGGATCTCCGCATGGCGCTGCACCGCATGATATTTATTGATATCTATGTGCGCAATTACTGGCGCAGGGAGGCGGTAAAAGTGCTGGTGGACGCAGGAATACTGGTGGATGTATTCGGCAAGGGCTGGGATGAACTCACCTGCGGTCACCCGGAAAACATGATCCTGCATCCGCAGACAACTTCAGAGGAGTGCTTAAAAGCAATTGCGGCGTCAAAAATATCGCTGAACGTCATGCCGTGGTTTAAGGACGGAGCACATGACCGTGTCTTTAATTCAATTTTAAATGGCACTGTCAGCGTGACCGATACGAGCAAATATTTGTGTGAGGAGCTAAAAGAAGGACAGGGCGTCTGCTATTACGATCTTGCACAGATTGATAAATTACCGGAACTTGTGAGAAAACTACTGGCGTACGATGTACGCCGGGAGGAAATCGTAAGAGCCGGAATCCCTGTGGTGGAAGAAAAACATACGTGGATCAGACGTGCACATCAATTGATGGAATGGATCGAGGAAGATGCAAAATTTTTTAGAGGATAGAATGGATAACAAGATAAGAGGAATTGGAGAAATAATTTGGCAGCTAAGAATAGAAAATGGATTAACTATAGAACAGTTAAGTAATGGAATATGTACAATTTCTGAATTGTCTAAAATTGAACAGAATGTTATATTTGCAGATTGTTTTCTGATTGATCGGTTATTTGCACGAATGGGAAAATCTGTCGAGAGATTAGAGTATGTACTCACGGTGGAAAGTTATGAGTTGTATGAATTACGGCAGTTAATACAGGAATATATTTGTTCTGGGAGTTATAAGGAAGCAGAAAAATTATTATGGCAATATGAGAAAAAAAAGTGTGCAGATAGACCTTTACATAAACAGTATATACAGCAGGAATATGCTCAGATTGAATGGATGTGTGGAAAAAATGAAAGCGCTTTAGAGTATATCAATATAGCAATAGAACAAACAATGCCTCATATAAGTAAAATAGAAAATGGAATGGTTTTATCAGCAATGGAATTAAAGTTACTTTTATTTCGATTGGAGATAAGTGAAGAGTATATTAATTGTGAAAAATTAAACAATATATTGGAATATATAGAGCGAAAAAAAATGTCTCCACTTGAAAAAGTAAAAGTATATCCATATGCAATATTGTTATATGGAAAAGCTATTATGGAAGATAACTATGATGATAAATTATGTTGGAGAACAAAAGAGGCACTTAATTTATTAAGAGATACAGGAAAAGTGTTGTATTTGCCCGAAATTTTAGAACAATATGCTGTAATTTTAAATAGTTATGATGTCAATAATAAGCTGATAAATATTCTGAGGAGTGAAAAAAATAGTCTTTTGCATATTGAAGAGCAGTATAATATTAGTTTTCAAAAGTATCGATTATATGATCATGTTATGCGTAGGTTTGAAATTGATAGTGAGTTGATTCGTAAAAATCGAATGACACTTAGAATGACACAGGAAAAACTTAGTGAAAATATTTGTACGCAAGAAACATTAGCTAGAATTGAAAAAGGAAAAAGATCACCACATACTAGGAATTTTAAAAAATTAATGAATAAAATGGGGAAAAATGGTGAGCGCATTTCGGCTGTAATAACAACAGATAGATATGAAATATTAGAATTAAAACGAGAATTTGCAAAATATGCACATCGAAATGAATATGATCAGGCATTATCTGTTTTAAATCAGATAGAAGCAAAATTAGATTGTAGTTTACCTCAAAATTATAAATATGTGAGGGCAGAACGAATCATGATTTCTTATCATAACAATACAGAAGACTGGCAGTGTTGCTTAAATCGATTATGGGAACTATTAGACATTAGGTTTGATTGGGCTTCGGAATGTATATGTGAGCAAAAACTGTCCATAGAAGAAATGCATATTATTTCTTCTATAGCTTTGATTTACGTAGAACATCAAGAGGAAGAAAAAGCTTTGAAAATATATCAATTGCAAATTAAACAGTATAATGAAAGTAGAGTAAAATCAATATTTCATATGTTGGAATGGGAATTAGCAATGGGAAATTTAGCTACATCTTTAGAAGAAAAAAAAATGCCCGGAAAGGCTATTGAAATTAGTCAAAATAAAATAAAGATGTCTTTAATGTCAGGAAAAGGAAATTCTTTAGGACGTTCATTGATTACTATAGCTTGTTCGCTAGAACAAATGAATGCAGAGAAATGTATAGATTATTTTAATGATGGATTGAGGATATTAAAATTGTTTAATATGGATAGCCAATATCAAAGTGTAATTAATTATTTGAGAGGGAAACATATTGTAGTTGATATATAGCAAGGAGCAAATTATATTTGCTCCTTGCTATATATCATTTCAATACAATAAATGTATTAGTCATTTTGGTTGTTATGTGGAATGGCATCATATGTGCTAGTTTGATATAAATTATTGCCTGATTTAAATGATAAATTAGATGGGATAATAGAAAAAAGAATTAAAATTGAAAGTGATAGGGTTAATAATTTTTTTGTGAAATTTTTCATAAGTATATTGCTCCTATAGAAATTATTATAGTTAAAATTATATTGTGTAATTAACAAAAAGTTTATGACGTTTAGAGAAAATGATTTTTCACAAAACGTCATAAACTTTTTGCTTCTTTTCTGATATCATAATTTGCAAAACTATTGTTGAAATAAGGATTATAAAGATAATGAGCAACAAAAGATTAAAGGGATTATTTGTGTTTCCACCGGGATGGTGTACATCGCATCCATATATGAGTATTCCATGTATTATGCCATATTTAAATACCGATTTTGATATACAAGTTTTAGATTTGAATCTTGAGTATCGAAAATATTTAAGAAGCAAAAAACATTTAAGTGAATGTTATGAAAAAATTAGTAAGTTATATACTAATAATTCATTATTAAAAGAAAAATATGGAATGATATATGATTTTTTAGTGGATAATCGACATACAACAAATGAAATTTTGCATAATATTAATGATTTTGCAAACATAGAAAAATATATTTTTTTATCCTATTATGAATGGGAACTTGCATATTTTAATGAAATGTCAAATGGAGATAAAGCAGAATTATTGGAATGTAAAACAGTTTCAGAGTTAATGTATATGGTTGAAAACGAAGAAGTAAATTATTTTATTAAATTTTATGAAGCATATTTTGAAACAATAGGTTTAGAACAATATAATGTTGTAATGCTTTCTTTAGCGGGAACACAACAAATGCTTTCGGCGATAACATTGTGCAGATATGTGAAAAAAAGATATCCTCAAATTAAAATTATTGTAGGAGGAAATCCTATTACAAAAATTACAAATCGAATAGATAAAAAATGGAAAGAAGTATTTGAAAAGGCAATAGATTATTTTGTTACTTACGAAGGTGAGTATGTATTGCCAGAATTGTTAAGTTGCATAGCAAAAGAGAAAAATATTTCGAAAATACCAAATATTATTTATTGTGATAAGCAGAAAATAATTTTTAATGAAGTTGATACAAGAAGCGTCAATATTGAATGCGTAAGTTTACCATTATTTGATAATTACAAATTAAATGAATATGCAACACCAGAAATTATATTGCCTTACTATGTTACAAGGGGATGTTATTGGAAGAAATGTTCATTTTGTGATCATGATTTCGGATATTCAGATTGTTTTCGGATTAAGTCAATAGAGAAAATTATTGAAGATTTAACTGTATATATAAAAAAATATAATGCGAAATATATACATTTTGTTGATGAGGCAATTCCACCTAATTTGGTCAAAAAATTATGTGAACAGATTTTGGAAAACAATTTGAATATTAAATGGTTTACGTGTATTAAAGCATCAAAAATGTTTACATTGGAATTGTGTAAATTGATGAAACAGGCAGGTTGTACATTTGTATCAATAGGAATAGAAACTTGTTCTGAAGAAGTTTTGAGCAAAATGGTTAAAGGAATAAATAAGCAAGATATAGAGATTACATTAGAAAATATGAAGCAAGCACAAATATGGTCACATTGTTTTATGATAAATAGTTTTGAAGGTGAAACAGATAAAAATAGATGGGAAACATTTTATTATGTGAGGAAAAATAGAAGATATTTTACGTCTATAGGTATGGGAGATTTTACACTGTCGAGAAATGCAAAAATTTATTCAGAAATAGAAAATAACGAATTAGAAGAAATTAGTGATTTTAGTAATGATTTAGTATATAGATCACATAGTGCAACATCAAAAGAAGAATCATTAATTTTACAAGATTATTATAGTTCCATAAATTTTACATCTGAATTTTTTACACAATATATTTTTGAACGTGAACATTTAGCACTTCTTATTTCTGAACAAGAAGGATTTAGTAACCATAAGTGGTTATTAAAAGAATATATGGACAAAGTTCAATATAATAATAAATTTTTGTTGAAAAAAGTAGTGGATGAAAAGTTATATCTTTATTCGTTACATACAAAGGAGTTTTATGTACTTCCTAGGAATTTTGAAAAAGTAATAGAAAAGTTTAATGGAAATATTACAGAAGTGTTACAAGACTCGTGTATGTCGGAATATAGTAACAAATCAGAAGTAATAAAATTTCTGCTTGATGTGTTATATGTGTAAATCAAGACAGCATCAATAATGTTTGAGGAGATGTTGGATGATTTAAATATCTTATAAAAGGAAAGGAGGAAACAATAATGGAATTTACATTTGAAAAAGTGCAAGATACTTTAGGAAAAAAAGTACAAAACATTATGTGTACAACAGGGATTGCTGTAAATAATAACAACAATAATAACAATTAACTTTTGAACACATTAGGAAGGAAAATGTTGCTATCTAATTTGAACTTGGATAGCAACAGTTTAAGTTAGTATGAGAGTTTATATAAATAAAAAAAGAATTGTCCAACAAATGTTATTTGGAATTATAGAAAGTTTTTTATCAATTGAACTTCTATATTTAATTGGAAAATTATTGGATGATGTAATAGAAAACGAAACCATGAATTTTTATAAATCCATTCCAATAATCCTCCTTTTTGTGGCGGTACAAATATTGTGTCTGTACTATGAGAATTTTTTTAAAGTAAAACTAAAGATTGAATATGGCAATTTTGTTAGAAATATTTTATATAAACAAATACTGCAATCAGAACAGAAGAATGTATCCAAGGATAAGATATTAAACATTTTTAATACATGTATATGCCAGCTTCAGGAATATGTTGAAGTAATTGCGGATGTTGGAATTTATTTAGTCACAATGATTACGGCTACAGTGTTTTTAATTAGGATAAACATTATCCTTTTTTTTATGTCTATTATTTTTTCTCCATTGTTAAGTTATTTGTATCAGAAAGCAAACATACCATTTACAAAACAGAATAAAGTTGTTATACAGAATAAGGAACATATAAACCGGGGGGTAAAACAGATTTTGGATGGCTTTTATATAATAAAAGCTTATGGTTTAGAACATAAATTCCTTGATATGTTTAAAAGAAGTGTTCAATGTCTGAGGAAAAGTGAGAACGAGAAAGTTAAGATTAGTGTTTGGATATCAAAAGTAGGATTAGTATTGACGTATATTCCACATCTGATTATACCAGTGTTTGGTGGATGGCTTTGTTTTAAGGGGAAAATTTCAGTAGGAGAATTATGTACAGCGAATAGTGTTATTTGGTATGTAACAGCACCGTTTGGTAGCCTATTAGAAATAATAAAGCTTAGAAAATCAATATTTCCGATTAAAAATGAAATTGAGGAATTGTTGAAAGATTTTAAAGAAAAAAAAGATATTTTAGAAAGTAATAAAAAAGTTTTATGTACTGAATTGTCAATACAGAAACTGGCATTTTCTTATGATAAAAATATAAAGGTATTCGCTAACCTTAATTTCACTATAAAATCAGGTGAACATGTGATGTTAATGGGGGACAGCGGAGTTGGAAAAAGCACATTAGCAAAAATTTTGTGTGGTATTGAATTAGAATATTCGGGAAGAATTGTGACTGATCAATTAATTTTGGATAAGAATAATTTGGAACTCTGGCGTTCACAAGTTGCTTATACACCACAGAATCCATTTGTATATAGTATGAGTTTGAAAGATAATATTTGCATGGGAAGATTGGTTAGTGAAGAAAAATTTAGGGAAATTGTTTTGATAACGGGAGTGGATGATTTTGCGAGTAAATTTTCAGAAGGAATGGAAACAAAAGTTGGAAATGGAGGATTGAAACTTTCTGGTGGACAGAAGAAAAAAATGGCTCTTGCCAGAATGCTGGTAAGTGATGCAGAGATTTTCATTATGGATGAACCTTTTTCCTCTTTGGATGATATGAGTGTGAAGAAACTTGAAGAAAATTTGTCTATATTTTTATCAGAAAAAATAGTTATTATTATTACACACCAGAAATTACATAATTGGAATAACATAAAAAAAATTTATTTAACTAAAGAAGGATTTAAGCCAAATGAAACAATTTATATATAATTTTAGAAAATGTATGCAATTTCTTGGCAATAAGAAATTTCCATATATAATAGCAATATTTGGTGGAAATGTAATAGGCTCGTTTTGTTATAATATTGTTTTGGCGATTATTATTCAAAAAGTAATAGATGCAGTTGCGTATAAAAATATTAATTCTTTTATCAAAGCAATAGAATGGGCAAGTATATCATTTGCAGTCGCTTTTACAATAGAACCAGTGTTAAAAAAAATAAAAAATTATTGCGTGACGGATGTAAGCAGTAAACTGAGATTGTGCATAGTGGAAAAAATATGTGTATGTTCTGTTAGAGAATTTGAAAATAAAAATTCAGCAGACATTCTGTCCAGAGTAACTCAAGATGTGGATAAAATAGAAGAAATATATGTTTCATTAATTCCTAATGTTTTTTTTGCATTGAT
>UMJB01058652.1_pt1 | contig 15062 bp, 11 predicted proteins | sample 1965961 | NCBI WGS metagenome assembly UMJB01 (sample SAMEA4836139, study PRJEB28245) | human gut metagenome | biome: gut microbiome; material: fecal sample | place: Denmark | collected 2008
ACGCTCGTCCAAGCTGTCATATGTACGCTCTGCTGGACGAGAGAAACTACTGAGCTTTTCCCGGTAGTGCCGCACGGTATTTCCGATAGATTCAGGCGGCACATAGGCCAACTCTGCCATCAGGTGTTGATAGGCTTCGTTGCCCTCATGGAGCTCCTGGCCACAGATGCAGCGGCCACGCTTGATGAGCTCCATAATGGTGGGCTTCGTTAGATCGCGGATACCCTTATCATCTACCTTGACCTCTTTAAGAAATGCGCTCGCCGTACTAAGGAGCGGCTGTGCAAAGAAGGAGAGCGATCCGGCGCTGAATTCACGGAAATACGCCGCAGTTGCATCGGCAAGCGCTTTGCGTTCAGTAGCAATCCTGCGTTCCAGTTCTTCCTTCTTTTTCTGGAGGGTTGTCGTAGTCTGGTTATCCCGCAAAATGGCGTCAAGTTGCTCTTTGCGGGCATCATACTGATTGATCTGAGAATCACAATCCTCTAGTTGCTCCGCGATGGCAGAGCGTTTTACCTCTGCTGTCTGAATACGATTCAGAGCTTCCTGCGCTTTGGCGTCGCCATCTAAGTCCATGCTTCCATACAGCTTGCCAATAACTGTGGTTTTCTTGGCGCGATCACCGAGGTGCTTAATTGCACTATCCATGATTGATAAGCCCAGCAACCCCTTAACAGCTTCGGCGACATCTCTTCTACTACTAATGCTACTGACGCGCTCTGTATCGAAGAAGAAGTATGTGGACAAATCCTCGGGCAAAATGTTATTGATGACATTATCAACCTGAGTCGCCTTAACCGACTCGGTCTGACCATCTTCCTGCTTATAGGAAACCTTGATGGTTGGGACACTTTCGCCGCGAACATTCCCGTTTGTACAGTTATACCTTTGGGTGCGGGTGATGATATATTCAGTGCCATCATGCAGGACAGTAATCTCAACCTCAACAATCTGCTGCTCCCCATTACGCATCTCCTCAGAAAGCTCATAATTGAGGAGAAAATCCGGGCGCTGGTCAAAATTCACCTTGCCATAAAAGCACCAGTTGAACGCCTGAAGAAGTGTGGTTTTACCGAACGTATTATCACCGAGGATGATGGTGACATTCTTATTGGGATCACAGGAAAAATCCACTTTTGTGGTTCCTCGAAACTGACGGAAGTTCTCCATCCTTAATGTCTTAATCAGCATATCCAGTCACCTCAATAATTCTTTTTCGCTTCATCCATGATGATGCGCCGAATTGTCTCCACCATTTGATCTGTGGTCTTTTCTCGCGTTTTGAGGTTTTCCTGCTCTGTTTTGAGTATCTTGTACTTCATAGCGTTGAGGCGCTTTTCTTGAACGTCCTGCTCATTAGACATACTCCTCGACCTCCTCCGTAATAATATCGCTTTCAATGTCGTAACTTCTTTGAATGGATGCAATCAGAGAATCTGAGTCGAACGGATTCTCTGCAATCGCGGCAAAGTCTTTCATACGGATTATTTCACGTTTAGCTAAAGACTTCACGCTATCTATTACATCCGAATCGTAATCTCCCACATCCTTCAGTGGCACCGGCAATGTGATGAAATCAAAGATTACTGCATGACGTTTGCCGGGAAACTTTCTTAGCACTCTGCCTCGGCGCTGTACATATTCTTTCGGATTTGTGCTACTGGCCATGATAAAGGCAGTTCGGATGCTTGGGATATTAACGCCTTCATCCAAACAACGGATTGCGACTAACGCCTGAAGATGTGTTCCTTCGGCGAAGTCTGCCTTGATCCGTTCGCGTTCCTCTGCATTTTCTTCTGACGTGAATTTGGTGACGCGCATACCAAGATCATTTCCGAGCATCCCGGCCACAATGTCAATCTGTCGAGCTTCATCGATTGGCGGCTTACCTTCTTGGTAGTCAACATCGTGCATTGTGGTGGCACCGCAGTAAACGAGAATCTGATTGTCGTCTCTGTAGTCCTCCATCAAATGCCGAAGTGTAGCAATCTTTTCCGTGGCTCCGGCCACAATGCGAGCCCGCTTAATCAGAAGCATTTTGGCGTATTCACTGAGTTTGACTTTTCCGTCTTTATCTGCGTGAACGTTTTTTCTGATCTTATTAGTAAGGTCAAGATAATTGCCGAGTTCTTCTTCATTCAAAGATACGGAAACCGGATGGTAATAGTACGGGGTAAGCATATCGTTGTCGATTGCATCTTTTAAGGTGTATTCAATGCATTTCTCGCCGAAGTAATCATATAGCTTTTGAGTTCCCTCGGGGTCTCCGTGTCGGTCAATCGTCGCCGAAAGTGCCAAACGATATGGGATATGCGGCAACAGCGTCTGACTGAGATTCTCAGCTCCAAAGTTGTGTGCTTCGTCCACGACCAAGACAACATTACCACTCAACCTTGCTATCAGATCTTGCACATAATCAACCGAGAATGTGGCGTTAGTTGATACCATGCAGAAATGATTTTGAACGCCAAGGTTGAAGCTGTTCACTGCGGTCTTCAGTCTTTCCCTCCAATTGCGTTGCGTAGAAGCCGAGTAGCATACAATCGGTTTCATACCGAAAGCTAAGATGTCTTCTTTCCACTGCTCAACCAAATGCTGATACGGGCAGATAATAATCACGGCAAGATTCTGATGCTTGTCTGCAAAGAGCCTTGATACAGCGGCTAGTGCCGTGTATGTTTTGCCCGTACCGGTTGCCATATCGAATATCCCGACATAATTTCGGTTTGCCCATTCTTCAATCGCATCTATCTGATATGGGCGCATATGAACATACGCCGGAACCATTGGACCGATAGGAGTATTTGATTCTTCAGCAGGCAAGATGTCCTCCGCGGAGGACTCATTATCGAGGTGAGTGTCAATGCGATCATTTACTCTATATCGATGAAGAATCTCTTCCTTTACATCAGGGAAGTCCATCACCTTGATGCTCGGCTCATAATCCTCCCACATCGCGTTGAATGCAGACTGTTTGTTATATACTCGATCCGCATCCTGTGTCCATGAAGCGAAGACGTCGATTGCTTCATAATTGCTGGTGAAGGCATTGGCGCTCTCATTCATAGAACCCGAGAATGCGATGATATTGCCATTGCTGTCGTACATCAACCCCAGCTTTTCATGGAACATACCTACGGTATTGTCGTCCTCCAGAAAAGCGATTTTTATGTCCAACCGCCCTGCTGCAATCAAATTACTGAGCAAGTTTAGCCGTGCCCCTTCAAACTTGCCTTTCGGTTCTCTTAACTCACGTAATAACGCTTCTTTGATTACTTCATCCCGGCGGCGAATCCCGTCGTTGATAGCCTCAATATCTTCGGGCAATAGTCTGGGCGAGGCAATCATTTGGATCGAGCCGCCATTCTCGACCAGACCGCAGATGCCCGCTGTGAGTGAAAGAAGTGCCGAAGACGAGAAGAATCCCACTGCTCGTTTGTATGTAACCGCTTGTTTCAGAACCGGGTTATAAAAGTCACGGATAACGTTATCAAGCCGCGATCTATACTCCGGCTTTAACTCAATATCTCGAAAACTCATTCTACCCCACCTTTACATCTCTGCTTCAATATCATCAAGCGCGTCCTTCAATTCATCAAAGTCCTTATCGCCTGTTAGGGCACTCACGCTCAACCGAACTGTTCCAGCTGGATAAGTTCCAAGAAACTTGTGAGCTTTAGGCGCACATTGTAATCCTGTGCGAACAGAAATACCTCGCTCCGCGAAAATGCTGCCTGCACTATCGCTACTGAGTCCATCAATTAAACAGGAGACGATGCCAACATACTTTCGCCCATCGACATTTCCCACTACTTTGAGGAAATCATAGTCCGACAGTAATTCCAGTAAGCGTTGGCGTTTTATTGTTTCTTCTTGATATAGCCGTTCAATTGTCTGTCCCTTGATCCACTTGAGAGAGGCGTTCAGGCCGGCCACTCCAGCAATATTCAAGGTACCCATCTCATACTTTTCGGGGAGGCTATCTGGCATATTCTGATTGGCAGAGTCGAATCCCGTCCCGCCATATAGTATCGGCGGGAGATTCACCGTAGGACTCATCAAAAAACCAGATATTCCGGTTGGCCCGAGGAGCGTTTTGTGTCCGGCAAAAACAGCGTAATCAACAGTTTCAAGTCCGACATTCAAATCAACAAGCCCTGCTGTTTGTGCCATATCAACCAGCGTTACAGCGCCATACTCTTTTGACAACGCAAAGATATCCTCGACAGGAGCAACAAGCCCAATAACATTGCTAGCGTGACTCACGATTACCAAATCAGGCCGAATGGCGTCGAACTGATAGCGTATACGTACCATGTCATATTCGAGCGATTCGGACACGGTAAGTTCGGTCACCGTAATCTGGCCAAGCTGTTCAAAGTGGTGTAAGACGCGGGTCACGGCGTTGTGTTCGAACGGGCTAATGTAAACGCTTCTGGCGCCGCTGACAATCGCTCCTTGGATAATCATGTTGAGAGCAATTGTTGCCGTCGGAGTGAAGATCACCTGTTTTGCGTGGCAATGCATTAGCTCTTGAATCAGTTTTCTAGTCTCATCAACAAGACCTTTTGCAGTGGTGGCCAGGGCGTAGCCTCCTCGACCCACGCTCCCCCCGTGATTGCGATAGAAGCTGTCCATGAAAGAATAAACCGCATCGGGCTTTGGATATGTAGTTGCTGCATTATCAAAGTAAGACATTGTATATCATATCCTCCCTCAGCAGAGCTTCTTTAGCACTTCCATAAGAATTTGTCTTTTTTCCTGTTCCGAGATCGAGTGGCCCATCGCTTCCAGCGAAGCAGTAATCTGATTGAACAAGAGCTTTCCACGCGCCGATACCTCAACCTTGTCGAAGCGCCGCGTTGTACTGGTGCCTTCCTCATCGGCAAAGGTCACCTGATAACTAGAGGTGTCGTTAATCGTTTCGGCGACAACGCTACTGTGAAAGTCTTTGGCCGTTTTCATAAAACGAGCAAGCGCATCGATATACTGTTTGACGGTTTTATTATCCCAATCTTCAAGACGAAGACCAGTTGCCAGTTTAGCGAGGCGCGTGATGAAAAGATCCTCGTCATTCGTCATGCTTCTCAGATGCTGAAGAAAACGATCTGTCCCATCTGAGAAAAGCTGCTCGAAGCTCTTCGGATCAAGCCTATTACACCAATCTTTCGCTGCATCTGTGAGTGTTGTTTTCTTGCTAGCTTTCTTGTCGTTTTCCGGGAGAAAAGCGGCTTTTGTTTTGCTAATCAGCTCTTGCTTAAGTTCGGTCAACAGGCCGTCGAAAAAGCCTTTCGCATCAATAATGTCCGTGGCGGCATCAGCATAGTCTCCATGGTAGTCAACTGCCTCCGGTAGCTTTTTGAACAGCAAATCAGAACTGCTAGTGTTCTGGCGGAGGAGCTTCATTATCTCAAGCTGCTGCCGAACGAGTTTTTCCCCTGTGGGACGCTTCGTGCTTTCTTTGGAATACTTCGGAAGCGCCATGTACCAGCGTCTCATCGCATTTGCCACATAGTCGTAGGAGTTGCCGGACCTTTCAGCATCTACAACGTAGTCTCTAAACGCATCAGACAACCGAGCAATGTAGTTTTCTTTTTCTGGATTCCAATCTAAATACTCCAATGTAAAGCTACTCGGATCGCTATTAATCTGGATCAGTGCATCTGCGCTTGTTTGGATTGGCCCGAAACGATCATTGATCACAATCTGCTGGCGATAGTTGTGCATAACTGCAGCTACATAAATGGGAATCAGACCATAGCGGAGTCCAATATGGTATTCCGGCGAAGTTAAGCGTTCGTAAAGCTCTGCAAAGCTGGTTTTCCCGTTCTGCCGCGTTTCAAGAATGAAGTCCTCGATTGTTTCGAGCATATGGCGCATGTTCACATTTTCGGGATGGAGATTTATCTGAGGAACACCTCCGTCTTCACTCCAGATTCCGGTACGCAGAAGTGTGCTGCGCATAATAGAAACTTCCTGACCTGTACCGGAGAGGCCGAGATTCGGCTCGAGCTCGCTTCGAAGCAAGGCACTTACGATCTTGTTACGGCTGTTCTGTGCAACGCTTGTAATGTCATTTTTATTGACAGACTCATTGTTGATGACCGGAGTCATGTTATATACGGCGTCGCAGATTTGGGACATGACCTCGGTCAGTCCAGACTTCCGATATACAGGAAGCTCGTTCCCGTTATGGATATATACCGAACGATAGTTCTCCGGATGCGTGTACATTCCGATGAAACCTTTGATGATTTCTTGTAAATCCTCAAATACGACTTCATACTCATCAAACAATACCGGGTCATCAACAGCGTGATCTCTTAACTTTGCAATGGCAGCATATTCTTGAGCCACTGCTTCGACATCCTTATAATGCTTGGGAAGCACAAATATATATCTTTCGTAACCCAAGCTGGTATCTTTTATAATTTTTGTGATTTTTTTAAGCTGAGTCTCATTTTCCGGGATGATTCCATAGATAATTCCGTCAGCATCAATCGACTCGCTTTTGAGATTCCAATCGACGTCAACGGTGACCTCCGCGCTAGAAATGAACTGAAACGCAAAGAACCTCGTCATCTCATGGTCGTCATTGTAACGAGTTGGATACATGTAGTTATCAAAGTTCGAGCCATTAAGAACATCTTTTGTGGTGATCTTTCCGGATTGGGATTCTATTTGATCGTGAATCTTCTGCTGGATATCAACGCCGGATGTCTGCTTAAGACGGAGATAGTCATTGCTCCGCTTAATATAGATTACGAACTCCTTTTCAATCAGGTCAGAGATAGCCTGTTCTATCTCACTCAATTCATAAGTTCCCGAGTAGATACCAATGATTTGTTCTTTAGTCGGATTCAAACGTTCAAACTGTCCGAGGATATAGATCAAGGAGATCGTCTTAATAATCTTACTACCAAGTGTATCCTCGGGAATCTGATTAAGAATCGTACTTGTGAGAACAAAGGTGTCGTGGATATCGCCCGCATATACTTCTTTTTTTAGTAATGGCTCAAAATAGTCATAGATGAGATCTGGCGTTACGAGAGTAAAGTTGTCCTCGTATTCATCCAAAAACACCGCGAGAGTGGCCGTTCCTTCCGCTGACAGAAACGTGAAAAGCGTACGCTCATTTTGCGCAACTCGTTCGGAAAGCCGGGGCAGGATAAAGGTAGACACTGGATGGAGGGGGAAGCATCCTCTAATCGCCGTCTCAATCTCGCCCTGCGCATCCATAAACATCTGATGCTTTTGATAGCGTGAAAACAGCGCCTCAAAATCGCGAGCATGTTCATCGCAGAAAGTCCCCCAGATCGGCTCCTTATGCTGGATGACAGAGGATATGATCTCATAGGTCTGAGAGAAATTATTGTTCATATGGATGTGCTTAAAGCGTTCTGATACGCCACGCCATCCATCAGTTTTCTCTTTCGGGAGCTTATCAATATAATTTGAAATTTCCTTATGGGAAATCAGCATCAGGTGAAGCTGAAGCGACCCGCTCCGGCAACATTTCTCCGCAAAATCCTGAAGCATTTTTGTGTCACTGACCGAGGCATCGACGATATTGGCCTCAAGGAATTTGCTAAACTCGTCGTAGACAACATAGAGACCGGTATAGCCCTTGGACTTGAGGCTTTTTGCCACGCTCTCATAGAGCTCAACCACGTCAAATCCAAGAAATGGATTGAAAGCACTTCCAGCCGTAAGTGACGGGTAAACCTGTTCAAAAGCTCCATAGGCGGCGACATCATAGTTTCCCAACCGATCTATAAATACTTCCACCGGATCGTCGATCCCGTTCAGAAATTTTTCAAAGGTTTCCGGGAAATCCTTTTGCCAACGTTTGATTACGCTGATTGCAGCTTTATAGTTGGTCTCTGGCATGGCGCTCAAAAGGTCATGCTCAGAAAGGGTCCTCTGCAAAGATAGCAGGAACGCTTGGGTAAGGCTAGTATTGCTTCCGCTGATTACCACTGGAAGAATCTTGTTTTCACTTTCATAGTAATTCTGAATAAGCTGATAAAGCCTCGGATTCTCTTCAATCTTCGGCATCAGTTTTTCGAACAAAGTCAAGTCCCTCTTCATCAAAATAGAGAGGATTGTCAGCACGATATGAGACTTGCCCTTGCCATATGCACCAATCAAAACCCTTGCGCGATCCGATGAGGTCGGATTGACGCTCAGGAGAATGTCCTCCAACAGACTAAGCGCAGATTTTGTCGGTATGAAGCTTTTGAGTTTATTGTCGCTTCCAAGATCGTACCCTATATTAACGGAGTATTGGAATCCTGATGCGACAGAAATCATGTCTCTCATCTTTCGTTCTCCTGACCCTGCTCATCGATTGATGCATAAAACCGTTCCACGCAGTCATAAAAATCAAGCTCTTCCTGTATGGTAATCACATCCAAACCAGCCGTGCGATTGATTTTGATTAAGCCCAGCTTCTCTATACGGTAAAGCACATCCAGCATTGTAATTGAGTCGAGATTATATACTTTCCCGATGTTTTTCGGTGCTGTTAAAAGTTCATTCAAGCTGATTTCTCTTCGCCCATCGGCATTTTTTACGATAACCGCAAGAATAACGTAGGGATTGAGCATATCACTAGCAGGAACGCTCTTTTTATAGGTTTTTTTTCTCCTGTTGAGAATATCGACCAATCCAAGCTCACCAAATGGACAATCGATATTGTTCTCTGGGGATACCTTAGTTGGATTCGATTTATAGCGCGGAAGATATGTATTTATTATGCATTGGAAATCTTCATTCAACGAGCGGATTGCATAGTCGGTTTCGTTGTCGCGCATTTTTATGTACTTTTGTAATGCAGAAACGAAATCTTCCCGAGAAAACTCTGACATAGAAAACTCATTGAAGAAGAAATACCATGCAGTGGCCTCATCTTCTTGTGAGGCAAGACAATACTGCAAAAGGCAAAGCGTACCGAGCTCTTCAATATAGGTGTCATGCTGATAGATTATTTCACCAAGCCTGGTGAATTGCTGCATCCTTCTCCCTCTAGGCGGTTCCTCTGTAAGGCCAACTGCTTGAAGCCAATATCGAAGTGCCTTTACCATGTTTGCACCGAGGCCTAGTACATCCATCGGATTTTCATCACGGGAAATAAAAACAACTGGATTGTTGAAGACACAGCGCATTCCTTTGCTGAGCCAACCCTTTCTTATGAAGAATGTATCATGAGCCCTAAATTTCATTGGCATTGCCGTGTCCTCCAAACTTTACTTTGTCCGCAGATATTTTTCCATCATGCAGCCGCCATCGAGATACTTAGCAGTCATGCACATTTTACAGTGGACGCACTTATCTGGGTCAATATAATAGTTATCTCCAATAATAGAGATAGCACCTTGTCTACAGATCGATTCGCATTTGAGACATTTTCTACAGGCATTAAACTTTCTTATTTGGTATCCAACCATCCGTTGAAGATCATCATGGTCCGCTACATTCATCGTCCTGACCTTTACCGCGTAATCGTAGCCATCTTGATTAAAAGGTTGGATTGACAGTATAGGCACATTAGACCGAGTCTCAAGGACAATGGTTTCCCGAAGGAGCTTCTTACCAAGCTCTGGGGCAATTTTTCCAAACGGGACGAACATTCCGACTAGTTCGTCATCGAATGGACGCACCAAGCGATAAATCTTGGCATGATCCTCGGTGGTGCAGTTTGTGAAGCGAATCTTTACATCTCCTGCCGAGGCAAGACCGTTACCGCCCTGACGAGCTTTCCATTTCCCGTCGTCTACATAAATCTCCGGATCGGGTTTGCCGATCTTTTTTGCAAAGCCAATGAGAAACTCTCGCCATTTTTTGGACTCGTCTGGCATATAGATCCTGGAAAGAAACTGTGCACGCTGGTTGTTATTCGGGCAACACCAGCAACCGACGCGATCATATCCCAGTCTATATGCGGAGTTGAAATCCACATCTTCGGCTAACATATAGAGCCAAATGTCGATGTCTTTCCAAAAGAAGATCGGCGATGCAACTGTCTGTTGCTGGATTTTGACAGACTCGGCGTCATCTTCAATCCGATTATATTTACTTCTGCTGACAGACTCGGACTTTCGGATACCATAAAAGGTCAGGATTTGCTGGCTCCGGTACATGCTATTGATTACCCTAGTAATAGGGCCAGTTTTGAACATGGAGCAACACCAGCGCATCATTCTCGCTGGAGGGCCAATGTCCTCGCAAACATCATAAAAAACTTGTTCATCATTTTTGGCAATCTGGAAGATTGCTAGCGGATGGGAATCGCGATATCGGTTGGCATATTCAAGCGTCGTAGGGAATTCAAGCGTCGTATTTCCAAAAATATGAACTAAGCTCGGATTGCTCAACGCCTTTGTGACAACATCGGCTGTAACAGTTGAGTCTTTGCCGCCGGAAAAGGAAATAACTATGTTCTCTTCCTTATATTTTGCTGTTGCTTGCCTCACAAAGGAATACGCTTCATCCTTTAGGTACGATAATCTGTGTTCATTTGCTTTGACAAAGCAAGCAACATTCTCGTTAAAGAAGTTATAGTCGATTGAGTCCGATAAGGAGGTAACTCGTTCCGCAATTCGATCAGTATCAGCCTCCGCATACGTTTTCAAGGAAATCGAGAGTGCTTTTCCATCGATGTAATATCTACTGTTTGCTGCCCAAACCGAGCAATTCATATAACAAGTCGGCTCTTTATCAAGCAGAATTGCCAGAAGTAACCGTTCCTCAGGAAAGACAGGTCTGAGATCAGAGGATAAGTATCGAGTTTTTTGGCCACAAATCGGGCATATGCCTTTGTCTGCTGCCGAAGATAAATGAATAATCGGTGTAGCGCACTCCTTGCACCAGTAAATCTCTACAGGGACGTCCTCGACTGTTCCAGTGCCACAGACCGGACATACTTTTTCGTTAGTTTCAATATTACAATTCTTGCACCACACGATCGTCACCTCCTTCAACATTGTTTTTGGTTCTTACTATGCCACTATTATTTACTGTTACTGTAGCAAAAGCATTGTCCTATAAAACGGACTTATATCATCCATATAGGAACAATCAGATTATTGCTGTCAAAGACACTGAATACATCTGCCATACAAAGGACAGCACCAGTCCCAATCTGGAGCGGGGATTTATCAATTACTTTGAAAACGCGGGTTAAACGCTTGTCCGGCGTGGCGGTTTTCTTGATCTCCAGCGGGCAGAGCTTGCCATCGCCCTCCAAAATGACGTCGATTTCCTTGGCGTCACGGTCACGGTAGAAGTAGAGATACGGCTCAAGTCCCGCGTTCTGATAACTCTTCATGATCTCCGACACGGTGTAGTTTTCCAGCAGAGCGCCGCTCATGGCGCCGCTCTCAGCCACCTCCGGCGAAGACCATCGTGTGAGATAACAGACGAGGCCGGTATCATAGAAATAGACCTTAGGCGTCTTAATGGTGCGCTTGAGAACGTTGTTGGAATACGGGTGCAGCAGAAAGATGATCCCCAGCGTTTCGAGGATGTTGATCCATGCCTTGGAGGTTTGGATGTCAATGTCAGCGTCCTCTGCTAGCGCATTGTAGTTCAGAAGCTGCGAGCAGCGGGCAGCAACAGCGGTAACGAAACGGTTGAATTTCAGTGCATCCACGCTGCCGGAGAGGACTCGAACGTCCCTCTCTACGTAGGTGGAGAGGTAGGACGAATAGAAGACATTCCGATCTGGTGTCTGACCGCTGATAAGTCCTGGCATGGAGCCGCGCCACAGGCGCTCGAACAGCTCTGGCGTGGTGACCGGAGCAATCTGATCTCGCTCGTCGAGCAGCCGTTCCATATCCGTGGTAAACGGAACACAGGGTGACCCGACGATCTCACGCTGCGACATGGGAGACATGTGCAGCAACGCCACACGTCCTGCCAAAGATTCCTGCACACCCCGCATAAGTCGGAAGATTTGCAAGCCAGTCATCCAGAAGTCGCCGGGTTTGTGATGCTCGTCGATGTGGATTTTGATGTAGGTGAACAGCTCCGGGGCGTACTGCACCTCGTCGATCAGCACCGGGGGTTTGTGAAGCTGCAGGAACAGCGCGGGGTCATTCTTCGCTAAATCTCGTTCAGAGAGATTGTCTAGCGTTACATAACGACGGCCGATATTCTCCTTCTCTGCCAGTTCACGCAGCATGGTTGTTTTTCCCGCTTGCCGGGGTCCCGTTAGCAATATCGCAGAGTATGACTTGCTCAACTCTAAGATACGATTTTCCATATGTCGGCTGATGTATTTCATAATGCACCACCTAAAGCGTTATATGAGCTTGCTCCTCAAAAGAAACATCGCATGATTTCAGTGTAGACACTGGATACAGCATAGTTCTTGAAACAGACTCCAAATAAGGTACCAATGGTTCGAGGGATCTACACTTATTGGTAATATGTAGCGTTATTAAACTTTTCGACTAGTTCAAGCCCATCTTGCGGCCGTTTATGATAATCGTTCGAAATAGCTTCAAGTATCAGTTCTTTAATCAAAGGAGTAGTATCAATATTTTCTGCTGAGAAAATTCCTCCAGGATACTTATGGGTTAATACGAAAACAAAAACCAAACAGATCTGAAACACGTCAGAGTATTTCCCAATCTCTTTACCACCAAAATAATAGCAGTCAATCGCTTCTGGACTCATCCAAAACATTGGCCCGACTTTCTCATTGAGTTTTGTGATATCCTGATGATCTTCTGGTGACAAAAAAGAACACAAACCAAAGTCACTTAGCACCCACGTTTCGCCCTTTATCAGAATATTCTCTGGCTTGATATCTCGATGGATAGCAAATTGATGTAATACTGCTAGTGCTTCGCATAAGCCCCTAAATTGAGGGGCATATTCCTCATACTCTGGTTTCTCATTGCTTTTCATGTAATCCAGTAAATTTCGATCTGCCTTCTCCATTATGACAAAGTCAATTTCCACGATATTCTTATTGTTTTCTACTGCCTCTACCGTACCATCAGCAATGTATCTTATGAGATGAGGGTGGTTTGCTTTTTGCATCAGGAGTACTTCTTGAGAAAAGCGTGTTTTGCTTTTTTGTGATAACGAGAGGAGAAACTTTACTGCATAAACAGAGCCTGCTCGATCAATGCATTCGTATACTACTCCATTTCCTCCACATCCAATTCGATCTAACACTTCATAATCATCGCCGGTTTTCGAAATTATCCTCTCGTCTATTCTATAAGACCGTTGCGGATTATTAAGAAATAAATCGATCATTTTATGCCTCTTCTTTATAACAGTCTTCCAGCCTTGTTTTCAGGAAATTGATCCTCCATTGTCTGTTGGCTATTGAATTTGCATCGCTTAAACAGCGTGTTGCATACTCTCTATAATCGTCATCTTCACTCTGTGGACCAATTTGCTCATTCATTTCTTGCAGAGATAGTCTTACCGTCTGCAAACGATCTGTTTTTATTGTGCCGCACTGCTGCAAATCAGCAATACAAGCAAACAACGAGTAAAAGTCGGATTTCTGCCTAAATCTTGTCTCTCCTATTGGCATAATGCTTGGATTAAATATGGTCTGAATATCAGTTATGATACTAGTAAATTTCTCTGCTATTTCGTCTGCATTATCCATCTCCATATACTTCTCACAAACATCATCAAGGTATTCTTTCTTGTCTTGAACGCCATCTGTCAATATTGTAAGCAGCTCTTCAACATACTCAACGTCTAGCATTCTCCTGCGTTGTTTAGTCGAAAAGATTTTTGCGTCCTCAAAAAACTGCGCCTCTGACAGTTCCTCTGCGAGCTTGATAAACCTGCCAGGGAAGTCTGCTCTGCGAAGCTCTTGCTTATTAAGCTGAACAGTATACTTATTTACTCTTGAATAAAGATCTCGAATCTCTTCTTCAGAAGGATTGAAAATTTCATTGATATCAATTTTATATCTGAGTATTTCGTTTTGCACCTCATCCGGAAGGTCGGAGAAAAGGCTCCCTTCATATTCTCCAGAATAAGGCTTAGACAGTCTTAATTTGTTCTTTACAAACTTAAGAATTGCGGTTAAGCGTTGCTGTCCGTCAATTACGACACGATACGTATTTCCATTATGCATCACTGATTTAATATAGATTTTGGGAATGGGGATTCCTTTAATAATCGTGTCAATCAGCATTATCTGAGCCGCACGGCTCCAAACTTCGTTTCTCTGAAAGTCAGGTTTCAATTCAAGTCGATTGTTGTTATCCCAATCTCGGATATCAGAAATCGGATGAGAGTATGATTCCCACTTCATATTCTTGACTCCTTCTTTTTTGTTATCAGTTTCTACTCAATCGATTGTAAGATGGTTACCATGGCTTAATGCTGCTGGTTCTTTTTCCAAAGCGAGTGCAAAATTTCAAAAAATCAGCAGGGGTGATCTGCAAAAGGATTCAAACCTGCCCAATGGATATTATACCCTATTGCGATCTCAAAGTCAACAGAATTTCGGCAGATTTTTATTCCAAAGTAAAAATTGCCGAAATTCATTCTTGCGATAGCAGCAAAAACAGAACTTTGAGAAAACGAAGGCTGTGTTCCGTGATTCCGTATTTCTTTGTCTACTGCGACGCAGAAAGTGAGCGTAGAAATATCCAAAACGGCCTTGACTATCTGGCAGAAGAGCGCTACAATCCAAACGCTCCCGGGGCCGGCGAATCTGCCGCAATCCATGGGAGCATTTCCATACGACCACATAACTGACCACAACCGCCTCCGGAGGACGTGGAGACAGTGGAGAAAAGAGCGCCGGAGAGTAAGATTCCCGGAGTGGAAAGGGCCAAATGTAGTTCATGCACATGTAACACCAGGTTCGAACGCCTTTGGGACCACGAGGCCGCTGGTTCGAAACCAGTCACTCGGACCAGGAAACCCGCTGAAATCATAAGATTTCAGCGGGTTTCCTATGTAAATTGTTTGAGTTTCGCGAAACGCTATTCTTTGATTATCGCGGCGCAGGATTTGCACCACGGATTCGGTAAACTGGAATTTTCAAATTAGTCTTTGCAAATAACCTTTGA
>UMJB01011018.1_pt1 | contig 15037 bp, 13 predicted proteins | sample 1965961 | NCBI WGS metagenome assembly UMJB01 (sample SAMEA4836139, study PRJEB28245) | human gut metagenome | biome: gut microbiome; material: fecal sample | place: Denmark | collected 2008
TCTCCGCGCGACATGACGGACATTGTGTGCGTCACGAAGGCGTATTCGTCCTGCGTGGGTGCGGGTGCATTCGTCTCGAAACTGGAAGGTGCTGCGGGTGACGAGCTGCGCCGCCGCGGCGGTGACGCGGGCGAATTCGGCGCAACGACAGGCCGTGCACGCGATGTCGGCTGGTTCGACGCAGTGGCGACGCGCTACGGCGTGATGGTGCAGGGCGCGACGCAGGTTGTGCTGACGAATCTGGACGTGCTGGGCTATCTGGACGAGATTCCGGTGTGCGTCGCCTATGAAGTGGACGGCAAGCAGATTACGGAATTCCCGGCGACCCCGACGCTGATGCGCTGCAAGCCGGTGTATGTGAAGCTGCCCGGCTGGAAATGTGACATCCGCGGCGTGAAGTCGTATGACGAGCTGCCGGAAAACTGCCGGAAGTATGTGGAGTTCATCGAGAATGCGTGCGGTGTGCCGATTAAGATGGTTTCCAACGGCCCGAAGCGCCACGAAGTGCTGTATCGCTAAGGTATTTGGAAAGGCAGAGAGGAATCCCTGCCTTTTTCCAGAGGTTTTTGCTTTAATACGCTAATGTGTTGATTTGTTTGGTTCTGTCCCGGTAAAAGCCAATAAACATGGGTGCGACCCGAAGGTTTCCAAAGGGCGACCGCAGACATTCGTCTGTTTTCATGCCCTTTGGTTGCCTCCGCAGAGGCGAAATTCCCTGCTTTCAGAAAAAAGCAGCTATGCTTGAAAGACCAGCCATTTGGTCGCGCCCATCTGGCGCGACACAGCATCAATAGTCGAAAGAGCAGCTTGGGGGCGCTTCTAAGGAAGCGCGAAGTTACTGGCAGGGACGCTTCGCTGCCTGCGCCTTTGTGGGCTGTTCTCTTTGAATTGAGCGCCCGAAAAACAGTTGGGGCGTTGCCCCAAACCCCACAAGGGACGCTGTCCCTTGACCCTGCAAGGGGAAATTTTCCCCTTGACCCCTTTCGCGCGATTGAGTTGGTTTCACTACCATAATTCTTCCGCGTGTTGCTTTTTTTCCCCTTCCCCCTTCCGAATTTTTCCCCCAAGGAGGTGTTTCCCCCCCATGATTGCCATTCTCGACTACGGCATGGGCAATCTCCGCAGCGTCCAAAAGGCGCTCGAATTTCTTGCCGTCCCCTGCTTCATCACCGACACCCCCTCCGCCCTTTCCACCGCCGACCACATCATCCTCCCCGGCGTCGGCGCGTTTTCCGATGCCATGACCCGCATCCGTGCGCTCCATCTCGACCGCGCCATTCTCTCCGCCGCCGATGCAGGCGTACCTATCCTCGGCATTTGTCTGGGAATGCAGATGCTCTTCCAGCACAGCGAGGAAAATGGCTTCTACGATGGTCTGGGGCTGTTTCCCGGCACCATCACGAAATTCCGCGACGCGGGGCTGAAAATCCCCCATATGGGGTGGAATACGCTCGACACACGCCCGTGCGTCCTCTTTGACGGCGGACAGTCGCCGTTTGTCTATTTCGTCCACAGCTACTGTATGGCGGATGTGTCGCCGGAATGGACGACTGCCACCTGTACTTACGGGCAGACTTTCACCGCCGCCATACAGCGCGGAAACGTGATGGCGACGCAGTTTCACCCGGAAAAATCAGGTGAAGTCGGGCTGAATATGCTCCGGCGATTTGCGCAGTGGAAGGGGGACAAATCATGCTGACAAAGCGAATCATCCCCTGTCTGGACATCCGCGACGGTCGGGTGGTCAAGGGCGTGAACTTCGTGGATATCCGCGACGCGGGCGACCCGGTGGAAGCCGCGGTGCGCTACAATGAGGCGGGCGCGGACGAACTGGTACTGCTGGACATCAACGCATCCTACGAGAAGCGCGGCACGATGCTGGACGTGGTGTCGCGTGTGGCGGAGCAGGTGTTCATCCCATTCACGGTCGGCGGCGGCATCAGCGACATCGACCAGATTCGCGCGCTGCTGCGGCTGGGCGCAGACAAGGTGAGCATCAACTCGCCCGCCGTGCGCAACCCGGATTTCATCACCGAGAGCGCGCTGCGGTTCGGCAGTCAGTGCATCGTGCTGGCAATGGATGTGAAATCGCGCGCTGGCGGCGGCTGGGACGTGTATGTACGCGGCGGGCGCGAGAACACAGGGCTGGACGCACTGGAATGGGCGGCAGAAGGCGTGAAGCGCGGCGCGGGTGAAATTCTGCTGACGAGCATGGACTGCGACGGCGTGGGCGACGGTTTCGCACTGGATGTGACGCGCGCTATTGCGGATGAAGTCGGCGTACCGGTGATTGCCAGCGGCGGCGCGGGCAAGATGGAGCACTTCCGCGACGCGCTGACCGTCGGGCACGCTGATGCCGCCCTCGCCGCGACGCTGTTCCACTTCGGCATCCTGAAAATCAGCGACTTGAAGGACTATCTGGCGCGCGAGGGCGTGCCTGTCAGGAGGACATGAGTATGTATGAGAGCGAATTAGCGCTGCGCCTGACTCCCTACGTTGCAGGTGAGCAGCCGAAAAACCGCAAGTTTATCAAGCTCAACACGAACGAGAATCCGTATCCGCCGTCGCCGCGCGTGGCTGAGGTGCTGCGCTCGTTCGATGCCGCGTCCCTGCGCCTGTACCCGGACATGGATGCGACTGCCTTGCGCGAAGCCATCAGTGCCGTCGAGGGTGTCCCGGCGGACTGGGTGTTCTGCGGCAACGGCTCAGACGAAGTGCTGGCGTTTGCGTTTGCGGCGTTTTTCGCGGGCAAAACCGTCGCCATTCCGGCGGTGACGTACTCGTTTTATCCAGTTTATGCGAATCTGTATGGCGCAAAAGTCGCATCTGTGCCGATGAAGCCTGATTTTTCGGTGGATGTGGATGGTCTGCGCCTTGCCTGCCCCATTGCCTTGGCGAACCCGAACGGCCCGACCGGCATAGCGCTCCCACTGGATGTGCTGCGAGATTTGGCGGCGTACACGCGCGACTGCGGCGAAGTGCTGCTGATTGACGAGGCGTACGCGGCATTCGCGGAGGAAGTCGCCGTACCGCTCCTGCGCGAATTTGACAACGTAATAATTACCCGCACGTTCAGCAAGAGTCACGCTCTGGCGGGAATGCGCGTCGGCTATGCGCTGGGGCATCCGCGCTTGATGGCTGCCATGAGGCGCATCCGCGACAGCTTCAACAGCTACCCGGTTGACCGTTTGGCACAAGCCGCTGCGCGCGAAGCCGAGCTGGACACGGCGTACACTGCGCGCATCGTCGCCACCATCAGCCACGACCGCGATATCTGCCGCCAAGCATTAGCGGACGCGGGCATTCCCGTCCTCAAGAGCCGCACAAACTTCCTCTTCGTTAAGGCATCGGAAAATGACGCCGCGCCGATTCAGCAGCTTCTGCGCGACGACGGCATCCTTGTCCGCCACTTTAGCACGCCGCTCCTGCGGTCGTATCTGCGCGTGACGATTGGCACGACGGAGGACATGCGGATCGTCACGGAGCGTCTCATCAGCAGAATAAAAGGTTGATGCAATTGCCCTGCGCCGAAGGACTTTCCTCCGGCGTATTTTTCATTTATCATTTTTTCATTTATAATGTAAGTTTTTCCGAAAATCCGCCTGCTTAGACGTGCAAAGCCTTGCATTTCCTGCGAAAACGCGCTATACTGATTCCCGTCGGAATTCGCCGGCGAGAGGAGTTTTTCACATGATGAAAAAGAATTTGAAATACCTGTTAGCTTTGCTCTGCATCATCGTCCTGCTGCTCTGCACGGGATGTTCATCGGATAGCGCTGCACCGCAGCCCATCAGCATTACGGTCTGGACATACTACAACGGTACATTGCTGGAGAGTTTCAATACGCTCGTCAAAACCTTCAACGAAACGGTCGGCAAGGAAAAGGGCATCATTGTTGAGGCGTACAGCCAAGGCAGCGTGAACGAGCTGGAAGCCAGCGTCATGCAGTCCGCCGAGGGAAAAGTCGGCGCGGCAGCGATGCCGAACATCTTCTCCGCCTACGCACTGGACAAACTGGGGCTGGTCGTTGATGTCAGCAGGTATCTAACAGCGGACGAACGCGCCGCATATGTCGATAATTATCTCACTGAAGGCGACTTCGGGCAGACTGGAAGCATCAAAATCTTCCCGGTTGCCAAGTCTACCGAGCTGCTTTTCCTGAATGAAACGGACTGGCAGCCCTTTGCCGAGGCGACCGGCACGCAGGAAAGCGAGATGCTCACCATCGAGGGTCTGCTTGCCGTCGCCGAGCGCTACTACAACTGGACAGACGCGCAGACCGCCACGCCTGATGACGGCAAGGCCCTCTTCGGGCGCGACGCAATGGCGAATTATCTGCTCATCGGCGCGCAGGAGCTGGGCTGCACCATCTTCGAGGTGGATGGCGACGGGCGTCTTACGCTGCATTTCGACCGCGATATCATCCGCAAGCTCTGGGACAGCTACTACGTTCCGTTCATCAAGGGCTATTTCAGCGCTGCCGGGCGCTTCCGCAGCGACGATATCAAGACGGGCAACCTGCTGTGCTACGTCGGTTCATCCTCCAGCGGCACGTTCTTCCCCTCCCGTGTCATAACCAGCGACACCGAGAGCCATGGCATCACGCTGAAAGTGCTCCCCTGCCCGAAGTTTGCGGATGGCGAAGCGTTTGCTGTCCAGCAAGGCGCCGGCATGGTCGTCACGGCGGCCGATGAAGCGAAAGTGCGCGCGAGCGTGGAGTTCCTCAAGTGGTTCACCCTGCCGGAAAACGACATCAGCTTCTCCGTCGGTTCGGGCTACATGCCGGTGACAAAGGCAGCGAACAACATGGATACCATCAAGGCCGCCGGGCTGACACTCTCCCCCGTCGTCGAGCAGGTCCTGACGGGCGCGGTCGCGACGATCAATGAGAATCGCCTGTACACACCACTGGCGTTTGAGGGCTGTCAAGCGGCACGCAAAGTGCTGGAATACGCATTGAGCGACAAAGCCGCGGCAGACCGTGCCATCGTCGTCGAGCGAATCGCCGCGGGGATGAGCGCCGAGGAAGCTGAAGCGGAGTTTCTCACGGATGAATGCTTTGACAGCTGGTATCAGGAGACGCTGACGAAGCTGCAAGCCTACGAATAATCAAATCGCCCTGATTGCCGTTAGCGTGTGTTTCTAAAATGAGACCGGTGCAGTTTCGAGCAGATTTTCTTGCAATTCAAGGATGAAAACCGAAGGTTTACTGGCGGTAAATCGAGGTTTGAAGACGCAGAAGTGCAAGAAAAGATGCCGAAAATGCTGCCGGGCGAATTTAGAAACACACTCTAAAAAGGAGGTGAAAGTGTCATGGTTCCCGCGCCGCAGAGCCGCAAAATGCATTCTGTCTTTTTCACCATCTTCTTTTCTCTGCTGCTTGTGCTGGTGATTGAATTGACCCTGCTCATCGGCACAATTATCGTCGGACAAGTGCCGTCGCAGCTGGATGACAATGCGGAGGAAGTTCTGTGCGAACAGGTGGAAAATCGCAGCGGATATTTGCATAATTTTCTGGTTTCTTCGCAGGAGCTGACCGCGCTGTCCACCTACATCAACAGTCAGACCGAAGCGCTCTTGGCGGACGGTACGATTTCGCTGGATACGCTGGATTCCGGCAGTGCCGCATCCGAGCCGCTTCTGCGCGCCATTTCGTCGGAGCTGGTGTTTGAAATGCGCGCAAAAAAACTCAGCGGCATCTATGTTATTCTCTGCAGCCGTGATTTGGATGACTGCGTGGACGGGACGCGCTTCCCCGGTATTTATGTGCGCGACCTCGACCCGGATGGTCCATATTCCGACCGCAATGCTGACCTTTCGCTGGAGTTTGCCCCGGCAACGCTTGTGCAATCCACAGGGCTTTACACCGCCAGCGCTTGGCAGCCTGCCTTTGAATATCAGCGTGAAGCATCTGACTTTCTCTATCTTCCCTATCAAACCGCGCGGAACGCCGACACCCTGCTTTCGGCGGATGATTATGGTCACTGGACGCGCTTTCCATTTTTCCTCCCTGATGACCCGCGCAGCGTGTTTTCCTACTCCCAGCCGCTGATACTTCCCGATGGCACGGTGTATGGCGTGGTCGGCATCGGGCTTTTGTCAGACACCTACCTGCGCGGCATGCTGCCCACCTATGAATTGCAGAACGAGGGAAGCGGCAGCTACCTGCTCTGCTCGACGACGGACGACCTGTCCGCGGATACGCTGACGCTGCAAATCGCCGTCTGCTCTTCGCCCGACGCAGCAATTCAGGCGGGAAACACGCTGGTACTGCAAAAGGATGCATCCGGTGAGGGCTTTCTGACAATTGACGGCACACGCTACTTTGCCAGCGAACAGCCGCTGGCAAAGTACAGCCGAAACGCGCCGTTCTCCGGTGAGCACTGGCTGCTGATTGGGCTTGTGCCCGTCAAGCAGCTGTACAGCTTTTCCGGCAGCGTTCGGCAAATGCTGGTGATTATCGTCGTACTGACACTGCTGGCAGGTGTTTTTGCTTCCTTCATCGTCAGTCGGCGTTTGGCACAACCGATTACGCGCCTGTCCAAGCAGATCAGCGCGTCACAGAATCAGCGGTATCAAGTGCCGACGCTCTCCCCGACGGGCATCTGTGAGCTTGACCAATTCTCCGCCGCCTTCACCCAGCGTTCACAGGAGATTTTGGACACGTCAGTCAAGTTCCAGCGCATTATGGAATTGGCGAGCGTGGAAATCGGCGGCTTTGAGAAGCGGCCTGATGTGGATACCGTGTATGTGACGGACAATTTCTTCTCCCTCTTGGCGCTGCCGGACGTACCGCTGGATTCGCTGAACAAGGATTGGTTCGATGCCATCCTGAACGGCTGGAAGCAGACGCACGAGTACGTAACCCGCGCATACGGCGGCGAAGTATACGCCCTGCCCGCTTCGGGCGGCACGGTGCGCTACATCCTCCTGCGTTCCGGCGAAGAACGCGGGACGCAGGTCGGTCTGGTGGAGGATGTAACGACCTCCATGCAGGAGCGCCGCCGCATTGAGCACGAGCGCGACTACGACGTACTGACCGGGCTGTACAACCGCTTCTCGTTCATGCGGAAGGTACAGGAGATGTTCGCGCACCCGGACAAGATGCGCCATGCTGCGCTGCTGATGACCGATTTGGACGACCTGAAGCGCATCAACGACACCTACGGGCACGACTGTGGCGACCGCTACATCCGCCTGACCGGGCAATGCCTTGCAGAGAATATCCCGGCGAACGCGGTCTGCTCGCGGCTTTCGGGCGACGAATTTGTTGTCCTGCTGCACGGCTATGAATCCCGCGATGCGCTCCGGGCGGATTTGACGCACCTGCAGGAAGCCATGTCCACCTACACCGCCGTGCTGCCTTCCGGCGACACGATGCACATTGCCATTTCTGGCGGCGTGGCGTGGTATCCGGATGACAGCCGCGATTTCGCGACCCTCAAACGCTATGCCGACTTTGCGCTCTATCAGGTGAAGCGGCAGCGCAAGGGCGAAATCCGCGAATTTGACATTGGTGCATACAACCGCGAAGCCTACTACGCGCAGTTGCGGCAGGAGTTCACCACACTGCTGGAGAACAGCAGCGTGTTCTATCACTTTCAGCCGCTGTTCTCCGCGCGCGACGGGCATGTGGTGGCTTACGAGGCACTGATGCGCGTCAACATGCCGCTGCTGCGTTCCCCCGAAACCATCATGAAGCTGGCGCACGAGGAGAATCGGCTGTACGACATTGAGCATTTGACCCTCTTCAAGGGCACGCAGACGTTCGAGCGCCTTGTCTCGTGCGGCAAGCTCTCCCCCGACGCGAAGCTGTTCATCAACTCCATTGCAAACGTTTCGCTGACAGATGCTGATTTTGCGGATTTTCGCCGTCAGTTTGCCCCGATGCTGAAAAAAATGGTCATCGAAATCACCGAGGAAGAGGAAACGATGCCGGAGGTGCTTGCCATCAAGCGCCGTCAGCTGGGCGGAACCGCGGTCTTTGCGCTGGATGATTACGGCAGCGGGTACAGCAACAGCAACAACCTCCTTCTGCTCGCCCCGCACTACATCAAGGTGGATATTGCCATCATCCGCGGCATTGACTCCAACATCGACAAGCAGCAGGTCGTCACAGACGTCGTCACCTACGCCCATGCGCGCCAGATGCAGGTCGTCGCGGAGGGCATTGAAAACGAAGCCGAACTGCGCACTGTCCTGCGCTTAGGCGTTGATTTGCTGCAAGGTTACTTCCTCGCCCGCCCCGCCGCGATTCCTGACCCGATTGCCCCCGCGGCGCTAAAGATACTCAAGGATGCGCATTTTGCATGATGAACTGAATCCAATCGACTACTCGGAGGTTCAAGCCATGATTGTATCCCCTTCCATCCTCGCTGCCGATGTTCTCAACCTCGAATCCGCCGCTGCCCGCATGATTGCCGCGGGCGCAGACTGGATTCATGTAGACGTCATGGACGGGCATTTCGTGCCGAACCTCAGCTTCAGCCCCAGCGTTGTGAGAGCGCTCCATGAGCGCTTCACCATCCCGCTGGATGTGCATCTCATGCTCGACCAGCCCGAAAAATACGTCGAAGCCTTCTGCCGGGCAGGCGCGTCCTCCATCACGATTCATGAGGAAATCGCCGCCGACCGCGCCGAAATTCTCCGCTGCATCCGCGCGCAGGGCGTCAAGACGGCGGTATCCATCAAGCCCAACACGCCGGTGGACGCTATCATCCCCCTGCTGCCCCTGTGCGACATGGTGCTGCTGATGTCGGTCGAGCCCGGCTTCGGCGGGCAGAAATTCAACCCCATCGTGCTGGACAAACTCCGCCAGCTCCGCGCCATCGGCTACACCGGGCTGACCGAGGTGGATGGCGGCGTGTCGCTTAGCAATCTGCCCCTGCTGCACGAGTGCGGGCTGGACGCTGCGGTCATGGGCACGGCGCTGTTTAAGAGCGCAAATCTCGCCGAGGACATCGCGAAAATCCACCAAATGCGTTGAATGACGGCTGCAAAATGCGGATAAGCTATCCGCAGGAGGTGCATCCGCATGAAAAAAAGCAAAGCGAAGAAGCACGGCAAAAAGCCGCTGTTCGCGCCCATCAAAGTCAAGCGCCGCATGAGCCGGGAACGTCCGGTGTCCTGACGGCAAAGGAGAAGCCTATGATACCCGAAGTACCGCCGCTGCTGCATGAGCGGCTGGAAGCACAATACGGCGCGGAGCTTGCGCGGGAGATTGAAGCGGGCTATGTCCGCAAGCGCACGACGTTCCGCGTCAATCCGCTCAAAGGCGACCGGGAGGCGGTTCTGCGCGAAATCGCGGATGCTGGCATTGCCACCGAGCCGATTGCGTGGTATGACGATGCGTTCCTGCTGCCGGACGGCAACGAAGAGCAGCTGCGCGCCCTGCCCTGCTACGACGCGGGCGCAATTTACCTGCAATCGCTTTCCTCGATGCTGCCAGCGCTGGTGCTTGCGCCGAAAGCAGGCGAAACCGTGCTGGACATGGCGGCTGCCCCCGGCGGCAAAACGACGCAGATGGCGGCGCTGTCCGGCGGCAAGGCGCTCATCACCGCCTGCGAGAAAAATGCGATTCGCGCCGACCGCCTGCAATTCAACCTGACGCGGCAGGGTGCGCGCGCCGTGAACATCATGCGGCAGGACGCACGCCTGCTGGACAGCCTGTTCAAGTTCGACAAGATTCTGCTGGACGCACCCTGTTCCGGAAGCGGCACGCTGCTGCTTGAAGACGGCGAGCCGCAGCGGCGGATGACGGCGGACTGGCTGGCAAAGACCGCAAAAACGCAGAAAGTGCTGCTGCAAAAGGCGCTGTCCCTGCTGCCGAAGAAGCACGAAATGGTCTACTCGACGTGCTCGGTGCTGCAAATGGAAAATGAGGACATCGTGCAGAGCGCAGTGAGCATGGGCATCTGTGAGGTTGTGCCGATTGAACACCCGTTCTTGACTGACGTGCCGCTGCTGCCGACGAAGGTAGATGGGGTCGTGTGCGTCAAACCGGATGAAAGGTTTGAGGGGTTCTTTGTGGCGAAACTGAGGAGAAAGTAAATAGAAAATCACCCCGGTATGCAGCCAGCATTGGCTCACACGCCGGGGTGATTTTTTAGGGTAACACCGCACAAATGAGGTGGTCGGCTGGCGAATGGATTTTTCGTCAGATGCAAATGCAAATTTCGAAGGTTTACTGGCGGTAAATCGAGGAATTTGCATGCCGCAGATGGCGGAAAAGACATCGACTGACGCGCCGCCGAATTGTGCGGTGGTGCCTTAGCTTTTATGTCACTGATACCGGTTCTTCCACGCCAGCCTGACATCCGCCAGCAGTTCCCGATATCGCGCCACCCTGTTTCCGTCAATCTCCCCCGCCTGCACCGCCTGCGTGACGGCACAGCCGGGTTCGCGGTCATGCAGGCAGGGCTGGAAGCGACACTGCCCGATGTACGGCTGAAATTCCGGGTACAATTCCTGCAATTTTTCCGGCTCCATGCCCTTCTCTGTTTCCAGCAGGCTGAAGCCCGCCGTATCCAGCACGCGGATGCCATCATGGATCAGCAGCTGCGCATAGCGCGTCGTGTTCTTGCCGCGCTGGATTTTCTCGCTGATTTCACCCGTCTCCAGCTGCAAGTCAAGCAGCGCGTTCAGCAGCGTCGATTTGCCCACGCCGCTCTGCCCCGCCAGACAGCAGCAGTCCGCCCCGCGCATCAGCGCGCGAACGCTATCCAGCCCTTCCTTGTTCCGCGCGCTGACACCCAGCACCGGGCAGTCCGCCCCGCGATACTCCTCCTGCATTTGGGCAAGCAGTTTGCCGCCGTCAAGGTCGCATTTGCCGACGATGAGCGCCGTTTTCATACCCTGCTTCTTCGCACGCGCCAGCAGCCGGTCTACCAGCAGCAGATCCGGTTCAGGCGACGGGCAGATGCTCACAAGCAGCAGCGTCACATTTGCCACGGGCGGGCGGATGCACTCGGTCTTGCGCGGCAGAATTTCCACCAGCCAGCCTTCCTCTTCGCCCTGCCCCGGCGTAAAGCGCACCGCATCCCCCACAAGGGGCGACAGGCGCTGATGGCGGAATTTCTTCGGGCAGCGGAGCGTGTACTCCTGCCCGTCCGCGTCCGCTGCGACATAAAAGCCGCCGAAGAAGCGCACAAGCACCCCCTGATGCAGTTCCGCCTGCAATTCCTGCGTCATTTCTGGTTCTCTCATTCCATATTCACCTGCTGCTGATAGGCAAATTCTCCATCGCAATAGACGCGGTAGGTATACATGCCCGGCTCATTGCCGCACAGCCCAACCTCCGGCTCGCGGCTGGCGTTAGCGGGGAAATCCCCCTCGTATGCCGTGTACTCCACGCCGCTTTCCACCAGCGTCACACGGACATGCATCATGCTTTCCGTCTGCGGCAGGGACAAAAGCACCTTCGCCCGCGCCATCATCGACGGTACGCGGTAGAGCGTCAGCGACACTTTCGCGGAGGCAATCACCTCGCTGCCGCCCGACGGCGACTGCTGGGCAACCAGCCCGTGCATCGTCGTGTCATCCGTCTCCAAGAAGGTGATGTTCTGGTTCAGCGACAATCCCGATGCCGCAATCAGCTCCTGCGCATCCGCCAAATGCCGCCCGTACACATTCGGCACAACCGCCATCCCGCCGGACACCGACACACTCACCGCGTCGCCTGACATGCACACGCTGCCTTCTTCCGGGCTTTGGCTGATGATGCGCCCCGCCGGAACCGTCGCGCTGACCACATACTCGACAATCGTCAGCGTCAGCCCATAGGGGGACAGCGTCGTAATTGCGTCCGAGACGGTCAAATTCGTAATTTTCGGCACGGTCTGGGTGGATGGCCCCTTCGAGACAGTCAGCACCACCACATCATTCTTGCGCAGGGTCGTCCCCTCCTGCGGCGCTTGCAGGATGACCTCGCCCGCCTTGATGGTCGGGTGATTGATTTCCATGATTTCCGGGCGCAGTCCGGCGCGCTGAATCTGCCGCTGCGCCGCTGAGACATCCATGCCAGTGTACTCGTCAACCACTGCGCTGTTGACCACGCGCTCGTAAATCGCCTTCGTGCCGACGAACAGCCCGTAGCAGACAACCAGTGACATCAGCAGTGTAATCACCCACCAGCTGGCGGGGTGCTTTTTGCGCACCATGCGTCTGCTGGGCTGGCGGCGTGCAGGCTGCATTCCGCCGCTCTCGCCGTCCCCCGGAAGCCTGCCGTCAACGATGCGCGGCTCCATCTCCCCCACCTGCCCGCTGATGGCGTGGCGAAGATCCCTCGCCATATCCCACGCGGACTGATAGCGGTACGCCGGATTTTTGTCCATTGCCTTCATGCAGACATGGCACACCGCGTCCGACGTTTCCGGCGCGTACTGCTGAATCGGCACAGGCGTATTGTGGATGTGCTGCATCGCAATGGCGACGGGGTTATTGCTGTCAAACGGCACACGCCCGGTGAGCATCTCGTAGAGCGTCACGCCGACGCTGTAAATATCGCTCGTGACCCCTGCTTCCTTGCCCGACGCCTGTTCGGGGCTGAAGTAGTGCACCGACCCCATGACGGAATCGCCCTTGGCAAGCGTATTCTTGTTTGCCATGCGCGCGATGCCGAAATCCGCCACCTTCACATGGCCGTCGGACTGCATGAGGATATTCTGCGGCTTAATGTCACGGTGGATGATGCCGTTGGAATGTGCGTGCTGCAGCGCAGAGAGAATACGGATGGTAATCTGCACTGCCGATGTTTCGCTCAGCCGCCCTTTTTCGCGGATGACGTCCTTGAGCGTCTGCCCCTCGACGTACTCCATGATGAGGTAGCGGTTGCCGCTGGAATCCATGCCGACATCCAGCAGGTTGACGATGTTGTGGTGCGTCATTTTCGACGCGGCTTCCGCCTCCCGCTGAAAGCGCGCGACGTACTCCGCATCCTGATTGTACTCCGGTTTAAGAACTTTGACGGCGACGAAATGCTGTGTATTGAGGTCGGTCGCGCGGTAAACCACCGCCATGCCGCCCACGCCGATCTGCTGATCAATGCGGTAGCGGCCGGCGAGGATGCGGCCAGGCTGAATCAACGCATTCATGCCGGTTCCTCCCCGTCATGCACGATGACGAGCGTCACGTTGTCGCGTCCGCCCGCATCCAGTGCGGCTTTGAGCAGCACATCCGCCGCCTTTTCCGGCGCATACTGGCGCAGCGCATCGCGCATTTGGCGGTCATCCACCAAGCCGTGCAGACCGTCGGAGCAGGCAAGCCACAGGTCGCCCTTGCGGCGCTCCTCCACCACCACGTCCACCTCCACCGATTCATCCGTGCCAATCGCACGGGTGATGATGTTGCGCATCGGGTGATTCTGCGCCTCTTCCTCCGTCAGCACGCCTTCACGCACCAGCTGCTCCACCAGAGAGTGGTCAAGCGTCATCTGCCGGAATTCGCCGTCGCGCAGCAGATACACACGGCTGTCCCCTACATGCCCGATGTACACGAAATTGTCGCTCATCCAGAGGACGGAGAGCGTCGTGCCCATGCCAGTCAGGGCGTCGTCATGCTCCTGCTGATGGTAGATTTGGCGGTTGACCTCCTCAATCGCGCCGGAGAGCGCCGCGACCGAGGGCGTTTTCCCTTCCAACTCCCGCAGCAGGTCGTCGCGCGCACTGGTGGACGCTACTTCGCCGCCCTTGTGGCCGCCCATGCCGTCCGCCACCCCGTACAGGCGCAGCTTCTCCGACACAATAGGCGCATCCTGATTGTTTGCGCGCACTTTGCCCACGTCCGTGCGGAAGGCGCTGAGAATCCCGGCGGGCAGATTCTCTTCCGCCTTGGACTTCGGCTGTTCCGGACTGCGGTGAACGAAGAAATCATTCAGCGAGCTCTGGCTCTCCTTGCTGAAACGGATTTTGCGGCTCATGCTTCTTCTCCCTGCGGGTCGTGTAGAGTAGTAAGTGTCTTGCGGCGCAGTTGGCCGCACGCGCCCTCAATGTCGTCGCCCATTTCGCGGCGGCGGGTCGCGGAAATATGCAGCTCCTCCAGCTTGTGCAGGAAGCGCTGCACGGTCTGTTCGTTCACGCCCTTCAAGTGGCGCTCTTCCACGGCGTTGAGCGGAATCAGGTTGACATGGCACTGCATTCCGCGCAGCCGGCTCGCCAATTCAATCGCGTGCTTTTCCTCGCAGTTTACGCCGCCCACCAGTGCGTACTCGAAGATGACGCGCCGCCCGGTCTTGTCGATGTAATTCCGGCAAGCGGCAAGCAGCTCGTCCATCGGGTAGGCGTTGGCGACGGGCATGGTCTGGCGGCGAATCTCGTCGTTCGGCGCATGGAGTGACACCGACAGCGTGACCGGCAGGTTCTCCTCTGCGAACCGGTACATCTTCGGCACCAGCCCGCAGGTGGAGAGGCTCACATTGCGCAAGCCGATATTCACGCCGTCCTCCTCGCGCAGCAGGCGCAGGAATCGGCAGACGTTGTCGTAGTTGTCCAGCGGTTCGCCGCTGCCCATCAGCACGATGTTGTGCACGCGGTCTTTACCGTCCAGATACCGGTTCGCCGCCAGCACTTCGCCCAGCATCTCCCCCGCCGTCAGCGAGCGGACGCACCCTTCCAGCGTGCTGGCGCAGAACTTGCACCCCATGCGGCAGCCGACCTGCGTCGAGATGCACAGCGTATAGCCGTGGTGGTAGTGCATCAGCACACCCTCGACGCAGTTGCCATCCTTCAAACCAAAGAGGAATTTCACCGTGTCGTCAATCTGGCTTTTCCGCTCGTCAATGATGCTGACCGGCTGCGCCACAGCGATTTCCTTCAGCTGCGCGCGCATTGCCGCCGGCAGATTCGTCATCGCGTCAAAATCCGCACCCTGATGAATCCAGCGGAAAATCTGCTTGCCGCGAAAAGCGGGCATTCCCTGCGCCTTGCACCAGTCGGACAGCTCCTGCGGCGTCATGCCTGTCAGTTCGGTCATGCCTTTTTCCTCCGCATCCGGCACATATAGAAGCCCTCGATGCCATCGCGCTGCGGCAGGAGCTGCAAGC
>UMJB01065030.1_pt1 | contig 14968 bp, 10 predicted proteins | sample 1965961 | NCBI WGS metagenome assembly UMJB01 (sample SAMEA4836139, study PRJEB28245) | human gut metagenome | biome: gut microbiome; material: fecal sample | place: Denmark | collected 2008
TGAACGTGGTTCAGAATCATAAACAAGAACTCCACCTGGGCAGTTCATAGGTTTGATTGCAAAATCCTGATCATCAATAACTGTTGTATACATATTTTCTTTGTAATGATCCCAATGTCCTGATGTTTCCCATAAATGACGACTTAACATGATAGGTGTTGAAATTTCAACGTATCCTGCTTTCTGATGAATTTCACGCCAGTAGTCTAATAATGTGTTTTTAAGAACCATACCTTTTGGAAGGAAGAATGGGAATCCAGGTCCTTCTTCTCTCATCATAAACAGACCAAGTTCTTTTCCAAGTTTACGATGGTCACGCTTTCTAGCCTCTTCCATCATTGTAAGGTATGCATCTAATTCTGCTTTCTTTGTAAATGCAGTACCATAGATTCTTGTAAGCATCTGATTATGCTCATCTCCACGCCAGTAAGCACCTGCAATACTTGTAAGTTTGAATGCTTTCACTGGTTTTGTAGTCATTAAGTGAGGTCCTGCACAAAGATCAACAAATTCACCCTGCTGATAGAAGCTGATCACAGAATCTTCTGGAAGATCTTCAATCAATTCTACTTTGTAAGGTTCGTTTCTTTCTTTCATAAATGCAATCGCTTCATCTCTAGGTTTTGTAAAGCTTGTGATTTCAAGATTTTCTTTGACGATCTTCTTCATTTCTTTTTCAATCTTCTCAAGGTCTTCCTGTGTAAATGGAGTATCTTTCTCCATATCATAGTAGAAACCATTGTCGATAGAAGGTCCGATCGCAAGTTTTGTTTCTGGATATAAACGTTTTACTGCCTGAGCTAAAATATGGGATGCTGTATGACGGAATGCGTGTTTTCCTTCATCAGAATCAAATGTTAAGATATTTAATTCGCAGTCTTTGTCAATGACAGTTCTAAGGTCAACAACTTCTCCATCAACCTCACCCGCACAGGCAACTCTTGCCAGTCCTTCACTGATATCTTTTGCAATATCAATGACAGACATATTGTTTTCATACTCTTTTACAGATCCATCTTTTAATGTAATCTTCATCTTCTTATTCATCCTTTCTTGATATATAACGTTTTATTTATCCTGTCACAATTCTCTATAGATTTCTTCTATAATAAATCTATAACAGAAATAAAAAATCCCATGGACTAATAAAAATCCATGGGACGAGTTATCGCGGTTCCACCCTGGTTATCTGTTTCATATCCTTTGATCATAAACTCCAGAAACAGATCACTTAATCGACGATTAACGGTGTCAGCCGGGCTGGTTTACAGCCACTCCGAGGTGGTCTTCCTTTGTTTGTCTGCTTAGGATACTTTCAGCAAATGTATCCCTCTCTGGAAGCTTTCCACAAAGTACTCTTCTCATCAACGTTTTCTTCTTTTTGATTTCTTGTAAATTATAGCATTGTGATTCTATAAAATCAATACAAAAATAGAAAATTATAAACGATTCATTAATAAATAAGCATTCTTTACAACTGCTGCCGCCCATTCTCCGCCAACACAGTAATGTTTGTTCACTGCTGCCGCAGAAGTTCCAACATAGTAACTTCCACCTGATGTCAGGTATTTTTCATGTAAAGTTTCTGCAGTCGCTAAAAGTCCTGCTTCTTTCGTTGATTTGTTAATTCCTTTTGCATGATCCGATGTTACACCATATCCAGTCAGATTATTATCTTCCCTCGCACGGCGGCTCGTGCCCCATGCACTTTCATGTGCAGCGATTCCCATCAAAAAGACTGCATTCACATGATATTTTTCTTCCGCCTTGACATAAGCTTTCGCATCATCATACAAAGCAGTTCCTTCCAAGATATGTTTGGCGTCTGAAACTGTGATATGACTTAGAGCACTGACATCATTTGGATTAAAATATCTTGTCTGTTCCTCTTTTTTGATCTCTCCTTTGAACTTCTTGATCTGCTTCTTGATCGTCTGAACCTTTTCTTCCATTGGTTTGATCGGAAGTATCTGTTCGTTCTTTAAATACTGATCAAGCTGAATCGTTTCATTCTTATCAAGCAAAGTCTCAAAGTCCGGATGATTAATTCCAAAGACATATTTGCTTGCGATCGTTCTCAGATTCTCATCTCCAAATAAATCTGCAAGCTCATATAAATCTTCTCTTAACTGCTCATCTTTTTTAGAAATCTTCATAGAAGGAGTGATTTCCTGCCCATATAAAGCAATCTCCGCCTTGGAATTTGCTGTATACTTTTTGTAAAATTCATTTATAGATCGTGCTTTTTGCTGTTCCAGGCGAATCTCTTCCTCAATCTTTGCTTTTTGTTTTTTCAGCTGTTTCACTTTCGCCTGTTTATCCTTGATTCTTCCTTCGATCGTATCCGAAGAACTCTTACTGATCACTTGTGTTGGCATTGGAATGACTTTGTTTTCTTCCTTTTTCTTTAATTTTGTCTTCTTTGTCTTAGTATGTTTCTTGCTTGTTGTCTTTTTCTTCAGTTGTTCTTTACTTTGCGTTCTTTTTGTTTCTTGCACCGTTGCTGCTGTTTCGGTAGAAACTTCTGTTGTCACTGCCTGATCGGTCTGTGTATCATCTGCATAAACCGGTATTACAGAGATTGTCATAATCGCGCATACAAATGCTGTCATAATCTTACGTCTCATGATTGCTTCCTCCCTTTGTTTGAACATTGTTATGACATGATCATCTTTCTAATACTCAATTTTATCTGGTGATTTCTACCTTACTCCTTTTTGTATAAAAATTCAAGTACGCAGTGTTACGTACTTGTAAATTTTTTATTCTTTATGATGCAGGAAACAACCTTCCTCATGTGAGTCAACCACTCCCACTGCCTGCAGATAGGAATAAATGATCGTTGTACCGACAAATTTCATTCCACGTTTCTTTAAATCCTTTGAAATCTGGTCGGATAATTCTGAAGATGTTTTTCCCGTCTCATGGATGATCTTATGATCTGTAAACTTCCATAAATATTCAGAAAAGGTTCCGTATTGTTCCTGGATTTTCATAAAAATAGTCGCATTTGATACGGCAGCAGATATTTTTCTTTGGTTTCTTATAATTCCTTTATTTTCTTTTAATTGCGCTTGTTTCTCCTCATCATATGCACTCACTTTATATACATCAAAATCATCAAATGCTTCTCTGAACGCTTCTCGTTTATTTAACACACACTCCCACGATAATCCTGCCTGAAACGATTCCAAGATCAGCATTTCAAACAATTTATGGTCGTCATAGACAGGCACTCCCCATTCTTTATCGTGATAATCAATATATATCGGATTCTTTGGATTAGCCCAACTGCATCTGTCTTTTCCATCATGATATTTCATAAAAATGTCTTCCTCCATTATGTTTATTATAGTATAACTGACATCTTTGTCAGATCATCTAAAATCCACATTCACAACCACAATCTCCGCTTTCGTTCCGACCCTCATATTCGGGCCAAATAAACCGACACCTGAAGTTACGATCTGATGCGCATTTCCAACCTTACGATATCCATACGGATTCTTCCAAAACAAATGAATTGGGAACAGCTGTCCATCATGCGTATGCCCGCAAAGATCAATGTCTACTCCTGCCTGATTTAACTCTTCCAACTGCCTTGGCTCATGATCCAGTACGATCACAGGCTTTTTAAGATCCATTCCATTTACCAGTTCTTTTGGAGTCTTACGTCTGCTGATCCCACGGCCTACTTTCTCAGCATCTGGTCTTCCATAGAGATAGAAGCTTTGATCAATACAGACAGATTCATCTCTTAATAACTTCATTCCTGCCCTTTTTACAAATTCATCCATTCTTGGATCGCTGACCTTTTTCTCCCGACCGCTGTCAAATGTAAATCCTGCAAGAATCTTTTCATCAATATCATGATTTCCATAAACTGCATAAACACCGTATTGACTCTTTAGCTGTCGAAATATCTTGACCAACTGATCTGGATCATCTAATGCATCATATTCATTATCAAAAATGTCTCCTGCGACCACGATCAGATCTGGACTTTGCTGATTTACTTTCATTACCATCTGTTTCATCTGAGAACATCCAATATTGTATCCAAGATGAAGATCTGCAAGTAAAATGATCTTTAGCTTTTTATGATTTCCTGCTTTTTTATGTATCGTTACGTGGTAGCTTGTTGTCCTGATATTCCTTGCATTACACACTCCGTAAAAACTGATCAATAAAATCAAGATCATACAAATGCTTCCAACAATCCTAAAAACTTTTGGTGTCCGAAACTTTTTCTGATCTGCTTTTACAAAATAGATTAAGATTAGGCGGATCAGATCCGCAATAAAGATCGTAAGCGCCAAATACATTAAAACACCCAGCCAGTAATTACTGATCAGTTTCATAGCTCGCCGTATCCTTCCTTGTGGAATCAAAAATGCAATCAGAATACTAAATGCAAAAAATACATAGATCATGACCAAAACTGCTTTGATCCATTTCTTTTTAAAATAAACATGACAAGTCTCTAACCATTTCAATATTCGGAATAAAAAATAGACATTTAACAGCAGATAAAGTGGTGCTAAATATATTGCGATCATCTTATTTTCTGCACCCTCTTTCTTACTATATTTTTATTGATTTTTTATCAAATTCATTGTAATCGGATAAACTGTCGCCTGGTTTGTCAATGGATCTCGATTCTGATAATCAAACAATAGGATGGTTTTTGTTTCTTTAAAATCTTCATTTACCGCATGATCGAATTGTTCCATATGGGAAAATTTCCGCATATTCTTTTGTCCAAAATATGCAAGTCGTTCATCTTTTAATAAAATCTCTTCGTTGATATAACGAAGCTCGTCCTTTTGTAATGTATAATCTCCTGCAAAATCCGGACGTTTCTTTACATTTTCACGAAGATATAAGTCATACGTTAACAACTCTTTATATAATACAAGATTCTCTTCTGCTGTAATGGTTTGTATAAATTCATATAAGATTTCAAATCGAGCAATCCGGCTGTGGCTGACCTTGTCATAACCTTTCTCCTCATAAAATCTGGCAAGTGTATCATATAAAGCAAATGCAGTGTCAAATTCTTTTTCCAACAACCGCAAGGTGTTCGAAAACTGGCTGCTATTATAATAAACTTCCACCATTTCTTCCACTTTCTTTAAAACCAGTACATCTTCATAAGGCAGCCATTTTGTATAAAGGACTTCATAAGGCGGTGTATCTTTATAAACAAGCCCATAGTTCTCTTTTTGTTTTTCCATATAAGAACCTTTTAATACTTTTAAAAAGCCTAACTGTAATTGTTCTGGATGTACTTCATAGACATCCTGAAATGACTGTTTAAAACTTTCAAGATCTTCATAGGGCAGTCCTGCGATCAGATCCAAATGTTGATGTATATTATGTCCAGCATTGATCCTTGTTACGATATCTGAAACTTTCTTAAAATCCATTTTCCTGTGAATCTCAGTGATCGTATCGATGTTCGTTGACTGAACACCAATCTCTAACTGAATCAGTCCCGGACGCATATCAGAGATCAATTCAATTTCATCATCCTTTAAGACATCTGCTGCCACTTCAAAATGGAAATTGGTAATGCCGTTATCATGTTCCTTTATATAACGCCAGATTTCCATTGCATGATCATGTCGACAGTTAAAGGTACGATCGACAAATTTGACCTGTGGCACTTTATGATCTAAGAAAAACTGTAATTCCTTTTTGACAAGAGAAAGATTTCGGAAACGCAGGCATTTATCGATCGAAGACAAACAATAACTACATGAAAATGGACAGCCCCTGCTTGATTCATAGTAGATGATCTTATGTTCAAAATCTTCAATATGTTCATACACAAATGGAACTTTACTTAAGTCCATCACTGGACGCCATGGTGTTTCTACGATCTCATCTTCATTTCTATAAGTTAGTCCAGGAATCTTGCTAAGATCATCTCTCTTTCCATGATAATGATCAAGCACTTCAAGGAATGTAACTTCTCCTTCCCCTTTCATCACACCCGTTACCTGTGGAAGTCGTCTTAAAACTTCTCTGGAATCATAGGAAACTTCTGGTCCTCCAAGCCAGATTGGAACATCCGGCAGTAGTTTATGGATTTCCCTGATCACACGTTCTATGTATTCAATATTCCAGATATAACAGGAAAAGCAAAGGATATCTGGATGTTTCTGATACAGACTCATCAGGATATCATCCACCTGCTGATTGATCGTATATTCTGCAATCTCGACTTCATCGATATATGGCTTTGCGTAGGCACGAAGGCAGTAAACTGCAAGGTTCGAATGAATGTATTTCGAATTGATCGCTGTTAATATTGTGTGTTTCTTTGTCATATTATTTATCTCGCACTTTCTTTATTTTGTTTCATTCTGAATATCTTTTTGTTTTGTCTTACTCTGAAAATAGATAAACGAATCCGCCGCATCAAGAATATCACTAAATTCATCTCTTGGTGCGATCTCAATATATTTCTTTAATAAATCTTTCTCTTCTTTTTTATATCTTCCATAAAAAATGTCAAACAGATTATGACCCCGCATATAGGTTTTGATCTCTTCCATATGTTCTTTCATATCTTGCGGTGATGTAAAATCACGTCCCATCATCTGTATCAAATGAACTCCACTTTTGATCCTATGCAGATATTCTCTCCATTTATCATATAAAATCTCATAAAAAGCATCTTCAGATTCTATAACTCCAAGTTTTGACATGATCTCTGGATTTAAAAAATAATTTTCAAAAGAATAATATTTTAAGATCAATACATTTTTTCTTGTCACTTTTGGTAAATGATCAACATCCACAAGATTTCTCTCATCATAATATTTACAAAGCTGTCTTCCAAGCATATCTCGATCCTTACCATCACTATCACGGATCATTAAAAAACGATCCTTCATATAAAGCTGATTTATATATTTTAAGTTGGCATACGTCTTGATATTGGTACAGCTGTTTGTTGTCAAGATCGCTACACGATTTAATCTGCCGTCTTCATCATAAATTTCAGAATAATAATGATTTAACAACAATGGCAAACGGTATTTATCTTGTTTTCCTTCTACGATAAAAACAAAATCAACATTCATAAGATCGGAAGCATTATATCCAAGATCGTCTAATACCGAACTAATGTTCGTTTTCTTCTTTGCAACAGAATATGAATCTTCATCCAATATGATCTGACATAATTGTCTACTGCTAAAATTGGCTAATAAATGTGGAGAATGTGTTGTAAAGATCACCTGATTCTTCTGTGCCAGACGATAAATGATCTCACTGGCTGTCTTTTGCAGTTGTGGATGCAAAAACATCTCTGGTTCCTCTACCAGAATGATCGATGCAAGACTATTCTCATCCATTACATAAGCTTCCAGAAGAGAAAGCATATAAATACTTTTCATTCCACGCCCCAATCGTTCCACAGAAATTGAAATATCACGTTCTTTGTTATAAGCCTCTGCATTAACTTGAAGCATCTGATCAACATCATAATTCATAGAGAAAATGATATCCTCAAATCCGCCGTTCTTATGGAAGCTCTCATTAATACGTTTCTCAAACTGATCAATGTTCATCTCATACAATTTATATTCAAATAACTTTGCAGCCTCAAATGCATTCAGCTCTTTTGGACTCTTCTGATTGATCAGACCGATACACTGAAAACAATGAGTACATGGTTTCACAGGATCAAACATACAGCAGTTTGTACGCATGATCTTAAGCAAACTGTCTTCCTGTAACATAAAAAGATCATCCTGTATCTGTTTTAAATTACGGTTCGTTCCAATGAAATAAATAGTTGGGAAAATTTCCCGAATATACTTATTATGTTTCCTTTTTCCATCGTAAAACCGCTGTTTGCCTTCTTTATTGGCAATGAATGTAAAGGTGATCTCTTCATTTTTGTAAGATGGAAGTTTGCTCTCAAAATCCTTTTTCCAAAGATCGTATTTTTTATACTGGCTCACTATACCATTTTTATGAAAAATATGAAGATCTTCTTCTGTAATGGATAATATAAATCCAATCTCTATATTTTGCATTGTCTCGTTAAAATCATCCAATGAGATTTCATAAGATCCTTCGACTGCACGCAAGGCATGAAGGATGGATGATTTTCCTGTATTATTCTTTCCAACAAGAATCAGAGCATTCTGGATATCTGATATTTCCATATGCCGGATTGATTTAAAATTCTTAATTGATAAATATTTAATTTCCATAAGATGCTCCTTTCTTTTTTTATCTTTATTATCTCATTTTTTATATTTAAAATCCAGTCACAAACAGACATATGTTAAGAAATGTTACGATCAGTGCAATCATAAAAAGTATGATCTTTAATCGTTTCGAATTCGCATATTTCCCCATGACTCTCTTTGAGGATGTCAGATAGATCTGAGTAAAGATCGTAATAGGAAGTTGAACTGCCAAAAACATCTGGGAATAGATCAATCCATCGAATGGAGATTTTATCAGTAAAATAATCAATGTTGCTGGAATCATCGTAATAAGAACTCCTAATTTCGTATCTTTATGATGAATATCATAAGGATGATCAAAAATTCCAGAAAAAATCGTTCCACCGGCCATTCCTGCTGTAATACTTGATGAAATTCCAGCAAGTAATAATGCAAGTGCAAAAATAATTGATGCTGCATTTCCAAGAAGTGGTGTTAACATGGAACCTGCTAAATGAATATCATCAATAGAATGACCATTTCCTTGATACAGGATAGCTGCTGCCATTAAGATCATTGCACTGTTAATTGCCCATCCTATGATCATGGAAAATAAGGTATCCTTAAACTCGTATTTTAACTGCTGTTCTATCACATTTTCATCTTTTAGATTCCATTCTCTGCTCTGAATGATCTCTGAATGTAAAAACAGGTTATGTGGCATCACGACTGCTCCTAGAACACTCATGACAACTGGAAGTGAACCTTTGGGAATTTCTGGCTTTACCCATCCGATCAGCGCCTGTTTCCATTCAATATCTGCAATACAGATTTCAAACAGAAAAGAGAATCCGATCAGTGATACAAATAAGATGATCAGTTTCTCGATTCTGCTGTATGCATTCGTAAACTGACAGATCAGTACGATCCCTAAAATGATAAATGTACCAATCTTTACTGGAATATGAAACAGCATTTCTAATGCCATTGCACCACCTAAAAGTTCTGCCATTGCGGTTGCGATCGATGCTGCAACTGCTGTTAATAAAATGATGTTCTTAAACCCTTTATTAATATACAGACTTGTTGCTTCTGATAAACATTTTCCTGTGACAATTCCTAGATGTGCTGCATTATGCTGTAAGATAATGAGCATGATCGTTGATAATGTGACCATCCATAACAATGTATATCCATATCCGGAACCTGCAGCGATATTACTTGCCCAGTTACCGGGATCTATAAAACCTACGGTGACTAGTAAACCTGGTCCGACATATCTTAGGAAGTTCATCGCTTCTTTTGTTGATGATTTAAAAAATTGCATCATACACGAAATGTTCCTTTCTTTTTATTTTTGTTCTATTTTGTTCTAGTTAGTCTTAACTAACTATTATTATACATAGAAGGGAAAAGTTTGCAAGCTTTGTGAAAAATTGATAGAATAAGTCATGTATTATTTTCATTTACTACTACTGAATAGCCGTAAATGGTATGCTAAATAAATAAGAAACAGGTGAATTTTATGAAATCATTACCATATTATGACGATCTGACTGCAAGACAGACGATCAAATTACGCGAACTTATTAAAACACTCCCGCCTTTTGCGAAAGAATTCTTCCGTGCAATTGATTCTACCACACAAGTAAGAACTCGAATTGCTTATGCATATGATCTGAGAGTGTTCTTTCATTTTCTGATCGATGAAAATCCTGCTTACCGTAATTACTCTGTGCTGGATTTTAAAGTAAGTGATCTTGATAAGATTGAATCCGTTGATTTGGAAGAATATATGGAATATTTAAAGGTTTACATTTCGGAAGAACAACATAAGCATATGCAGAATACTGAACAAGGTGTTTTTCGTAAGATGTCTGCACTCCGTTCTTTTTACGGATATTTTTACAAACGACAGTTGATTGAGAAAAATCCAACATTGCTTGTTGATATGCCAAAGATCCGTGAGAAGGAAATTATCCGTTTAGAAGCCGATGAAGTTGCTTCTTTGCTTGATTTTGTAGAACACGGTGGTGACCATTTGACTGGACAGAAACTTGCTTATTATGAAAAGACCAAGGAACGTGATCTTGCGATCATTACACTTCTTCTTGGAACTGGAATCCGTGTGTCTGAATTAGTAGGCTTAAACGTTGATGATGTTGATTTCCGCAATAACGGTCTTCATCTGATCCGAAAAGGACGAAAAGAAATGACCGTCTATTTTGGAAATGAAGTTGCGGATGCTTTGGAGCAGTATATGGAAGGCAGCAGAAAACTCATCATTCCAAAGGAAGGGCATGAAGATGCTTTATTTTATTCTATGCAAAGACGAAGAATTGGTGTGCAGGCGGTCCAGAATCTTGTGAAAAAATATGCGAAGGAAGTCACTCCACTAAAGAAGATCACTCCTCATAAACTACGTAGTACTTATGGTACTGCTCTTTATCAGGAGACCGATGATATTTATCTTGTGGCGGAGGTTCTTGGACACTCTGATGTTAATACGACTCGAAAACATTATGCGGCAATGTCTGATACGAGACGGCGTCAGGCAGCAGGAAAAGTTGTATTGAGGGAATCTGCTTCTCAGGATGTGGATGGTCAGAAACATTAAATAAAAAGCAGAAATATTCAAGAATCTAAGTATTTATAGCTCTGATTCATAAAATATTTCTGCTTTCTTAATCTGCTTATTTTTTAATTTTTACTTTTTTCACTGAACTCCATTTAGAATAAATTGTTTTCATTCCAGACTTTTTCATACATCTGATTCTTACATAGTAAGTCTTTTTCTTTTTCAACTTTTTGATCGTTGCTGATACTGTTTTATTTTTTTTGATATTAACTGTTTTCACTCCGGATTTGAAGTTCTTCTTCATAGAATATTGAATCTGGTAACCTGCTGCCTTGGTGTTTTTCTTCCACCTAATCTTTGCTTTCTTTCCTTTGATATTCTGAACTTTCAAGATGTTTGTTCCAGAAACTGTGATTGCTGTTGTGGTAGAAGGTTTCTTTGTTGCTGAAGTGGATGGTTTGATCTGTCCACCGACCTGATCTTGCTGTTTGTCTCCTGCGTTGTCTTTGTTTCCCTGATCAGGTTTCTGGTTACTTCCATGATCTCCATCGTCGATATCCCCAGAATCTGGTTCTCCTGAATCAGTGATTCCTGAGTTATTGTCATCTTTTACTGTTAGCGATGGGGATTTCCCTTTTAGCGTGATGAGAATCGGATTTCTGTAAAATTCATTTTGTGTAACATCTTCATCTCTTTGTTCCCCTAGTACACCGTATCTTGCATTTCCACTTGCCCAAAGTGATCCATCTGTTTTCAGATAAAAACTACTTTCATAGGAGTAATAGCTTGCATTCTTTACCTGATCTGCAATCTGTACTGGATTGGCTTCAACCATATAAAAATTCTTTGAATCATACGCCCCGGTGTTCGGTTCCTTGCCATTTCCAAAGATTCCATAGAAATTTGATCCCCACATATATAGCTTTTTATCATTTGTGATTGCTGCATACGCTCCTGAAATTCCTTTAAAATTTTCTGTTTTTACAATTTCATTTACATTGCTAATGTTCATTTTGGTTGGTGTTAATACATAGGAATCTTCCCAAGAACTATTTCCATAAGTTCCAAGACCAGCTTCACCTTTGCTATTAAGTCCCCAACTATATACTTCTCCAGATTTTGTAACTGCAAATGAAGTTGTTCCGCTTTCATATGATTTTATATTTGATAAAATCATTTTTGGTATCGTTTTGTCTTCTGAATCATTTCTTCCTGCATAATTTTCATCCATATCAGAATAATACCATGCATATAAATCTCCATTTTCAGTTAATACTGTATATCCTGCCTGACTAAATTGAATTTTTGTGATCTGCCCTGAAATATGTTCTATATTCTTGACTTCTTCTGGTGTATAATGTGTCATCTGATCCATATATTCGTAAATATTTCCCCACGCATAAACTTTTCCAGAAGATGTTATTGCTGTTGTTGTCGATCCGCATATACTTACATCGGAAACATCTGAAATTCCATTTACCTTCTGTGGTGTATTATAGCTTTTCGAGTTATCAGAATTTTCACCGATTCCAAGCCCATAGGCACTATTATCACCCCACATGTAAAGATCTCCATCCTCTGTAATGGCTGCTGTTTTATTCCAGCCTTTATTCGATAGAATTACTTTTTTCACCCGTTTTGGTATGTTTACTTGTCTTGGGAAAAAATTATTAAGTTCACAATCACCGATTCCTAATTCACCGTTCGTGTCACATCCCCACATCCATAATGTTCCATCATTTTTAATCGCCGCATAATAAGTATCTGTAAGTACAAATTCTTTTACATTTGTCATAAATACTGATGGAGTTTTTGGTGTATACAGACTTGAATCAATCGCATGATATTTGTCCATTGCCGCCATAGATCCCCAAGTCCACAAATCTCCGTTCTTCATCAATGCTGCAGAATAGTACCCGGCTGTCTGAATATCTTTGATATTTTTTGTAATCTCAATATCTTCCTGTGTCGGTACATATTGTTGTTGTGCTGCTTTTACTGGTGTCACAATTGTCAATGCCATCACTAGCGAAAGAGCAAATGACAGACATTGTTTGATCATCCTTTTTCTTCTTTTTTCCATACGCATTCTCCTTGTTTCTTACTTGATTGACAACTCCCCTTTGTCTCTTTTATTATACACGAAAGAAAATATGTCTGGAATACGAATCAAAAATTTTCCTTGATAGCTTTTTCATAAATGAGGAATAAAATCATTCGCACTTCATTGCTATTTTTTCTTAATTATAGTAAAATTGGTATAGTTTGATTCCATAGGAATCGTATTAAAAATGAATAAAAATAAAGGAAGTGCAGAAAATGGAAACTATCGGAAGAAATGATGCATGCTGGTGTGGCAGTGGAAAAAAATATAAAAAATGCCACTGTCAGTTTGATGAGAAATTAAAAGAATTACAGCAGGAAGGACATATCATCCCATCTCACGATATGATCAAAACTCCAGAACAGATTGAGAAGATCAAAGAAAGTGGAAAGATCAATATCGCTGTTTTGGATTATGTTGCAGAGCATATTAAAGCTGGAGTTACAACACAGCAGATTGATGACTGGGTATATGAACAGACAACATCTCGTGGTGCAATCCCTGCTCCATTAAATTATGAGGGATTTCCTAAGAGCGTTTGTACTTCAGTGAATGATCAAGTATGCCACGGAATTCCTTCAGAAGATGTCGTTTTACAGGAAGGTGATATCATCAACGTCGATGTTTCTACGATCTATCATGGATATTTTTCAGATTCTTCTCGTATGTTCTGTATTGGTGAAGTTTCTAAAGAAAAGAAAAAATTAGTTGATGTTACAAAAGAATGTATTGAGATTGGTCTTAAGAATGTAAAACCTTGGGGACTTCTCGGCGATATGGGACATGCAGTGCATATGCACGCTGTAGAAAATGGTTACACTGTTGTCAAAGAAATCGGTGGGCATGGTGTTGGTCTTCAGTTCCATGAAGATCCTTATGTAAGCTATGTTTCTGAACCTGGTACTGGTATGGTTATGGCTCCCGGTATGATGTTTACGATCGAACCAATGGTTAATATGGGTACCGACGAGTTTTATGTTGATGAAGTTGACGAATGGCAGATTTATACTGATGATGGACAGCCTTCTGCACAGTGGGAAGTTCAGGTTCTTGTAACAGAAGATGGTTATGAACTGATTGCTTATTAATATTTTGATATAAGCCCAAATACTATTTAAAAAATGAAGTATTATGAATAAATAACGTTCATAATACTTCATTTTTGCTATTTTAATATCTTTATATTACTCCATGCACTATAATGTAATTGCTTTCCATCTACTTTATAAGCACGAATTCTTACATAATACGATTTTTTCTTTTTCATTCCATAAATCTTAGGATTGAACTTATAAGTTGAAATTTCTTTTATCTTAGACTTGTTATTCTTAAATTTCTTAGATGTAGAGATTTGAATCTTATAACCATCTGCTTTTTTATTTTTCTTCCATACAATTTTGTATCTTGTATTTTGAGATTTCTTTATATTACTACTGATTACTGGAGCCTTCAAATATAAAATCTTTTTTGTAGTACTTTTTGTTCCAGTTGACTCTATAAAATCAATGGAATTAGAAGCATATGCATAAATTTTATATTGATATTTCTTACCATTCTCTACTGTTTTATCCGTATATTGATTTTCTTTTAGTATTTTCAGATCTTTCCACTTACTATTTCCTAATTTTCTCTGAATACGATATCCATGCGCATTATTTACTTTCTTCCATTGAACTTTAATTCCTTTGTTCGTATTCAATATATTCATGATTTTTGGAGCAGAAAGATATTGGGGTAATGCTGGTCCTGGATCTATGATATCTTCTGGCCAATTGCATATTATATCAGTTTCTGTATTTTGTTCTTCATTCTTTTCTTCTGCAAATACATCACAATCATACGAATTTACGTTACAACTTATTAATATAACTAATGAAATAACCACGATACTTCCATATTTTATGAATTTTTTCATCTTTTTACCCCTTCTTTTCATCTATCTGATAATATATATTATACCACAAAGAAAGAATACCGCATAGAAGGATTTTTTCTCTGTGCCGGAACATTCTAATGAAACGAAAAAAAACATCCTTATCTCTAAGAATGCTTAAATCTTCATATTAAATCTATATATAAAGGATATACCTTCAA
>UMJB01051967.1_pt1 | contig 14833 bp, 12 predicted proteins | sample 1965961 | NCBI WGS metagenome assembly UMJB01 (sample SAMEA4836139, study PRJEB28245) | human gut metagenome | biome: gut microbiome; material: fecal sample | place: Denmark | collected 2008
ATTGTTACATTTGTATTTGCCATATATATCACTCCTTTCTTAATATTATTATATTCTCCATTTTTGCCTTTGTCAATACAATGTATTAACATTGCACATGAAAGTTAAAATTACTTGGCATTTTTAATCGAACATTTTCAGTTCTGGCATATATTTCTGTATTCAGCCTGCATTATGTCTACTATTGTGGATTCGAAGAATCTGTCTGAATATGGCTCATAAAATAATGTCTTCGGTATTGGTTCGTCGATATAGGTGCTGCATTCGCCAAACATATATGAACCGTATATATACCGTTCTTCCGCTTTTTTTAACATTTAAAGCATCCATAATCTTTTCATGAGCTTCTTTACCATACAGTTCTTTAAGCTTTCTCTGATAATCTTTATAAGACTGGTCAACTAAAGCGTATATCTCTTGAATGATGTCGGAATAACACACTCTTCATCCATGACTATGACGTACGATAAATACAGTTACAGATTCACCAAGGTAATTGAGTCGCTCGGATTAAATAAGGAGCATCGACCACATGATCCACGAAAAACGTTTATAACCAGATGTAAGAAGGCGGATGTTGATATAAATGCTCTGAAGCAAATGGTCGGTCACTCGATTAAGGATATAACGGAATCGGTCTATACGGTTCGTGATGTAGAATGGCTAAAAAAAGACCTGGAAAAAATGCAATAAAAGGGAGCTCTCTTAATCAAAAGAAAAGCTCCCTAATAAATTACCATCTGGTTGTCAAACGTGGTTGTCAAATAGTGGTCAAACGGCACGATTTCAACTACTTTTTACCACATCTTAATACTCTTAAAAGTGTTGATTTTACGCACTTTCTTAGAATTTACCAGCTTTTGCTGCTTCCTCTACGGAAACGGCAACTGCTACTGTAGCACCAACCATTGGGTTGTTACCCATTCCGATTAAGCCCATCATCTCAACGTGAGCTGGTACGGAAGAAGAACCTGCAAACTGTGCATCAGAGTGCATACGTCCCATAGTATCTGTCATACCATAAGAAGCAGGACCTGCAGCCATGTTATCTGGGTGAAGGGTACGTCCTGTACCACCGCCGGATGCTACAGAGAAGTATTTCTTACCCTGCTCGATACATTCTTTCTTGTATGTACCTGCAACCGGATGCTGGAAACGTGTTGGGTTGGTAGAGTTACCGGTAATGGAAACACCTACGTTCTCATGATGCATGATTGCAACACCTTCCTGAACATCATCAGCACCGTAACATTTTACAGTTGCACGAAGTCCGTTAGAATATGCTTTTTCATATACAACGTTAAGTTTAGCTGCTTTGTAATCATACTGTGTCTCAACAAATGTAAATCCGTTGATACGTGAAATAATCTGTGCAGCATCTTTTCCAAGTCCGTTTAAGATAACACGAAGTGGTTTCTGACGTACTTTGTTTGCTTTCTCAGCGATTCCGATTGCACCTTCAGCAGCTGCAAAGGACTCGTGTCCAGCTAAGAAACAGAAGCACTCTGTCTCTTCCTCTAATAACATTTTTCCAAGGTTACCATGTCCAAGACCTACTTTTCTGTGGTCAGCAACAGAACCTGGAATACAGAATGCCTGAAGACCTTCACCGATTGCTGCAGCAGCATCAGCAGCTCTTTTGCATCCTTTTTTGATTGCGATTGCTGCACCTATAGTGTAAGCCCAGCAAGCGTTCTCGAAACAGATAGGCTGGATTTTCTTTACCTGATCATATACATCAAGTCCAGCATCTTTTGTAATTTTTTCAGCTTCTTCAATAGAGCTGATACCATAGCTGTTTAATACAGCGTTAATCTGGTCAATTCTTCTTTCATATCCTTCAAATAATGCCATTATCTTCGTCTCTCCTTTCTTACTCTTCTCTTGGGTCAATGATCTTAACAGCATCAGCTACACGACCATACTGGCCTTTTGCTTTTTCCCATGCAGTGTTAGGGTCATCACCTTTTTTGATAAAGTCTGTCATTTTTCCAAGAGAAACGAACTGATATCCGATAACTTCGTTGTTCTCGTCAAGAGCGATGCCTGTTACATAACCTTCAGCCATCTCTAAGTAACGAACACCTTTCTCCTTTGTTGCGTACATAGTACCAACCTGGGAACGAAGTCCTTTTCCTAAATCTTCCAGACCAGCACCTACTGCAAGTCCGTCATCAGAGAATGCACTCTGAGTACGTCCATAAACGATCTGTAAGAATAATTCTCTCATTGCTGTATTGATTGCGTCACAAACAAGGTCAGTATTTAATGCTTCAAGAATTGTTTTTCCCTGAAGAACCTCTGCTGCCATTGCTGCTGAATGTGTCATACCTGAGCATCCGATTGTCTCAACCAGTGCTTCTTCAATCACACCATTTTTTACATTTAATGAAAGCTTGCAGGCACCCTGCTGTGGTGCACACCAGCCTACACCGTGTGTAAATCCTGAAATATCTTCAATTTTTTTGGAATGAACCCATTTTCCTTCTTCTGGAATTGGAGCTGGCTCATGTTTTGCGCCCTTGGCAACAGGACACATGTTTTCGACTTCCTTCGTGTAAATCATTATAAGACTCCTTTCGATATGAAATATATATCATGTTAAACTTTGTTATACATTTAACACACCGCCCTCATTTTCTCACATTTTTTTACATTAGTCCAGTCTTTTTTACAGGAAATGCACCTTAATTTTCTCAATATGTTAATCTAATGCCTCCATCCTCTCAAATGCAAAGGATGCTCCGATTGCTCCAACCAGTGTCAGCAGGAATATAACGACTATCATCATAATAAATCCTGCAGTCACGGAAATGAACGCTCCCGCTGCTACTGCCACAATGATTCCGACACATAATACCAGTCCCTGGAACAGCATCCGAAGAATCGTTCTGCCCAGTTCTCCAAACATTTTCCCAATCACGACATCTGCCAGCATATTCATATAAAGCTTATTTGCGTTGAGGCACATATACAAAATGACGGTCAAAATCATGTAAGACACCGGAAGTCCCATTACGATACTGCCCGGCAGCGTAATCAGAAGTCCGTCAATTAATGCGCGGATATGCTCCATTTTGGTGGCATACCACATTTTCTTAAAATTACTGTCCGGAATCAGATAGGTGTATGGATTCGCCAGTTCCTTCGACCACTTCGTCTTATAGCCGCTGAAAATAAAGATAACATAGGCAATGACGCCCGGAATTACAAACATTTTAAAAGGCTGGCTGGAAAGTTTATTATAATAAGAAACAACCGAAATTGCCACACCAACAATCAGAAACAGCACCGAATTCCAGCCAAAGATAAAGAAACGGTTTTTACGGTATTCTAATACCTGCCGGTAGAAAATTGCTTTGGCGTAAGTTCCCTTATAAGCCATCTTTACATTCCGCAAATACTTTTTCTTGCCATTTCCCACTACGACCTCGCCCTTTTTCGAGCGTTTCATCCTGTTATCATAATCTTCTGCAAATTTTGCAGCATCTTCATAGAATTCTCCGGTACACTTCATCTTTTTTGCATAAAGTACCAGTAAAACAGTACTGATTAAAAGAAGTACGGTTGCCACCACATTGATTCCTGCTGGACCTATGATAATAAGCTGAATCAATGCAATTTCCCAGCCTATAATCGGAATCAGCTGTACCACCGGAAGCTGGATTAAGTCCACAAACACAGATAACTGCATACCTTTCACCGAAACAAAGTAGATTGCCACCAGTGCAAAAGCTGCCATTACTCCATACATAATATAAGTAAGTACGGTAAAGAACTGTTTGGGAAGTGTTTCATTTCCATAGCAGATAATCATTAACGCTCCCTCTAAAATATTTTCCAGTACACCAGCATAAAGGAAATATAAAATCATCTTATATGGTGTAACACCAAATACACCAATTCCAAGTACCAGTACAAATAGTTCAACAATAAAATTGGTTAAGAACTGCTTCATTCCGGCATGAAGAATAACTTTCTTCGGTTCTTCCGGTGCAGCAAATACAAAATGTACTTCTGACGGGCGGAACAACAGTCCTTTTCTCTTGATATAGGAAATCAGATTTGCCGGAACAATCATAACCATCAGTACGGATAAAACAGTTGCAATTCCTTCCGGGCTGTTTAATCCGAAATCGACAGACATGGAACCAAGTCCATACAATACCAATGCTGCATACAAAACAACAAATACCAGTGCAAGAAAAGTCTGTGGCCGTTTCAGGCTCCGCTTCACTTTATTCTTAATGGTCTGGAAAAAAACAAAGGAAAGACTACTCATGTTCTTCACCACCAGTCTTTGGTTCTGTCACTTCAAAGAACAGTTCTTCTATGTCTTTATCCGCAATTTCATTTTTGTTAAATGTTGCTATAATTTTCCCTTGTTCCATTACAAACATCACATCCCACAAATCTTTTACCATTTCAAGCATATGTGTACTGATAAGAATGGTACAGCCTTTCTCTTTTAACTCCAGCACAACTTCTTTCAGTTCTTTTATGGCTGCCGGGTCAAGTCCAACCATTGGCTCATCCAACATAACAACCTTTGGATGAATAGCAAGTGCGCAACAAATACTGACCTTCTGCATCATTCCTTTGGACAATTCATTTCCCAGCTTCTCCTGTTTATCCAGAAGTTCAAAACGTGTCAGCAGTGCATCTATTTCTTCCTCTGTAATGTCACTGTTATATGCCCGCTTCACATATTCGATATGCTCCCGCACCGTCAGTGCTTCAAACATTGCCGGAATCTCCGGTACATAGCCAAATATTTTCTTCGCTTCCAGGCTTCTTGCCTTCATTCCATTAATACCAACACCGCCTTCATAACGAAGGAGTCCTGCAATACTCTTTATAATGGTTGATTTTCCGGCACCATTTGGTCCAAGCAGGATACCGACCTGACCATCCTGCACCATAAAGCTGACATGGTCCACTGCTACATTCTTTCCATATTTCTTAGTAAGCTCTTGTACTTCTAACATTTTCACCCTCCAAAATTCACGAGAAACACTCTTTGTAAGCTTCCCGTATATACTGCGAGAAACACTCTTTTCAAAGTTCTCGTCCAACTAAAAAGCAGCTATATGTATTACTTAATTAATACAGTAATGCATATAGCTGTTTTTGTCAACCACTCATTTCTTAATTTTCTATTGTCATTTTCTGCAAGCAGCTACCGCAGGTAACTTCCGCGGGTAAATTTCCATCCGTTTAGCCTTCTGCTTTACTTACAATTTCATTCTTATTCTTATAAATAGAATGCGCCGGAACTACTCCACGTACCGGGGAAAGCGGATAAATATTGGTATGTGGTCCGATGACCGTTCCCGGATTCAATACGGAATTACAGCCGACCTCTACAAAATCTCCTAACATGGCACCGAATTTCTTGCGTCCGGTTTCCATCTTCTCATCAGCAGATTTTACTACCACCAGTGTCTTATCGGATTTTACATTGGATGTGATGGAACCTGCTCCCATGTGTGACTTGTATCCTAAAATAGAATCTCCCACATAATTATAGTGTGGTACCTGCACGGAATTAAAAAGAATGACATTCTTTAACTCGGTAGAATTGCCTACTACCGTTCCTTTTCCGACAATTGCATTACCACGAATGAATGCACAGTGTCGTATTTCAGCATTTTCATCAATAATTAAAGGACCATTTAAACATGCTGTCGGTGCCACGGCAGCGGATTTTGCCACCCAGATATCCTCACCCTTCTGTTCATAAACATCCGGATTCAATGTTTTTCCCAGTTCTTTAATATAATCTCCGATTCCGGCAAGTGCCTCCCACGGATAAGTAAATTGTGCAAGATAATCCTTTGCGATTGTCTCCTCTAATGTATACATATTACTGATTTTGCACTGTTCCATCTTTCTCTTCCTCTCTTTCTTCTTCCGGTTTCCGGTCAAAATCAAAACGGATTTCATCCTCTTCAAACTTCAGACAGGTATCAAATACATTTCCTGCTTTCGAAGTAAATCCGGTTATTCTTTTAGCGGTATATCCTTTTGTAAAAAGCTCTTCTAATACTTCTTCAGCCAGTTCCACCTTTGCTACATAACGGTTCACCCGGAATCCGCAGTCACATTCATAGTACCACTGGCTTTTCTTTAACAATGCCCCACACTTTGGACATTTTACTTTTGTCTCTTCCGGTTTCGGACGCTCCGGAAAGTCAAATTCAATGCGTCCATCCTTGGTAAGCTTCAATGGTGCATCAAATTTCTTGCCATTCTTAGACTTAAATCCTGTTATAATTTCTGTCTTTCCTGTTAGTAAAAGTGCCTTTACCTGAGTTTCCTTTAATTTTACTCCGGCTATTTTACCGATTGAGAAACGGCAGCTGTCCTCTTTGTTTCTGTCATAATTGGCACAGCCATAGCCAAATGGCGTCTGCACAATATCACCCTGACACAGTGGACATTTTACATCTTTTACCTTTTTTGCTTCCACATGCTCAAAATCAAATTTCAAGACTTTCTTTCCATTCTCATCTTCTCCAAGCATCAGGCAGGCATCAAATTTCTTCTTATTCTTTGAAGTAAATCCACGAATCGTTCCGGTTCTTCCATTGGTCAGAAGCTCCTTCACCTGGGCGGTATTTAAATCTTTCCCGGCTATTTTGCCAATGGCAAACCGGCAGCCAGCCTCATCTTCCGCTTTATAATTGGCACAGCCATAACCAAATGGCTTTATTTCTATTGCTCCGCCACACAACGGACAGCTTACGCCCTCTATAGTCTCCGGCTCATTCTGTGAAAAATCAAAGGTTATATTCGGTTTTCCTTCTTCATCCTTTGACATCACAAGGCAGGCTGAAAACTTCTTCTTATTCTTCGAAGTAAATCCCTTTAAGACTCCGGTTCTGCCTTCGCTTAATAACTGCTTTACTTCTTCATCGTTAAGCTCTCTTCCGGCGATGGAACCAATAGCAAAACGGCAGCCACTGCCATCTTTATTATAATTTGAGCAGCCATAACCAAAAGGTGTAGTCTCAATCTCACCGCCACAGACCGGACAGGTTGCTCCGATTTTAACCTTTGCCTTCATATCTTTGGCATTGCTGCCAGCCAATGGCCGGATCTGTCCGGCAATCTGGCTGGTGAGATTCTCATTTATCATGGAAACTGTTTCTTTCCGGATAAATTCTTCTAACTTCTCCCGGTAATCTTCCATCGGAACGGTTCCCTGGGTAATGCCATCCAAGCCCTTTTCCCAGGAAGCGGTCATCTTGGGATTCAAAAGTGCCGGAACAGTCATATTCACCACTTCATAAACCATCTCGCCTAAGGCTTCCGGCGTCAGCACCTGTGTTTTCTTATTCAAAGCAAGATAGCCGATACGCACCAGCTTCTTGATGATTTCTGCCCTTGTAGCAGAGGTTCCAATTCCGGAGCCTTTAATCTGTTCTCTTAATTCCTCTTCCTCGATTAACTGTCCCGCATTTTCCATGGCAAGCACCATGGAACCTGAAGTATAACGCTTTGGTGGAGAAGTCTTTCCCTCTTTTACCAGAAATTCTTTTACTTCTGCGGTATCTCCTTCTTTGAGACTATCTGCAAGTTTTAGTAATGCTGCGCTGTTCTTCGGATTGTTTTCTTCTCCGTCACCATCTTCCTTTTCCCGTTTTTCTTTGGTATCCGGTCTTCTGGCAACTTCAAGATATCCGGGAACCTTTAATACTTTTGCTCCGGCAAAGAAAGATTCCTTTTCAATTCCGATGGTCAGCTTTACCGTCTGATACTGTGCCGGCGGATAGAAAATACTTAAGAAACGCCGCACGATCAGTTCGTAGACCCGCTTCTGCAATTCCGTCAGCGACTTATATTCATTGACCTGTCCGGTTGGAATAATAGCATAATGGTCTGTAATCTTACTGTCATCGGTATAACTGCTCTTTCCGATATTTTTATATAAACCATGCTCCACAATATTTTGCACAAAAGGAGCAACCGGCTCAAAGGAACGGAGTCCTCTGATATTCTTACTGATTTCTTTTGCAACGGCAGAAGACAACACTCTGGCATCCGTTCTCGGATAAGTAGTCAGCTTTCTTTCATATAAGTCCTGTGCTACCTGCAGCGTCTCGTCCGGGCTGATTTTAAACCTTTTCGAGCACTCTGCCTGAAGCTCCGCCAGGTTAAACAAAAGCGGTGCACGTTTCTTTGAAATTCCTTTATCTACTGTTTTTACAATCGCTGTTTTATTAGTTAAATCTTTAATTAATTTTTCTGCGTGTACTTTTTCTTTGAATCCATTCTCTTTATAAAGCAACGGAGATGCATAATAAGAAGAACCTTCTACCGCTTTCCATTCACCTTCTATCTCTGCATCAAAGAAATTTCCCACCACCCGGTAAAATGGTGTCTCTACAAAATTACGGATTTCCCGCTCCCGGATTACAACCATGCCAAGTACACAGGTCATGACACGGCCAACTGCAATTGCAGTATAGGACTTGGTTCCTGCAGCATCATTTAAAAGATTTCCATATTTTACAGACATGACACGGGAAAAATTAATTCCCATGGCATAGTCTTCAATGGTACGCATAATCCCGGAATTAGCAAGATTATCATAATCCGACATTGGTCTTGCTTCCGCAATTCCTCTTTTAATTTCTTCCTCCGTCTGCGAATCTATCCATACCCGCAGCTCTTTCATACCTTCACGGACTCCACCGAACCGCCGGATATTCTCTTCAATGGTCTGTCCTTCTTTTCCGGCATCGCCTGCCCAGTAAACGGTATCAATATCTTCCCGGTGTAAAAGCTTATGTACGATGTCATACTGTTTGCTTACAGATGGTATGACATTATATTTATAATCTTTCGGAAGAAATGGAAGGTCTTCTAACTTCCACTTCTTATATTTTATATCATATTCTTCCGGATATACCATTTCCACCAGATGACCAACACACCAGGTAATGGCATAGTGACTGTCTTCGATATATCCGTCATTTCTGCCGGATACGCCAAGAATTCGTGCAAATTCCCGGGCAACACTTGGTTTCTCCGTGATAATTAACGACTTACCCAACCGTTATTTCCTCCAATTTCTGTGCCTTTTCTATTATTATGTCTTTTTATCATTTTGACTTTTTATCATTTTTTGACTTTTCCGGCACTTTATAATTCCTTCATATCGATCAGGACAAATCTTTTATCTTCTTCTGCCATCTGCTTTAAATCCTCTGCAAATTCCTGTGCGGAAAACATATAAAGATATTTTGCAGAAATTTTTGCCTGCTTCAGATTATCAAGCAATGCTTCACCTGCCGTGCGGGTCATATAAGGCTCTGACCAGTTACAGATTCCGACAATGCTCTCACGGACACTGTTCTGGGCGACAATATCGATATTGCCCTTCTTTCCAACCCAGGTTCCAATCCGGTGAATGTCAATCGGAAGTTTACCAATACGATTTAATAAAGTCAGATATTCCCGGCAGACCTTGACAAAATAACGGTTCATATAGTCATCTAAATCTTTTTCAATATAAGTATCATAAAATTCTTCCGGTGCCATCATATATAAGTCTGATAAATGTGGATAGACAAAACGGAACCAGAAATTCACATAAGTATTGGCAATGCGGTAAACACCCTTTTTCGTATTCTCCCAGCCACCGGTATCAAAGGAAACCACCTTTTCTACCACATCAAATGCCATCAGATTCTTCATGTAGACACTGATTTTTGCTCTGGAGAAGCCTGTCTTTAAAAAGAGGTCATTCAGCTTATTATTTCCAGAAGCCAATGCTGCAAGTATTGTATTATATACAGAAAGTTCTCTTAATTCAATGCTGATATAATTTTCTGCCTCATGGAACAGGAAGCCATCCGGAGACAAAATATGCCGGCAGACATTTTCCTTAATACTCTTTTTGGAGTTCCAGCGTGTAAGATAACCCGGCACACCTCCAATAATTCCATAGACCTGCACTGCCTGACTGGTTCCATATTCCGGGAAATGTCGAACCACATCAAGAAATGTCGCATCCTCCATGCGGATGGCTGCGTCTACCTTCTTTAAGTATTCACCATATTTTTCTCTGCAGTCTTCCTCTACCCATACCAGTGAAGAGCTGGTCAGAATAATCATAACAGGACCCGGATATAATTTCTTTGCTTTCAGTTTCAGAATGCTGTTCATAAAGCCGACATCTTTTCTGGCAATATACTGGAATTCATCAATGACAACCACAAGCTTGGTCGGGTCTCCACTCTTGATGCGGTTAAAGAATTCATCATAACTATAGCGTGTCAGACGAATCCCGTATTTTGCTTCCACTTCCTGCCCCATCTGTAAAACCTGTTCCCTTTCGGATGCCTGTCTGGCGCGATAGTAAAAAAACTTTTTCTCCTTACAGAATTCTTTTATTAACTGCTCTTTCTGGCAGTTATCTCTTCCATATAAAAGAACAATCTGATTGCCGGACTGTCCATATACCTCTTCTAATTTCTTTAATTCGGATGTCTGAATCATCATTGGTAATATCCTCCAAAATTTCTAATTTTAAGAAGTCACTCTAACAAAAATAATATCACATTTTAATTTTTCTATCAACGCCAAAACGATAAAAAAGAATGTGCCTTGGCACATTCTTTTCTGTCTTCATTTTGTTACATATTTTGCTGCTTATTTTGCGGTAATGTAACCCTGTGCTTTTAAAAGTTCTGCGCAAAGAACAGCTCCGCCAGCCGCACCACGTACGGTATTGTGGGATAATCCTACGAATTTCCAATCATATACGGTGTCCTCACGAAGACGTCCAACACTGATTCCCATACCGTTTTCATAGTTAACATCCATAGAAACCTGTGGTCTGTTGTCTTCTTCTAAGTACTGGATAAACTGCTTTGGTGCACTTGGAAGATTTAATTCCTGTGGAACACCCTTGAAGTTTACTAATTTTTCGATTAACTGCTCTTTTGTAGGGTTCTTTTTGAACTTAACAAATACAGCTGCTGTATGTCCGTTTAATACCGGAACACGGATACACTGGCAGGTAATAACCGGTGATGTAGCCGGTACAATGACAGCATCTTTGATTTCACCCCAGATACGAAGCGGCTCTTTTTCAGATTTTTCTTCCTCTCCACCGATGTATGGGATAATATTTCCAACCATTTCCGGCCAGTCCTTAAAGGTTTTTCCGGCACCGGAAATTGCCTGATAGGTAGTTGCTACTACTTCATATGGTTCAAACTCTTTCCATGCTGTAAGAACAGGAGCATAACTCTGGATGGAGCAGTTTGGTTTTACTGCAACGAATCCTCTCTTGGTTCCCAGTCTCTTGCGCTGGAATTCGATTACTTTCATATGTTCCGGATTGATTTCAGGTACTACCATAGGAACATCCGGTGTCCATCTGTGTGCACTGTTGTTAGAAACAACAGGAGTCTCTGTCTTAGCATATGCTTCTTCAATTGCTTTGATTTCATCTTTGGTCATATCTACGGCACTGAATACGAAATCAACTTCTGCTGCAACATTTTCTACTTCATTTACATTCTTTACTACAATATTTTTAACAGCTTCCGGCATTGGAGTATCCATTTTCCAACGATCTCCAACTGCTTCTGCATAGGTCTTTCCTGCACTTCTTGGGCTTGCTGCAATTGTAGTTACCTCAAACCATGGATGATTCTCCAGAAGAGAGATAAATCTCTGACCTACCATTCCTGTTCCACCTAAAATACCGACTTTTAATTTGCTGCTCATTTCTTTTTCTCCTCACGTTTTTATGTTCGTCTATCGCGAACAGTTGTCTTTCTGATAAATATACTATCCTATTTATACAAAAAATGCAATTCACAATTTATCAAAAATTACTAAGTGAATTGCATTTTTCTTATACATATGTACCAATTTTTTAAAATAAGCTACTTATTTTCTACGCCTCTTCCGGCAGATTCAGCTCATCCTGCCAGTCCTTTGCCAGATATTCCTTATGCAATGCAATGACTTTTTCCATTGCGTCTTTACCAGGCGCACCAACAGTCAGACGTTTATTAACACAGGTTTCCATGGAAATTGCTTCATAAATATCCTCTTCAAATACCGGGCAGATTGCCTTTAACTCATCCAGTGACATATCATCAATGGCTATCTTCTTATCCAGACAATAAAGCACGATTCTTCCTACAATACCGTGGGCATCACGGAAAGGAACGCCATGATTTACCAGATAATCTGCTGCATCTGTCGCATTGGTAAATCCCTTGTTGGCACTGTCATGCATTTTTTCTTTATTGAATTTCATGGTTGCGAGCATACCGTTAAAGAGTGCCAGACAGCCTTTTGCAGTATCCATGGCATCAAAGGAAAGCTCCTTGTCTTCCTGCATATCTTTATTATACGCAAGGGGAATTCCTTTCATCGTAGTAAGCAATGACATCAGTGCTCCATATACTCTTCCGGTCTTTCCACGTACCAATTCTGCAATATCCGGATTCTTCTTCTGTGGCATAATACTGCTTCCGGTACTGTATGCATCATCAATCTCTACAAACTGGTATTCATTGGAATTCCAGATGATAACTTCTTCGGAGAAACGGCTTAAATGCATCATAATCGTTGATAATGCAGATAAAAATTCGATTAAGTAGTCACGGTCCGATACGCCATCCATACTGTTTAAGGTTGGTCCATAGAAACCAAGTAATTCTGCGGTATATTCACGGTCTAATGGATAAGTAGTTCCTGCCAGGGCACCGGAACCTAACGGACAGTAATTCATTCTCTTAAAAATATCCTGCAGGCGGAGTCTGTCACGGCGGAACATCTCAAAATAAGCTCCCATATGATGTGCCAGTGTAATCGGCTGTGCTTTCTGAAGATGGGTAAATCCCGGCATAATCGTCTCGGTATTTTCTTCCATAATCTTAAGAATGGTCTCAAGAAGTTCTTTTACCAGCTTGTCAGTATGCAATACTTCCTGTCTGGTATAAAGACGCATGTCCAGTGCAACCTGGTCATTTCTGCTTCGTCCGGTATGTAATTTCTTACCGGTATCTCCCAGACGGTCAATGAGTTGTGCCTCTACAAAGCTGTGAATATCTTCGTATTCATCGGTAATAATAAGCTTTCCTTCTTCTACTTCTTTTAAGATTTCTTTTAAACAATCTACAATATCCTGCATTTCTTTTTCTGTTAAAATGCCCTGTTTTCCAAGCATTTTCACATGTGCAATGCTGCCTTCCATATCCTGTTTATAGAATTTCTGATCAAATGATATAGACGCATTAAAATTGTAAACGAGCTTGTCTGTCTCTTTGGTAAAGCGTCCGCCCCATAACTGTGCCACTCTTTTATCCTCTCTTTCCATACGGATGTCCGTACTTATTCTAAACTAAAATCCATAACTAACTTCTGAAAGTATACCTTATTTTTCATAAAATGACAACCAGAAGAAATCACTCCTGTACTGACTGCTCACTTTCCTGCGCCGCACGTTCTCTTTTCTGTTCTTCCCGCTCCCGCTTCGAAAATACACAGCCACAATAATCCTGCCGGTACATGCCATACTCTGCCGAAATTATGGTAGAACGCTTATAGCCATCCCGTTTCTTAAAATCCGAATATAAATAGGGAATACCATATTCTTCAGCCAGCCTTCCTCCAATCTCATTTAACTTTGCAGCCTTCTTCAGGGGACTGATAGACAGCGTTGTCGTAAAATAATCACAATTTAATTTTTTCGCATACTCTGCCGCTTCCCGCAGTCTTAATTCATAGCAGCGGAAACACCGTTCGCCACCCTCCCGGATATTTTCATAACCTTTTACTGTTTCATAAAAACGCTCCGGTTCAAAGTTTCCTTCCACAAAGGTGACAGGATATTTCGTCGGAAATTCTTTAATAAAGCGTTTCTGCTCCGCTGCTCTGTGATAATATTCATCCTCAGGATAAATATTGGGATTATAGTACAACACCGTAATATAAAAATAGTTGGAAAGATACTCTAATACATAAGAACTGCAGGGTGCACAGCAGCTATGAAGTAAAAGTTTCGGAACTTCTCCTCTTTCTTCTAATCCGGCAATCGTTTCATCTAATATTTTCTGGTAATTTTCTTTCATCGCATTTACCTTTCCCATTCTAAACTTCTGTCGATTCTGTTCCTATTATAATCTATCCTTTTCTTCTGTCAATCCGGGTGACCAATCTCATTTTTTCACATATATTATCCTATAAACTTCTATCAGGTGAATACCATGTGCTCCATCCTTGAATTGTCCAATATAGATTATATTTATCATACGAAAGAGGGCGAAACCAAGGCTCTGTCCAATATCAGTTTTACTTTATCCAAAGGAGAATTTGTTGCTATTGTAGGTCCCAGTGGATGTGGCAAATCAACACTTTTATCCCTTATCTGCGGTCTCCTTGTCCCATCCGGTGGCAGCATTTCCTTCATGGGTCACCCTCTGCAGTCAAAGGATATTTTAAATATGGGATACATGCTCCAGAAAGACCATCTCTTAGAGTGGCGTACCATCGCATCCAATGTCCAATTAGGGCTGGAAATCCAGCACAAAATGACACCGGAAAATCTTGCTTATGCCAGCCGGCTGTTAGAAACTTATGGACTTGCCGATTTTGCTGCAAAACGTCCTTCTGAGCTTTCCGGCGGCATGCGGCAGCGGGCTGCCCTGATTCGGACCCTGGTACTTCGCCCGGAGCTGCTTCTCTTAGATGAACCCTTCTCGGCATTAGATTATCAGACCCGCCTTAATGTCAGCAATGACATCGGTACCATTCTGCGGCAGGGACATAAAACCGCCATTCTTGTAACCCATGATTT
>UMJB01027519.1_pt1 | contig 14791 bp, 12 predicted proteins | sample 1965961 | NCBI WGS metagenome assembly UMJB01 (sample SAMEA4836139, study PRJEB28245) | human gut metagenome | biome: gut microbiome; material: fecal sample | place: Denmark | collected 2008
GCACCGTGCGCATTGAGGGCATCCAGATCTTTGCCGGGCAGATAACGCTGGCACAGCCTGCGATGATTCCGGTCACGGAGGAAGGCAAAGACATCCCGGACGCGCCCATCGTCATCCCGCCGCACCCTTTGTTTGCGGGCAGCGACGGCAGCGGTGCACAGCCGGTGGAAAACTGCACGCCCCGGGTGCTGGACAAGGTGATCATCCCCAAAAACATCACGGTGCATCTGGGCAAACCGGCCGCTTCTGCCCGCAACGTGACCGTGTCCTTCCGGGATTATATCGCCAATGTCGCCTCCAGCGAGGTATACCCCACCTGGCCGGAGCAGGCCCTGCGGGCCAACATCCACTGCCAGATCTCGCTGGCGCTGAACCGCATCTACACCGAATGGTACCCCAGCAAGGGCTACACCTTCAACATCACCAACTCCACCAGCTACGACCAGTATTACGTCCACGGCCGCACCGTGTTCGATGTGATGGTGCGCATCACCGATGACATTTTCAACACCTATCTGCGCAAGCGCGGCACCGTGAACCCCTATTACTCCGAATACTGCGACGGCAAGTCGGTCACCTGCCCGGGGCTCAAGCAGTGGGGCACGGTGACGCTGGCCAACAACGGGCGCAGCGCTTTACAGATCCTGCGCTACTACTACGGCAGCGATATCGAGATCGTGCGTACCAGCAACATCCAGTCCATCCCCCAGAGCTACCCTGGTTCGCCCCTCCGGCAGGGAGACAGCGGCACGGCGGTGTTCACCCTGCAGCGGCAGCTGAACCGCATCACCAAGGACTACCCCTTCCTTGGCAAACTGACTGTGGACGGGGTATTCGGCAGCCGGATGGCCGCCACGGTACGGGCGTTCCAGAAGCAGTTCAATCTGACCGCCGACGGCGTGGTGGGCCGCCAGACCTGGTATAAGATCAGCTATATCTATGTGTCGGTCAAGGATCTGGCCGAGCTGACCAGCGAGGGCGAGACTTCCAACGGCACCCTCTCGGACGGCACCTGGGGCGGCACGGTCCTGCGCACCGGCTCCACCGGCAGCGCCGTGGAGCAGCTGCAATTCTGGCTGAACACCCTGGCCCAGTACGATTCCGCCATCCACTCGGTGACAGTGGATGGCGTGTTCGGCAGCGGCACCGCCGCAGCGGTGCGGGCCTTCCAGCGCAAATACGGCCTGACCGTGGACGGCGTGGTGGGCCGCACCACCTGGACCGAGGTCTACGACCAGTTCCGCAGCATCCAGTCCGACAACGGCACCCCCAACGCCTACCCCGGCACCGCCCTGCGGGAGGGTTCCAGCGGCCAGAACGTGCGGCTGGTACAGTTCTGGCTCAAGATCGCCCGCACCGTGTACACCAGCCTTGCCAACGTGACGGTGGACGGAAAATTCGGCGCTGGCACGGCAGCGGCTGTGCAGCGGTTCCAGCGGTACTTCGGGCTGACGGCAGACGGGGTAGTGGGGCGCACCACATGGCAAAAGCTGTACGAGGTGTACAACGATATCGCCAACCGGCTGCTTTCCCCTTCCCTGCGCCCCGGCGAGTACCCGGGTGTGCTGCGCACCGGCTCTTCCGGCACAGCGGTGCGGGAGCTGCAATTTTACCTCTACCTCATGAGCGCCTACGAGAGCAGCATCCCTCCGGTAAGCATTGACGGCAAATTTGGCGCGGATACTGAGCGCGCGGTGCGGGCGTACCAGCGGTTTGCGGGGCTTACCGTGGACGGCGTGGTAGGGCGCACCACATGGAATTCCCTCTATGGCCGCGCCAGCCAGCTGCGCAGTTCCGGGCCGGTGGTCACGCTGAAGCGTCTGCCCTACCCCGGCACCCCGCTCACGGTCGGCAGCAGCGGCAGTGCCGTGCTGTACTACACTCTCCTGCTGCAGCGCATCGCCTATTATTTTTCCAGTGTAGAGGCTCCGCCCCTCTCCGACCAGTACACCGACGAGACAGCCGCCGCCACCCGCAGCGCCCAGCAACTGCTTGGGCTGGAGCAGACCGGCATTGCCGATGCCGACACATGGACGGCGGTAGAAGCGCTGAGTTTGCAGCTGGCCGCCCACGCCCCGAACCCCGATAGAGACACCCCACCCAGCACCGCTTACCCGGGGCGCGCCATCGCCGAGGGCAGCGCCGGGCAGGAGGTTGGACAGGTGGAACGCTGGCTCAACCGCCGGGCGCAGCTTTCCTGCGACGAGGACTATGTGGCCGACAATAACCGCTTTGGCGCGGCAGACGCCGCTGCCGTGCGGGCTGTCCAGCAGCAGGCGGGCCTGCTGGTGACCGGCATCGTGAACCGTGATACCTGGGCCGCCCTGCAGGCCCAGAGCTGCAATTGCGACAAGGAGGAGTGAGCCATGGCACGGCTTCTGATCTACGACGCCTACGAAAACAAGGTGTACACCTACGCCAACCTCAACGAGAACGACCCCATGCCCTACAGCACCGGCACCACCCTGCGGGTACGAGAGTTCCGGGGCAAATCGGCCAGTCCCACCCTGTGGACCACCATTGCCGCCATGGAAGCCTGGAACCTGACCCGCCGCAAATACGGCAGCGGCATCCCGGTGGGGTATGCCTTCCGCCGGATCTGGGAAGGGGGCCACGGCACCCGGAGCCAGCACTACGCCGGGGTATCCTTTGACGTAGGGCAGACCCTTTCCCAGCGGCAGCGCACTGCCCTGTACCAGGACGCCCGGAACACCGGGGCCTGGGGCTATGTGGAGCCTTTGAGCCAGACCCCCACCTGGGTGCACATGGACCGCCGCTACGGCACCCCCGCCTGCAGCGGCACCACGGCAGGCTACCCCACCCTGCGGCGGGGCAGCCGGGGCTGCTATGTGATGATCCTGCAGGACGCTCTTTCCACCCTGGGCTACCAGACCGGCAGCCGCATCGACGGCGTATTCGGTGCCCGCACCGAGGAAGCTCTGCGCGGTTACCAGCGGCGCACCAGTCTCTCGGTGGACGGGGTGTGCGGCTGCAACAGCTGGAAAAAGATCAGCACCGCCGTGCTGGGCGTGGGTCGTACCAAGACCACCATCGACTGATTTTTTGCGCAAAGAAGCCCGGAAGCATCAGACGCCTCCGGGCTTCTCATTTTTCGGGATAAAATTCAGCCGTTCACAATGTGCTCCCCGCTGCCCTCCAGCCAGGTGCGCAGGTTGCGGGTGGTGATGTCCATCAGCCGTTGCAGGGCCTCTTTGGTGGTCCAGGCGATGTGCGGCGTGAGGATGGCATTGGGCAGACTGCGCCCTCTCCACAATACGGACTCGTACCGACGAATCAAGCAAGTCAACTTGCACAGTATTTTTTCTCTTTTAGTGAAACAAATGAAATTTATATCAGTTTTCTCTTGCAAAAAGCACCAGGATATGAAACAATATACCATACAAGTTGTTCTTTCTTGACTAAACAGTTTCACCGCGTATGATGGGAGTAGAAAATGATGAAAGACACAAGACTACTGATCCGACTGAAAGAATACGTCAACTATGCCAGCACCGCCGAAAGCAATCTGGCGCATTACATCACCGAGGACCCCCAGGCCGTGATTGGAAAAAGCATCCATGAACTGGCCCGGCTGACCTACACTTCCCCCTCCACCATCGTCCGTTTCTGCCGCAAAATGGGCTTTCAGGGCTACCGGGAGTTCCAGCAGGGACTGATGTATGAAACCGCCCTGTACCATGAGAGCCGGGACGTCGCCCTGCAGGACATCACCCCAAAAGACTCCACCCGGAACGTGATCCGCAAGGTGACCAGCAAAAATGTAGAGTCCCTACGCATTACCGAAAAGCTGCTGGACCCAAAAGTCGTTGACGCCTGTGTGGAGTTGCTCACCCAATGCCGCCTGGTAGCACTGTTCGGGCTGGGAGCATCCCTGCTGGCAGCCCAGGACCTACAGCTCAAACTGCTGCGAGTGGACAAACTGTGTTACCTGGCCGAGGACTGGCACAGCCAGCTGCTCTACGCACGCAATCTGCACCCGGACGATCTGGCCATCGCATTCAGCTACTCCGGCATGACCAAAGAAACCATTGCCTGCGCCAAGGTAGCCAAGCAGCAGGGTGCCCGGGTGATCACCGTCACCCGGGGAGAGTGCAGCACTGACCTTGTAAAATACGCCGACTACGCCCTGCCCGTGGGCTCCACCGAGATGATCTTACGCAGTGGGGCCATGTCCTCCCGTATCTCGCAGCTAAACATCATCGACATCCTGTACACTGCCTACATCAACCGCAATTACGACGCCTGCGTAAAAAAATTTGCGGACAACTACATTGAAAAAAACTGAACAGAAAGGAGGAACGAATGATGGTAGATCTTTCCCGTCTTACCACCGAACAGCGCAACCCCGCCACCATGGATCTGGACCAGATGTCCCCACTGGAAATTGCCGCCGTCATGAACCAGGAAGACAAAAAAGCCGTGTTAGCTGTGCAACAGGTACTGCCGCAGGTAGCCACCGCCATCCAGTGGGCCGCCGACAGCCTACGGCAGGGTGGCCGTCTGATCTACATGGGGGCCGGCACCAGCGGTCGTCTGGGCGTTCTGGACGCCGTGGAGTGCCCACCCACCTTCGGCTCTGCGCCGGAGAGCGTGGTAGGCCTGATCGCCGGCGGCGACTGCGCCTTTGTCAAGGCTGTGGAAGGTGCCGAAGACAGCTGCACCTTGGGTGCAGAGGACCTGCAGCGCATCCACCTACAGCCGCCGGATCTGGTCATCGGACTGGCCGCCAGCGGCCGGACACCCTATGTCATCCACGGCCTGCGCTACGCCCGGAGCATCGGCTGCAAGACCGTCGCCATTGCTTGCAACGCAGGCTCCCTGATTGGGCAGGAAGCCGACCTGGCCATTGAACCGGTAACAGGCCCTGAAGTGCTCACCGGCTCCACTCGCCTGAAAGCCGGCACTGCCCAGAAGCTGATCCTGAACATGATCTCCACTGGCAGCATGGTGCACATCGGCAAGGCATATCAGAATCTGATGGTGGACGTACAGCTCACCAACGAAAAGCTGGAAGTGCGGGCACAGAACATCCTGATGGAAGTGACCGACTGCAGCCGTACCGAGGCCGCCGGGGCCCTGCAGCGCTGCAGTGGTAACGTCAAGCAGGCAATTGTCACCCTGCTGGAGCACTGCAGCCCCACCGAAGCCCACAGCCGCCTGGAACAAGCGCAAGGGCACATCCGACAGGCACTGAAGTCGCCCGAACCCTGAAGCCAAAAACGGACATCAACAAATACTAAAAGGAGGTTTCTCACATGAGTAACGAACAAATGGCCCAGAACATTTTACAGTTTACAGGCGGAAAAGGGAACATCCGCATGGTCAGCAACTGCATGACCCGCGTCCGGCTGGAAGTCAATGACCTGTCTGTCGTGCAGATCGACCAGATCAAAGCACTCAAAGGCGTTTTCGGCGTCCATGTGGACGCACAGGTGCAGGTCATTGTAGGGCCCGGCACCGCTGCCAAGGTCGCCGCCTGCCTGCAAGAGCTGCTGGGCGACGCACACAAGGCTGCCTGCCAGGCTGACAAGGAAACCGCCCAGGAAATCGCCGCCCGGAACAAACAGGTAATCAAGAGCCGTCAGAAGGTGTCCAAAGGCAAGCTCTTTTTAAAAACGATCAGCAATGTGTTTGTTCCGCTATCCTCCGCCCTGATTGCCAGCGGCCTGCTGGCCGGTATCCAGTCCATTCTGGTGTCGCTCACCTCCACCGGTGCGCTGGAAAGCACCGCCACCGTCCAATCTATCATCACGATCCTGCGTATCCTCAAGGCCGGTGTGCTGTCGTACCTGGTCATCCATGTGGGTGTAAACGCCGCCCGTGAGTTCAAGACCGACATCAATCTAGGCGGTGCGCTGGGCGCTGTGGTTCTGCTCACCGGTATGTCCGCCGACAACCCCCTGGTGAACATCATCACCGGTGAGCCACTTAAGTCCGGTCAGGGCGGTGTGATCGGTGTTGTAGCCGCCGTGTGGGTGCTGGCCAAGATTCGCAAGTTTATCAGCAAACGAATGCCTGAAGCGCTGGATCTGGTGCTCAGTTCCTTTATCGCCCTCACCCTTACCGGGCTGATCACTCTGTTCTTCATCATGCCGGTGGCCGGCCTGATTTCGGACGGCATCCTGATCTTTGTCACCAAGCTGCTAGAGATCGGCGGTGTGGTCACCGGCTTTGTTCTGGCCTCCATCTGGTTGCCCATCGTCATGTTCGGCCTGCACCATTTCATGACCCCCATCCACATCGAGCTCATTAACCAGACCGGCATGACCGTTCTGCTGCCCATTCTGGCCCAAGCAGGCGCAGGTCAGGTGGGTGCAGCTCTGGCCATCTGGCTTAAGTGCCGCAAGAATAAGCCTCTGGTCGGCATCGTCAAGGGCGGCCTGCCCTCCGGCATCCTCGGCATCGGTGAGCCCCTGATTTACGGTGTTACTCTCCCTCTGGGCAAACCTTTCCTCACTGCCTGCCTGGGTGCCGGTGTCGGCGGTGCGTTCATTGCCTCCTTTGGTAACGTAGGTGCCACTTCTCAGGCCGTGAGCGGCATCCTGATGCTGCCCGTAATTGCAGACCAGAAGTGGTTTATCTACGCCGGCGGCCTGCTGCTCTCCTATGCGGCCGGTTTTGTGCTCACCTACTTTTTCGGCGTACCGAAGGAAGCCGAACAACCCGCCGAAACTCTGGAAGAGTTGGAAATGCAGTGATTCCACAGGAAGGAGCCCTTTTATGGCAGCATTTGGTGTGACCCTTTCCCTCACCGAAAAAAAGCCGCAGCAGATCATCGCCTATCTGGAAAAGATGCAGCAGCTTCATGTGAGCAGCGTATTCTCCTCGCTGCAGATTCCGGGAGATGACCCCGGCACCCTGCGAGACACCCTTGCACAGGTCGGCCCGTTATTCCGGCGGCAGGGGCTGGAATTTGTGGTGGACGTCTCCCCCCGTACTTTCCGCAATTTTACGCTGGAACAGCTCCGCAGCTGGGGCGTGACCTCCCTACGCATCGACAACGGCATGGAACCGCAGGAGATTGCCGAAATCTCCCATGATTTTCGCATCGTGCTCAATGCCAGCACCCTGAACGACCCCTTCCTGGATGCTTTGCAGCAGCATGGTTTTCACGGTGAACTGGAAGCCTGGCACAACTACTACCCACGCCGGAACACCGGCCTGGACGTCCGATTCTTTGAAGCGCGGAATAACTGGCTGAAAGCCCACGGCGTGCGGAGCGCTGCCTTCTTTGCCGGAAACAGTGAGCTGCGTGGCACCGTATTCGAGGGCCTACCTACGCTGGAGCGACACCGGACGATACCGCCCTTCCAGGCTTATTTGGAGTTGCAGGACCGCTATGGCCTCGATAAAATCCTGCTGGGTGATTTTGACCTGGCAGAACCGGACTTTACCCAGCTGAAAGCCCTGCGAGGCCGCAGCACCCTGCTGCTGCATGTGCAAGACCTACACGAACCGGCTATTTTGCACCGACCTCTGCGGAACCGCATCGACATCGCACGGGACGTGATCCGTGCCGACGCCTTCCGGCGACAGAACAAGACCTGCTATACGCCCCGGAACAATGTGGCTCGTTCCGTTGGTACTGTCACCATTGACAATGTTGATTATGGCCGCTACATGGGGGAGCTGCAGATCGACCTCTGCCCACTCCCGGCCGATCCCCGTGTCAATGTGGTGGCTCAGGTATGCGAACCGGATCTCGCCCTCCTGTCCTATGCGGCAGACCCGGCTTACCAGTTTGAATTCTGCGAGTGATCCAAAACAACCTTGCAAAAGCCCCACAGCCCACCGCCTCTTTGGAATCCAGGCGATGGACTGTGGGGCATTTTTTATAGCATTTGCAAAGCAAAACTTCTTATCTTTGTAAATGCGAACCTTCCCGTATCTTCAGGTTTCTTTTTCCGGCTCAGCCGTTCACAATGTGCTCCCCGCTGCCCCCCAGCCAGGTGCGCAGGTTGCGGGTGGTGATGTCCATCAGCCGCTGCAGGGCCTCTTTGGTGGTCCAGGCGATGTGCGGCGTGAGGATGGCATTGGGCAGACTGCGCAGGCGGCTGTCCTGCGGGAGCGGCTCGGTGCCAAAGGCATCGGCCCCATAATAGGCCAGCTGCCCGCTCTGCAGGGCATCGGCCACGGCTTCCTCGTCCACCAGCGCACCGCGGGCGGTGTTCAGCAGGATCATGCCGGGCTTTGCCTTGGCCAGTGCCCCGGCATTGATGAGCCCCCGGGTAGCGGGCGTGGCCGGACAATGCAGGCTGAGCACATCGCTGCGGGCCAGCAGGGTGTCAACGTCCACAAACTCCACCCCGTCCTCTGCGTACTCCGGGCGCACGGTGCGGGTGCACACCAGCACCTTCATGCCAAAGGCGCGGGCGATGCGGGCAGTCTGGCGGCCGATGCTGCCGTAGCCGTACACGCCAAAGGTTTTGTCCAGCAGCTCCATCTGGGGCAGCAGGCCATATTCCGCCGGGATGTCCAACTGCCAATGACCCGCTTTCATGGCGCGGTTGTAGCGCTCGGCGCACTGGCAGATGGCCAGCAGCAGACTGAAGGTCATCTGCGCCACACTGTAGGTGGAGTAGCCCGGCACGTTGGCCACGGCCACGCCATGGCGGCGGCAGGCTTCCAGGTCCAGATTGTCGGTGCCTGTGGCGATAATGCCCACCCATTTCAGGTTGGGGCACTGGGCCAGAATGTTTTCGTCGATGCGGCACTTGTTCAACAGCACCAGATCGGCGTCCCCGATGCGGGGCGCGATCTCCTCATAGGCGGTGCGCACATAGCTCACGGTGTCGGGCACCAGCGCCTTCACACCGGACCAGTCCAGGTCGCCAGGCTCCATCACATAGCTTTCCAGAATGACTGCTTTCATGGTTCTTCCTCTCTTTTTCACACTCTAGTTGTTATGCCGGGTACATAGCCAGCAAGGTCTCCTGCCCGGCGGTCTGTCGGCTGTCCAGTGCCGCATACCCGCTTGCCAGCAGACGGGCCAGCCGGGCACGGTCCTGCAGCGGCACCCACACCGGCACCGGGTCCCGGGCCGCGCACCCGGCGGCCAGCACAAAGCAGGGTGCCAGACTGTTCAGCGGGCGCAGGGCCCGCAGCGCCAGCCCCTGCCGGATGTACAACGGCAGCAGAGCGTCGGACTGCGCGGTACATTCCAGCACCGCCAGCACCCGCCCGCCCCGGGCAAGGCGCTCCGCCCGGGCAAAGGCCGCCCGGAGCAGCGGTTCTGCAGCATCGGGCTGATGCAGCACCGGCGGCGTGAGGAACTGCCCGCCCTCCACACCGCGCCAGCCTGCCCAGGCCCGCAGGGCCGCGGCAAGGGCCGTGTCAGCATTCAGCGGTTGGAGCAGCACAGCCCCGGCCGGAGCCCCGGCGGCATCACACACGCCGCACACCTCGCCTACGGTAAGCATCCGCAGCACCTCGCTGCGGGGGCGGTAAAGACTGCCTGCCTCGCCCCGGAGCAGAAAACAGAATTCCTCGGCGGAAAACCGCCGCACCGGCCGCACCCGCGGCGGCTCACAAACCTGGATCATTTTGGGTCCCCCATTCTTTTCTGGAATGCTCTCAGCATACCGAAAAGCGGGTGCGAACCGGCTCGAAACCGCGCTGCCTTATTCCAGCACGACGTCCTCACTCAGGACCTGCCCGATGGGCTTGGCAATGCACAGGTCTGCCTGGGCGTCGGCCCCGGTGGGCTGCATGTTGATCACCACCAGATGGTCGCCCCGGAAATACCGGATGAGCCCGGCCGCCGGGTACACCACCAGACTGGTGCCGCCGATGATGAGGGTGTCCGCGTGGCGGATGGCGTTCACCGCGCCGGACAGCACTTCCTCGTCCAAGCCCTCCTCATACAGCACCACATCCGGCTTGACGATGCCGCCGCATTTTTCGCAGCGGGGCACCCCGGTGCTGTTGGCGATGTAGTCCACATCATAAAAGGCCCCGCAGCGGGTGCAGTAGTTGCGCAGGGTGCTGCCGTGCAGCTCGTACACGGTCTTGCTGCCCGCGGCCTGATGCAGCCCGTCGATGTTCTGGGTGACCACGGCCTTCAGCTTGCCCTGCTTTTCCAGCTTTGCCAGACGCAGATGTGCGGCGTTGGGCTTGGCTCCCTTTACAATGAGCTTATCGCGGTAAAACCGGTAGAATTCCTCCGGGTTTTGTTCCCAGAAGGTATGGCTGAGAATGGTCTCCGGCGGGTAGTCGTATTTCTGGTGATACAACCCATCCACACTGCGGAAATCCGGGATGCCGCTCTCGGTGGACACTCCCGCCCCGCCAAAAAAGACGATGCGGCTGCTCTTTGCCAGAATCTCTTCCAATGCCTGTACCATAAACGCAAACGCCCCTTTCCTCATGGCTGATTTTGTGTTAAGATACCATCAGTATAGCACATTCTGGCCAGAAAGGAAGCGTTGGTTTTTTGAACGTCTGGTACATCAACAGTATGCTGGGCACCCTGCGGCTGGAGGAAGAGGACGACGCCCTGTGCGGAGTACAGCTGTGCCCGGACGGCGTGCCGGACCTGGAGCCGCTGCCCCGCAAGGTCTGCGAGACGCCCCTGCTGCAGGAAACCGAAGAGCAGCTCAACGAATACTTTGCCGGGGCACGGCGGGAGTTCGACCTGCCGCTGGCCCCCAAAGGCACCGCCTTCCAGAAAGCGGTCTGGGCCGAGATGAACAAGATTCCCTACGGCGAGGTGCGCACCTACGGTCAGCTGGCCGCGGCCCTCGGCAAACCAAAGGCCGCCCGCGCCGTGGGCGGGGCCTGCCACTGCAACCCCATTGCCATCATCCAGCCCTGCCACCGGGTAGTGGGTGCCAACGGCTCCCTCACCGGCTACGCCTATGGGCTGGAGGTAAAAGAGTATCTGCTGGAGCTGGAGCAGGATTAAGGGCGCAAAAGCCTCCCCACCACAGTGGGGAGGCTTTTTTATCGCTGATGTTCCGCAAACATCCTGCCAAGTTCCGGCAGGATATCATGGGGCAGCATGCCGTATTCGCCGTGGACGGCGGCGGCACGGTCGGCGGCGGCACCATGCAGGTACACCGCACAGGCGGCAGCCTCATAGGCGGGCAGGCGGCAGGCCAGCAGGGCGGCGGTCATGCCCGCCAGCACGTCCCCGCTGCCGCCACGGGAAAGGCCGGGGTTGCCGGTGGGGTTCACGCGCACCCGGCCGTCCGGGGCCGCTACCACCGTGCGGGCGCCTTTGAGCACCACCACGGTGTTCCACGCCTGCGCACACCGCAGGGCTGTGCCCTCCCGGTCGGCGTTGATCTGCGCTGCCGACAGGCCGGTGAGCCGGGCCATCTCGCCGGGGTGGGGCGTGACGATCAGCTCCCCCGCCGGGTGCGGGAAAGCTCCCCCTTCTGCCAACAGCCGGGCTGCGGCGTTCAGGCCGTCGGCGTCCAGCACGGCACTGCCCGCAAAACCGGGCAAAAGCTGCTGCACAAGGGCCTGGGTCTCGGCGGCGCGGGCCGCACTCTGGGCGGTGCCGCCAAGGCCGGGGCCAAGCAGCAGAACAGTTGCTTTCTGCCGCCGGAGCAGCGGCACGTTTTCCGGGGAAATACCGCCCTCGGCCCCTGCCCTGCAGGGGCACAGGCAGCACTCCGGCAGGCGGGCTGCGGCGGCGCTCACCACCGGTTCCACACTGGCAAGGGTCACGATGCCCGCCCCGGTGCGCAATGCGCCCTCTGCGGCCAGCAGTGCAGCGCCCCGGTAGAATGCGCTGCCCGCCACGGCCAGCACACTGCCAAAGGTACCCTTATGGCTGTCCCGCGGGCGGCGGGGGATATTCTGCCAGACAAATTCTTCGGTAATTTCAACAGCCATCATTCCACCTCCGGCCGGACGATTTGAAATGCCCTCCGTTTCACTCTGGGCATTCTCAGCGGAAAAATTATTTTTTATCGCAACGAGAGCAGCCTGCGGGCTGCTCTCATTGCTTTTTCACGGGTGGGTCGTAACGGAAAATTGCAGCATCACGCTTCCCCCTGCACCAGGGCACGGATCTGCTTTTCCACATTCTGCACTTCTTCGTGGAACATGCGGGCGGAAACGCGCAGGGCACCGTGGCCCAGGATGATGATCTGCTCCATGCCGTCGGAGGTGGCCACCCGGACACGGCGGTTCCGGCCGATCTCATGGGTGACCCGCTCGATGAACATGTCCGCCGTTTCGGCCTCCTTGGTGTAGACCACATGGATATTGTGGTACTGCTCAATGCTGCCGGGGCTGCCGGGCACCCGGTAGGCATCGAACACCAGGATGAGCACGCACTTCTGGAAGCCCTGATAGTTGCACAGGATGTCCATCAGCTTGTGGCGGGCGGCGTCCAGGCTCTCTTTGGAAAGGGCGTTCAGCTCGTCCCACGCAAAGATGATGTTGTAGCCGTCCACCAGCAGGTATTCCGGCGCGATCTCCCACTGCTCGGCGGCAAAGTCGGGGCGCTCCCGCTTCTGCACCGGGCGGAAGGCTGCCAGCGGGTCCCGCTTGATGGGGCCGTAAGTGCGCTCGAAAATTTTGAGCAGCTCGGCGTCCTCTTCCAGCGTGGCACGGTAGGCCATGGCCCGGCGCTGAGGCACAGCCGCTTCCTGCTCCGGACGAGTGCTTTTGCCCCAGCCGCTGTCCACATGCATGTGGCTGCGCACCTGATCCCAGGGCACCACAAAACCGGCCCCATGGGCGCAGAACACCGAATCTGCCGGGTTGTCGAGGTCATGCTCCGGCTCATAGCCGATGGCCGCGATCACCTCCTGCGCGTTGTGGCAGGGGCGGTAGCCGTCCAGTGTCAGGCTCAGATGACCCCGGCCGCGGGTGTAGCTCACCACCTCCATGGGGTAGCTGCGCATGGTGGACACCGGCACAAACCCGGTGAGCACCGCCGTCTCCTCCCCGCTTTCCGGCGGGTCAAAGGTGCCCTCCATGCGCTGGATATCGCTCATGGCGCGGCCGATGTTCTCGGCGGGCACCTCCAGCCGAAAAGCATACCACGGCTCCAGCAGCTGGCTTTTGGCCAGCATCAGGCCCTGCCGTACTGCGCGGTAGGTGGCCTGCCGGAAGTCGCCGCCCTCGGTGTGCTTGAGGTGAGCCCGGCCCGCAATGAGGGTGATCTTCACATCGGTGAGGGGCGACCCGGTCAGCACGCCAAGGTGCTGTTTTTCTTCCAGATGGGTCAGCACCAGCCGCTGCCAGTTTTTGTCCAGCACCTCTTCCCGGCAGTCGGCGGCAAACTGCATGCCGCTGCCGCGGGGCAGGGGTTCCAGCTTCAGGTGCACTTCCGCGTAATGGCGCAGCGGCTCATAGTGGCCCACGCCCTCCATGGGCTCGGTGATGGTCTCCTTGTACAGGATGCCGCCGGGGCCGAACTCCACTTCCAGCCCGAACCGCTCGGCCAGCAGGCTGCGCAGCACCTCCAGCTGGATCTCGCCCATCAGCTGGACATGGATCTCGCCCAGCGTCTCGTTCCATACCACATGGAGCTGGGGCTCCTCTTCTTCCAGCCGGTGCAGCTTGCCCAGTGCCGCATGCACGTCGGCCCCCTCCGGCAGCAGCACCTGATAGCTCAGCACCGGTTCCAGCACCGGCAGGTCACTGTCCCGCTCCGCGCCCAGTCCCTCGCCGGGGCGGGCCTTGGTCAGGCCGGTCACGGCACACACCTGCCCGGGACCGATGGCCTCTGTCAGTGTGTATTTGGCACCGGAATACAGCCGCAGCTGGTTGGCTTTTTCGGCCCAGGGTTCGCCGTCCGCTTCGCCGGTAAGCTGGGCTTTCACCTTCAGTTCCCCGCCGGTGACCCGCAGCCAGGTCAGGCGCGCGCCCTGCTCGTCCTGCGACACCTTGAACACCTTGGCGCCAAAGGCTTCCAGTGCCGGAGCCGGGCGGGTGTAACGGTCCAGCCCGTCCAGCAGGGCATCCACGCCCTCCAGCTTAAGGGCCGCCCCGAACCAGCACGGGAACGCATGCCGCCGCGCAATGGCAGGGATGAGGTCGGCGTCCTGCAGCTGTCCGGCATCCAGCATCCGGTCCATCAAGTTTTCGTCGCACAGGGCCAGCGCCTCGTCCCGGTCGGCCTGTTCTGCCCCGAAATCCACAAAGCCCTCGCCCAAGCGCCGGTTCAGCTGGGCAAGAAGCTCCTGCCGCTCCATGCCGGGCAGGTCCATCTTGTTCACGAACACAAAAGTGGGCACATGGTAGCGCCGCAGCAGCCGCCAGAGCGTCTCGGTATGGCTCTGCACGCCATCGGTGCCGCTGACCACCAGCACCGCGTAATCCAGCACCTGCAGGGTGCGCTCCGTCTCGGTGGAAAAATCCACATGGCCCGGTGTGTCCAGCAGGGTGATGTCGGTATCACCCGCTGTGAGCAGGGCCTGTTTGGAAAAGATTGTGATTCCACGCGCTTTTTCCAGCGCATCGGTGTCCAGAAAGGCGTCCTTGTGATCCACCCGGCCCAGGCGGCGGGTCACACCGGCGCGGTAGAGCATGGCTTCCGACAGGGTGGTCTTGCCGGAGTCCACATGGGCCAGAATGCCCAGAACGATTTGTTTGCGCGTTGATTCCATCCGCTCAGTCTCCCTCAATGCATATTCCTATTTATTGTATCACGGGCGGGGCAAAAAGAAAAGCGGAGCGACCGCAGTCACTCCGCTTTTTAAAAGGATTTGATTTACTCCACGATGATGCTCTTGCCAGTCATCTCTGCCGGGACAGGCAGGCCGATGTAGGGCAGCATGGTGGGTGCGATGTCGGCCAGGCAGCCGCC
>UMJB01013025.1_pt1 | contig 14643 bp, 10 predicted proteins | sample 1965961 | NCBI WGS metagenome assembly UMJB01 (sample SAMEA4836139, study PRJEB28245) | human gut metagenome | biome: gut microbiome; material: fecal sample | place: Denmark | collected 2008
AATATAGAAATTTTGGGCCTTTTTAATTTTATGTTAGATAAATTATTAAAATTATGTGAAATAAATGTAGGAAGAGGAGAGGTATCTAATTTATTATTACAATATTTTTCTTTTATTATATTTTGTAATTTTTCAATACATTTTCTTCTTAACTCATTTAAATCAGATATATGTGGAATATAGAGATTATCATCTAAATTGACATAGATTTCTCTAAATTCATATGGAGTATTAGATGTTTTGGAAAGTTGCTTTATAATTCTTTCTTTAGTTATAGGTTGATTTATAGACTTTTCTGGGATTATATTAGATATAATTGTAAAATCTATATTATTATAAAAACTTTCTGTTTCATTTATAGTTTTTATATTTATTTTTATAGGAAGATTATATTGTACATCTATAGTACAGAGTAAAGGAATTTTTTTATTTTCGCAATTAGAATATGAATTTAAAGCTTTTAAAGATAACTCTTTACTAGCTATTTTAAATACATTGCTTCCATATTTTATATTACCTTTCATTCTACCAAGTTTTACAATATTTCCAGATGAAGCAGTAGGGGAGTTTTTATTATTTATTAGTAGTTCAGAAACTTTATAACTTCCACTTTCACTATCAATTGAAATTGAATCTCCTATACTTATAGAATCTAGCAATTTTAATGTTATATAACCTTTAGCTGAATTATAGTTAGTTATACTTCCTAGAGGAATTCCCATATTATTTTGTTTTTTAGAAAAAACTAGTGATTTATTAGGTTTAGAAGATAAATGACCACTAGAAAATAGGCCTCTGTTAAAAACTTGTAGTAATTCCTTTTTGTCTTTTTCATCTATAACATAATTTTTGTTTGATAAAACTAAATTTATATATTTTCTATATATCCTAGTTACTGTTGCAACATATTCAGGAGACTTTAAACGACCTTCTATTTTAAAGCATGTGACACCAGCTTTTATTAATTGTGGTAAATATTCTAAAGAGCATAAATCTCTAGTACTAAGTAGATAACCATCATCTAATTTTAAAACTTTATCTGAAGTTTCTTCAAATAGAGTATATGGAAGTCTACATGGTTGAGCGCATTTTCCTCTATTTCCAGAACGACCTCCAATCATGCTAGAAGCTAAACATTGACCGGAATATGAAATGCAAAGAGCACCGTGAACAAAAGCTTCTATTTCTACAGTAGAATTTTTACAAATATATTCAATTTCATTTGCAGATAATTCTCTTGAAAGAACTATTCTTTTAAATCCTAAATTTTGCAATTTTAGGGCACCTTCTAAATTATGAACACTCATTTGAGTACTAGCATGAATAGGCAAATTTGGTAAGTGTTTTATTAAAAATTCTGCAAGACCTAAATCTTGAACTATAATTGCATCTATTCCAAATTTATAAGCTGTTTTAGCAATCAAAATTGCATCATTTAGTTCATGGTTTTTTACTAGAGTGTTTAATGTTAAATTGGTTTTTACATTTCTTATTTTACAATATTCTATTGCATTTTTTAGACCGCTGTTATCAAAATTACTTGCAGAAGCTCTAGCATTAAATGAACTTGCTCCAAAGTATATGCTATCAGCTCCATTTTGAACAGCAGCTTTTATACATTCAAAATCACCAGCAGGTGAAAGTAGTTCTATTTTGCTCATATATATTCTAAAATTCCTTTCTTAATGTAAGTTTATATAAAATAAAAGATTTTTCTATAAATTTATACATAATATTATTCTTCATAATTGTAACACAAAAATTAAAATTTGCATATGATATCATATAAAATAAAAAGGAGGGAAAAGAATATGCCAGAAGAAGGAAGAAATTGCGGATGCAATAATAATGGAGGATTTTTAAATGGACTATTTGGAGGATGTGGATGTGATAGTGAAATTTTATTCTTTATAATAATATTTTTACTTCTTTTCACAAACTTTGGATGTGGATGTCAAAGATAATTTAAAATCGAAATACTTAAGAAGTGATTATAGATATATTTTGAAGAGTTATAGCAAAAAAAGCTATAACTTTTTTTATGATTTAATTGACTCGAAAAAACAAGAATGATATACTATGATTGCAAAAAATGTAGCAAAAGAGGAGGATAAAAATGTTAAGTAATAATGTTTTTATAGGAAATAAACATAGAATAAAAGAAGTCATAATAATAGTAATGATTTTAAATATATTAGTATATTTTGTTTTAGGTATATTAGGTGAAAATAAAGTATACGCTACACAAACAAAAGAAAGTGTATCAAGCAAACTAAATAATTATCCGGGATATGCAGAATTAATTAATAAATTAAGAGCAGCACATCCAAATTGGAACTTTACAATTTTTTATACTGGATTAAATTGGAATCAAGTTATAAAAAATGAAACAACAGCATGGCATGGAAGAAATTTAATAAGTTCAAATAAAACTGGAGATTGGATTTGTCCTACATGTAATGATAAAAAATATGATAATGGTAGCTGGAGATGTGCATCAGAAGCAACAGTATCTTATTATATGGATCCAAGAAATTTTTTAAATGATACAGATATTTTTCAATTTGAACAGTCTGTTTATAATTCTTCAATACATAGTGTAGATGGAGTTATGAGTATGACAAGTGGTTCATTCTTAGCAGGAAGAGAAAATGCAGAAGCAATGATAAAAGCATGTAAAAGGGTTAATATAAATCCATATCAAGTAGTTGCAAGAATATTACAAGAACAAGGAAAAAATGGTTCAACTATGAGTAGAGGAAACCAAGGGTATTATAATGTATTTAATGTTGGTGCTTCAGGAAATACATCAGCACAAATTATTGCAAATGCAACAACATATGCAAGAAATAGTGGATGGAATACTTTGGCAAAATCAATAGTTGGAGGAATAGATTTTTTGAAATCTAAATATATTGGAATAGGACAAAATACTTTATATTTACAAAAATTTGATGTTGATAATAGTGATGGAAGCTTATATTACCACCAATATATGCAAAATGTTTCAGCAGCAATAACTGAGAGCTATACTGTAAAAAATGTATATCAAAGAATGGGAACAACAAATAATAGTGTTAGTTTTTTAATACCTGTTTATGAAAATATGCCAAACGAAAAATGTCCAATACCAGGAACTCAGGGAGTTGTTACTCAAAATGTAAAAATAAAAGGTAGCAATATAAACATAAGAGAAAGTAAAAGTACAAGTTCTAATATTTTAGCAACTTTAAATTCAGGAGATATAATACTTAGAATAGAAGTAGCAAATGTAAAAGAAAATGGATATTACTGGGATAAAGTAGTTTTATCAGATGGTAGAAAAGGTTATGTTTCAAATGCATATGTAGAAAAAATAAATGATGTAACAAACTGTAATGATAGTGTAATAGCAAATACTGATGTTAATTTAAGAAACGGACCAGGAACCAATAATACGGCTGTAATTACAACATTAACAAATGGCCAGGCACTAACAAGAATTGAAACAGGTAAATATAATGGACTTGATGGATATAATTGGGATAGAGTAAAATTATCAGATGGAAGACAAGGGTATTTAGTAAGTTCATATATAAGTAAAGCAGGAGAAAATAATGGAGGAACAACAACGAGTGAACTTGTAAAGGTAATTTGTGGTTCTGGATTAAAAGTTAGAGAGTCTCCTAGTACAGGTGCAAATGTAGTAACATATCTTAATAAGGGGGATATAATAACTAGAATAGAGAAAAATTCTTCAAACGCAAATGGATATGTGTGGGATAAAATAGTTACAGGAACAGGTGTTACAGGATATATTGCAAGAGGAGATAGTAAAGAAAGCTATATAGAGGTGGTTTCAAATAATAATAACAACAATAACAATAATAACCAACCAGCATCAGAGAGAGAATGTGATATAGATGGAAATGGAGTTGTTAATTCAGGAGATTTATATCAAGTAATAAAATTTTTAAAACAAAATACAAATGGATATGATAAAAAATATGATGTTAATAAGGATAATAAAGTTAATTCAAGTGATTTATATCAAATTATATTATATTTAAGACAACATTAATAAAAAACGGAGGATAAAAATGAAAAAAGTATTTTATAAAATAGGATTAATAATGTTTTTTGCAATTGCTTATTTGCTTATCAGTAACTCTACCAGCAATGCAGCAACAGCAGGAATTTCAGCAAGCAGTAGAAGTGTTAGTGCAGGAGATAGTGTTAGTATTAATGTATCTGTTAATGCTATTGCATGGAATTTAAAAGTTAGTGGATCTGGAGTATCAGATTCAATTGTTGGAGGAAATTTAGATGAATTAGCTAATAAATCAACAAGTAAGTCATATAAACTAAATACTTCTACTCCAGGAACTTATACAGTTAACTTATCAGGAGATGTAACTGATGCAAGTGGAACAACTACAGATGTGTCATCATCTGTAACTGTACAAGTATCAGCAAAATCAAATGCAGATTCAAATGTTAATAAAGGAAATACGGGAAATACAGGAAGTACAGATAAAAAAAATGAAGAAAAAACTACAGAACCAACTTTTTCAACAGTAAACCAAACTGTATATTCTACAACAGAAGGCATAAATGTTAGAAGTAGCTATAGTACATCAAGCAGTAGTGTTGGAACTTTAAAAAAAGGAGAATCTGTTACGAGAATAGGTGTATCAAATAATGGGTGGAGTAAAGTTAAATATAATGGAGCAATTGCATATATTAGTAGCAGTTTATTAACAACAACAAAACCTGAAGAAGAAGATAAATCTGATGTTAAAGCACTAAAATCTTTAGTAATAAGTCCAGGAAGTTTATCTCCAGAATTTAATGCTGAAACAACAAAATATACAATGTCAGTTGGAGCAGATGTTGATAAACTAAACATAGAAGCTTTATTAGAAGATGAAAAATCAAAATTATCAATTTCAGGAAATGACAGTTTGGAGATGGGAGAAAATACTGTAAAAATAGTTGTTACAGCTGAAGATGGAACAGCAAGAACGTATACAATAATAGTTACTAAAGAAGAACAAGAACAAATTAAATTATCAACTTTAACTATTAAAGGAGTAGAATTAGATCCTAAATTTGATCCATCAGTGTACGAATATACAGTAGAAGTAGATAGTAGTGTATCAAAATTAGATATACAGGCTCTATGCGATGTAGAAAATGCTACAGTAGAAATATTAGGTAATGAAGATTTAACTATAGGTGAAAATACTATAACTATAATGGTAAAATCAGAAGATGGAAAACAAAATGTAACATATCAAATAGTTGTAAATAAAACAGATAAAGCTGCTATAACTCAGAATACTACTAACACAGATGATAATATGAAATATATTATTGTGGGTGGAGTTTTAGGAACAATATTACTTATAATAATTATTGTATTAATAGTAAAAAAAGTAAGAAAAAATAAATCTGATGATGGAATAGAATTAAACTTCATGGACGATATAAAAAAGATGGACGAAGGTGAAGATAAATTAGATTTTTATAAACAAGATAGTAATGATAATAAGTCTAAGGAAGATTATAAAGATGATGGATACATAGAAATGAATACTAATTCTAGTATAAAAACAAATAAACTATATAATATAGAAGATGAAGTCGATTTTAGTGATGTTGATAAAGATAAAAAAAGAAGAAAAAAAGGTAAACATTTCTAAAATGACATATAAAATAAAAATGGCTATAAAATGAAATTAACTAAAAATAAAAATATAGCCGTTTTTATTTTTATAGAATTTATAAAAAATAGAGTGAGGGATTTTTATAAAAGTGATTGAATTTTAGAAAAAATATGTTAGAATAAAAGTATATTAATATATAAATGCTTCTATAGCTCAGTTGGTAGAGCAACAGATTCGTAACCTGTAGGTCGCCAGTTCGATTCTGGCTAGAAGCTCCATAATGCGTTTTCGTCGAACCAGTTATACATATTGATATAAGTGAGTTTGAAGAAAACAAAGTGAATATCGTATCACTTATATAAGTCGATTTAGTCGGCTTATTTTTTTACTTTTAATTATTGAAATTGGTAATAAAAGTAAGAAATAGCCTCAAAATATTGAAAAAAGGAGGTTTTTGTGATATGATATCTACAGTAAAAAAAGAAATAGCAATAAGTAAAAAATTACATTCTAAGATTGAATGGGCTTGCACTTTTAGTAATTGTGAACCAAAGATAAAGAATGGTAATTTGAGAATGGTAGAAAAAACTAATCTTGCTTATGTAGAACCACATACTGCTATTATTAAAGATAAAATATATTTATTCTTTAATGAACATGAGTATTTTTACATAGGTAATTTAGCAAATAAATACCCACTCTCAAAATTAAGAGAATTTATCAATGGCGACTAATACTAAAAGATTTTTTGTTTTCAGCAAGTAGTATAATAAGAAAATATTAGAGTTTTTAAGTGTTAGTTAGCAATGGCTTTCTAGCACTTTGTTTGTTTTATGGGAGGGTTTAAATGGAGAACGAAGAAAGAAAAATTGCAGGTATTTATATTAGAGTAAGTACCGAAGATCAAGCTCGTGAGGGATTTAGTTTAGGAGAACAAGAAGAGAAATTAAGACAGCTATGCAAATATAAGGATTTTGAGATATTTAAAGTATATAAAGACGCAGGAATATCAGCTAAAAATATGAAAGATAGACCAGCATTTCAGCAAATGCTAGAAGATATGAAAGCAGGTAAATTAAATTATATAGTTGCATATAAACTTGATAGAGTAACTCGTTCTGTAAGAGATTTAGAAGTTTTAATTAGCACTCTTGAGCAATACCATTGCTATTTAATTTGTGATAGAGATGATGTAAATACTTCTACTGCAAATGGTCGTTTCTTTGTTAGAATGTTAACTGTTTTATCTCAACTTGAAATAGAAATAGTATCAGAAAGAACTAAGTTTGGATTAAATGGTGCTATTAAAGCAGGTCATATTCCTGGAAAAGTACCACTAGGCTATTACAGAGATACTGATAAAACATTAAAAGTAGATGTTACTACAAAAGATATTGTTTTAAAAATATTTGAATTATATTTAGAAGGCAAAAGCTATCAAGCAATATCTAATATTCTAAATGAGGAAAAAGTATTATCCCCTAATAATAAGAAATGGTGCGACTCTACTATTGATAGAATTATAAACAATAAAATCTATATGGGTGATTATGAAAGGTATAAATATGATACTAACAAAGAAACAGAATTATTTGTAGATGTTGTTCCTCCTATTATAACAAGAGCTATGTGGGAAGAAGTTCAAAAACAAAAGGAGAAAAATCAAAGGTCTTATTGTAGAAATAGAGTTTATATCTTTTTTCAAAAACTTGTATGTCCTACTTGTCGGAAAAATAATGACTTGTAAAGGTACAGGTGGTAAAAAAGCTAAATATATGTACTACTTCTGTGATAACTGCAATTTATATTACAATGAAGCTGAATTAGAAGATTGTTTAATTGATTATATTTTAGATTTAGTAGAATATGACTTTCATGTAAATAAATACTTCTACCCTCTACTTGCCGAAAAGAAAGATAATGAAACTAAAGAAATTGAAAAAGAAATCAAGAAATTAAAAGAACAAAAGGAAAGACTTAGAAAAGTCTATGTCAATGGAATATTAAAAGAAGAAGATTTTGCAGAAGATTACAAACTAATAGAAAAGAAATTAGCAGATTTGGAAAACAAGAAAATTGACTCTTTAAATTTTGACAAAGAAACATATAATCCTCAACATCTACTTGCTGAAAGAGATATAGAAAGAGAAAAACTAACTGAACATCAGATGTATAAAGATGATTTACTAAAACTATGGACTATGAAAAGTAAAGAAGAAAAGCAATCTTTTATATCTAAATTTATTGAAAATGCAACATTAAAGAAAGATAAAGATGACAATTTTGATATAGATAAAATTAATTTTAGAAGTAGTTTTGTTGAGCAGATAGATAAGTTATATGATAAAGGTGTTGTAGATTTTCCTACTATGCTAGAAAGAGGTGGAAAACTAGAAGATACTAGAATTAGTGTAAATATGAATAATGAGCAATTACAAGATTATTTAGGTACATTGAAAAAAGAATTAGATATAAACTATATGGATTTAGGAGAATATTATTTCCACGATGATAAGATAGATGAAAACTATGATAATAAATCTAAAGTTGCAATGATTAGAGATAGACATATTGAATTTAAATTAAAGAAAAATCAAAAAGTAATTAGAATGGTAGCAATAAAACAATATAAAAACTTCTTGGCAAAACCAGAAGGCAAATTACGACTAGGGCTTGTCACTCATATTACTACAAAGAAAAAGCATAAATAATTGTTGCAACTATTACTCTAATTGTAGTCTATGTTGCAACAAGCAAATTAACGAATACAAATTTATATTTGCGTTAGCAATATAAATTTTGTGTGAGGTAATTTGAATAAATTTTATCTGTCAAGATAAAATTTTTGCCTCGCAGAGCCCCCGAGTTATGATGGTACGTCATAACTCATAGAGGGTTAGGACTTATGACAAGGTCAAAGTCCTATGCTTCGAAGAAAATTCTAAAGGAGGAAAAAGATGGAACAAGAATTAGCATATTCATTTCACTTGGGTTGTGATAAAAACAAAAGTAAAGTAGCAAAAAAGACAGCTAAAGGAAATGTTTCTGGAACAACTTCTCTTTCAAATAATGCTATTCAAAATGCAAATGATGTATCAAGAGTAAATAAGCATAATTTACGAGATTACGATAATCAAAAAGATTTAATTACTACTATTTATGGAACTAATGATATTGTAGAAGATGTTAAACAAGTCTATTTAGATGAATTTGAACAAGCTAGAATTGAGTATAATAGCAAGACAAGAGCTGATAGACAAGTTAAAGATTACTTTCAAAAAGTGTGTAATTCTCAAAATGATATTGCCTGTGAAATTATTATAGAACTTGGAGATATGGATTTTTGGCAAGATAAAGATGATGAATATAGATTTAAGATGATAGATGTATATAATGAGCAAATACAAGACTTAAATAAAATACTTCCTAGCTTTAAAGTAGCCAATGCTACAATACATTTTGACGAAACATCTCCACATATGCATGTTATAGGTGTTCCTGTAATAGAGAATTGTAAAAGAGGTATGAAAAAGCAGGTTGGAAAATCACAACTATTTACTAAAACTTTACTTTCAGAAATACAAGATAAAATGAGAAATGCTTGTATTAAGTCTTATAACAAGTTCTATGATGTTGATAGTAGGCTTAAAACAAAGCAAAAAGGCAGAAACCAAGATATTAATGTTAAAGAAATGGATAATTATAGACAGATGAAGAAAAAACTAGAGAAACAGAAACAAAAGTTAGATAATGCTAATAAACAAACTAAAAAACTTGATAATAAAAGTAAAGATATTTATCAAATATTAGATAATCTGAAATCGCCTTTGCTAGATAAAAATAATAAGCTTATTTCGAGCGAGAATATAGATAATATTAAAAATTATATTGAAAACGTAACTAATGTTACTCAGACAGTTAGAAGTGTAAATGATTTAAATATAGCTATTGAAGATTTTGAATTTTATACACTTGAAGTAGGTCAAGAGAATCGCTCACTTCAATATCAATTAGAACAAAAAGACGAGGTTATTGAAAAATTAAATGATAAATTATCTGTTAAAGAAAAGATAATTAATAAACTACAAGAAGAAAAAGAAAGCTTAAAAGCTCAATTACAAAAATTCAAAGGTTTTTGGCATAGTTTAATGAGCCACTTTCATAAAAGGATAACTTATGATAATGACGCAAATTATAAAATTGTCAGTGATGATTTATATAAAAATGGCATATTTGATGATAATGATAATGAAATCGCTAACAATATTTTAAGAAAAGTAACTATACCAAATGAGAACAAAGCTGAAAAGAATAGAAAGAAAAACAATGATACTAGATTTTAAAATGGAGGTAATAGAAAATGGAACAAGAAAAAGTAAAATATTTAATAGATATTATAAATAATATGGACATTAAAGATAAATTAAGATTAGCAATATGTATGAGCCAAAGCAAATTGTCTGGACTTATATATAATAATAAAGAATATTATGAAAAATTTGATAGTATGCTAAAAGACATAGATGAAGAATATAGAACTACACTTATAAATTTTGGAAAATATAAAATTGTTATTTTTGTAATGGCTAAACTAATGGAAATGGAGACAACAGAGCAAAATAAAGTCGCTTTATATTTATTTAACAATATATAATGGATATTATGGTATGAGAAACTATTAATATAAGTGCTAATACTATTGAAAAAAACGAACTTTGTTAGTATAATTATATAAAAATATAAATGAAAGGAGTTCTACAATTGGAGCAAATTATAAGTAGCAGAGAATTAGTAGATAAAATACTACATAATGAAAATTTACATCCTGGAGATAAAATTTCATATAATAGACTTATTGAATTATCAAGTAAATACAATATTACTCCATATATATTGGCAGTAAATATATTTGGAGTAACACAGGCACAATTTCAATCTATACATTCTAAAGGTTCAAATGCTAAGAATTTTATTATTTTAAAGCATTTAATACCTGAGATGATAGAAAATGCAATAGGTTTTAGAAATATAATTATACAAGAAGAACAATTAGCAGAAGGTAGTCTTATAAATTATCATCAGCTACAAGAATTTGCCAAGAAATACGATATACCTGAAAAAATATTAGCTATAAATGTTTTACAAATTTCAGAATATTCATATAGAAAAATAAAAAGTAATCCTGATTCAAATGCAATGATATTTCATCAGCAAAAACGAATAAATACTCAAACTGCTCAAAAAGATAAACAGATAACTCATCAGAGACAAGAAATATTAAGAAATGAAAGTTTAAAAATTGGAGATAAAATAAATTATGAGAAATTAGTCCAATTATCAAAAAAATATCAAATTGATGAAAAAAAACTGGCTATTGATATACTTGGAGTTACAATAAGTTCTTTTAACCATATAAAATCAGATAAAAAAAGGAACGCGATAATTCTAAGAGGATTTTTAAATGAGGAAGAATTAAAAAAAATTTCAATAAAAATTACAAAGATAGAAGGAATTCAACCATATACTCAAATAGATTATAAAATGTTACAAACACTTTCAGAAAAATATTTGATAAATGAAAGAATATTGGCATTAAGTGTTTTAGGACTGACAGAAAGTCAGTATTGGAATATGAAATATAATCACAATATGAAAGCTTATGTATTAAAAGGCGAGTATAAAGAAACAAAGCCAGAAGAATTACAAAAATTAAAATTAAGAATCTTTGAAGAAGAAAAACTATCAACTGGAACAAGAATTTCTTATGAAAAATTAGAAAATATACAGAAAAAATATAGTATTCCTTTAAATGAATTATTGTATATTTTAGGCATAACTAAATATGCTTATAATTTTATAAAAAGTAATAGAAGATATAGTTCTATTGTTAAAGATATGGATACATACTTAATTACTCAAATCTTATCAGAAATTATGGAAAAAGAAAGATATTATACTAAAGCTGAAATAAAACAGATTTGTGAAGCTAATAATATTTCATTACAAGACTTTTTTGATTATATTTTTGGAAAAGCGGTATATTTTGGACGTGATGACTATGAAAGGTTATTAAATAATAAAGGGAAAATATGGATTGGTAATAGAAGTAAACTATCTAATGAATTTGTGAATAATCATTTAGATCAAATCAGAGAAATAGCAAGGAAAGTAAGCAATCATATTTATTATAAATATAAAAGTGAAAAAAGAAAATTAGAAAAAGAGGATTTAGAACAAGAGGCTTGTATTTTAATACTTGAAACTTGTGGAGATTTAGAAAAAAATTTTACTGATGATGAACTTTCAAGAATGATTTATTTAAGAACTAGAATTAATATGTTAAAGCATATTGGTACAGAATCAAAAGTTGTAAGTATATCTGAATATTATAAAAAAGCCCAAGATAGAAGTACTAAAGGAAATGGTAAGAATATTGATTTAGTAATAAAAGATGAAAATGCTGATACTGAAAAATATGCTTTAGATAACTATGAAAGTGAAATTGAAGAAACCTCTATTATAGGTTATTTATCTAAGTTAGTAGAAAAAGGGTATGATAGAAATGCTTGTCTAGAAAAAACAGCAAATGCATTTGGGATTGATAAAGAAACAATGCTTGAAGTAATTAAAGAAGAACTTTTAAGACGAGGTAAAGTTAAACAAACAGATAAAGGAGATTATTATATAGGTGATTGAAAGAGAATGCGAATAAATATAAGCATTCTCTTTCAATTATGGCGAATTTGCCATAATTAAATTTATTATCAAGATAATGTGACCAATTCATATGCGACAACATTGTTGTCGCATTGAGAAAGTAAATATAGAATTTTTAGGTATTTTATTATTTATTTAAAAAGTATTGAACATTTATAAATTTTATGTTAAAGTAAAGACAATAAATCGAGTTATATAAGAGAGTTTGAAACAAAGTATGTTATTTTTCGCATACCTGTTTCGAAATCGCTCCATTTGAAATCAACTTACGGACTTAATTGTTAGTAAGTTTTTTCATAAAAAGTGCAAAAAAGTATTTAACAAATATAGAATCATTTAATATTCAATTAAACATTGTTTTTTTTATGTCTAATTATTTTAGATAAAAAATGAAATAGAAAAATATGTATAATAAATAGGTAAAAGGAGATTTTGTTTATGAATAAAAAAATTAAAAACATATTAAAATTTGTAGTACCAATAATCATAGTTTATTTAATTATTAGTTCAATATATATTTTTGCTCATATAGGTATTGGAACTGCACAAAGTTTAGGATGTAAGGAAATTAATAGAGCTACAAATGTATTACGAGTTTTTATGGGATTACCAAGTACGCAATCTGCTTATATGGGAGTAGATCAGACGTATTTGATACAAGTTGCCATAAAAATTGTTATAGCGGTAGTTCTTTTGATTTTTTATCCAAAAGTGACTGAAAAAAATAATAGAAAATGGACTATTATAGCAATACTAGTATTAATAGTAACTACATTGTGTATAGGAGTTAAAGTAATAAAAAATAATATACAGGTAGATGGAGAAGTAGAAGGAAAATATACAGGGTACCAATTAATTTTAAGAGCTGATTATGGAGGCTCTGGAATAGCTGGTCAAGATTTAAGCAGTGGAACGATTATAAAAGTATATAATGTCAATGATAATGATACTTTTTTTGAAGACATATTTGGAGGAATATGGGAACTTAATATTGAAAATATTTCAGAAAAAGGAAGTACAATTCTTAAAATTAATCAAATAGGAGAAGAGACAATAGAAATAGAATATAAAGATAAGAAATATACAGCAAAATATGGTGAAATAATTAATATACCTTCAAATATATCTGTAGAAGATGGAATAAACTATTATTATACAATACAATTTTGTAAATACAAATAGATTATTAAATGCTTGAAAATATAATATTTTAAGATGAAAAAGAACATGTTTTTAGGCGTAAAATTTATATAAAAACTAGATCCTAAATAAGGACTCTAGTTTTTATTTTTATAATGTTAAAATAATTAAAGAATAGTTTATAAAAATAAAATACTTGACATTAACAAACAAATGTTTTAATATATATAACTAAAAGGAGCTACAATATGAGAAAAAAACAATTGATATGTCAAGAAAAATTCTTAAATAAAGATATAAAAAATTTAATATATACAATAAGAGGGATGCAAGTTATGTTAGATAGTGATGTCGCAAATCTTTTTAAATATACTACTAAAAACATTAATAAAAGTGTAAAAAACAATGCAGAGAAATTTCCTGAATATTATTGTTTTCAACTTACAACAAAAGAATATAATTTTCTAATAACTAGAAGATATAACATAACCAAAATTGGAAGATCTAATAACAGAAAGTATTTACCATATGTATTTACTGAATATGGAATTACTATGCTTGCGGCATTATTAAAAAGTGAGGTAGCAGTTAATATAAGTATAAAAATTGTAAATATATTTATGCAAATGAGAAAAAATTTTTCTGAAAATAATCAAGTATTTGAAAGATTAACGAGCTTAGAATATAAATTATTAGAACAGGAGAAAAAAATAAATAATATTTTGGGTGAGCTGAAATTTGAAGAAAATATTAAACAAAAAATATTTTTTAAAGGCCAAATCTATGATGCATATAGCATTATTATTGATATTATAAAGAGTGCAAATAAAAAAATATTAATAATAGATAATTATATTGATGATAATGTACTAAAAATGTTATCTAAAAAGAAAAAAGATGTAGAAGTAACTATTTTAACATCAATTAAAAGTAATATCGAAAAATTAGATATAAAGAAGTTTAATAAAGAATATCCTATTCTTAAGCTTGAAAAAACCAATAAATTCCATGATAGATTTATAATAGTTGATAATAAGGAAATGTATCATTTAGGTGCATCAATAAAAGACTTAGGGAAAAAATGTTTTGGAATTAATAAAATAGAAGATGTAAAAATTGTTGAAAAAATTATTAATTT
>UMJB01058472.1_pt1 | contig 14536 bp, 16 predicted proteins | sample 1965961 | NCBI WGS metagenome assembly UMJB01 (sample SAMEA4836139, study PRJEB28245) | human gut metagenome | biome: gut microbiome; material: fecal sample | place: Denmark | collected 2008
AAGAAACATTAAAAGCGTTAAAAACTACTACAAAATTTAATATTCAGCTTATTAAAACAGTTGTAAAAACTACTGCTTCCTTTATAAAACTACTAATTGCAGGTGGATGGATTTCCATTATTATAATATTAGTTATTTGTTTATTTGGAGGAATTTTAGCTTTATTTAATTCTGGAGGAGATGAAGATACAAAAGAATTGTGGAATAATGATATAGTTGCGGTTGCACAAACTCAAATAGGTGTAACTGGAGGAGATCCGTACTGGAGTTGGTATGGATTTGATTCAAGAGTAGAATGGTGTGCTTGTTTTGTTTCTTGGTGTGCAGATCAAGTCGGATATATAGAAGAAGGAAAGACTCCAAAATTTTCAGCATGTACTGATGGCATAAATTGGTACAAAGAAAAAGGGCTATGGTTTGAAAATAGTAATGATTTTTTTCCTGTTTCAGGAGATATAATATTTTTTGATTGGAAGAATAAAACAACAGGAGAACAAGATGGTATTTCAGATCATGTCGGAATTGTTAAATCTTATGATTTTGAAAGCCGTACAATTCATACGATAGAAGGAAATTCAGGAGATGAGTGCAGAGAAAGAACCTACAACAAAGATGATGTTCAAATATTAGGATTTGGCTCAAATAGAATACACTTTATTCAAGAAATAGATTCAAGTATAACTTAATACAATTAAAGAATAAAAAAGTAATCTAACTTGGGGAAAAAATGCTCAAGTTAGGTTTTATTTTTTTCGACAAATTATGATAGACTTCGACAAACAATATACTATATAATAACAAAATAATACAAAAAGTATTAAATATAATATAGGGAGATTGTACGAATGATAAAAGTTTTAAGAAAAGTTGATGAATTGGGAAGAATAGTAATTCCAATTGATGTTAGAAAACAATTAGAAATAAACGAGGGAGAAACTTTAGAAATTAGTATTGAAAATAATAAAATTGTACTTGAAAAAAAGTACGCTTAATAAAAAATAACTCAAGCAATTAGTTTGAGTTAGTATATTTTTATTTTACTTTTTCAATAAATGCTTTAATAGCAGCATTAACTAATCTAGTTATAGAGATACCTGTTTTCTTTGAAACTTTATAAAGCCAATCTATATTATCTTCACGAAGCATTATACTTCTATAAGTAACAGATTCATTTTCTGGTTTTCCATAAAAAGTAGGATTTCCTTTAGCTGAATAATCTTCAATAGCAACATTTATTAAATCACTAACAGTAGCGTCAAATTTGTTTTGTGTAAAATGTATAAGTTTTTTATAAAGAGAATCATCTATATTTACTGATTTTTTAGTAGTTCTATTATTGATATCATATAACCTATCTATTGCACTCATAGTTAAACCTCCTTACACTCGTATTATGAATAAATTATATAAGTATTATTCATTTTTTAATACTAGATACATTTACTCATAATATGAGTATAAATAGGTTGATAATATTAAATACATGTGTTATAATAAATAAAGTAAAAAAGGTGGTAGTAATAATGGAAAAGAAAACAATTTTAATTGCTAATACTCATAAAGAACAAGTCGGCTTTCTAAAGAAAGACCTTGAAAAAAATAATATAAACATTGAAATAATAGATGCAGAAACAAATAATAGTGAAGAAATGAAAGAGGCAATTATAAAGTATAAACCTTATATAGTATTAACAAATGAACTAAAAAAAGATAAACCTGCAACAGATATAATAAAAGAGATTCAGGACGATGTTACTAAATTTCAGCCGATTTTTATAATACATTCAGGATATCCGACTTACGATATAGAAAGAACTTGTTGTCAAAAAGGAATACATGCATATTCTTACTTTATTTTAGATAAAGATATTGATTTAGCAATTGAGATTGGAAATATTGCAAATGGAAATGAAACCAAACTTACAAAGCATTTATATTATAGTTTCAGTGAATCAAATGTTAATGTTGCAATAGATATTATGAATAATAATGCAATGCAATATATTTCTGATAAGAATTATAAAGATGTAAATAATGAATTATCTAAATTATTTAGCAATTTAAGTAAAATGCCAAAAAGATACAGAGAAAAGTTTTTTGAATATGCACAGTTACAACTAAAGAATAATATGTTGGAATGTTCTTATATGTACCAATATTTAAAAGATAAAATAAATAGATAGTCAAATAACCTTATTAGTCTGTTCAGAGTGATAAGGTTATTTTATTTCCTAGTTACAGTAAATTTTAAGCTTAAAAACTATCGACATTTTTTTTATTTTTTGATATAATTTATCTGGTAAAAAAGAAAGGCGAATGGAGTGAATTCAATGAGTTTACAACAAATAGATTTATACCTAAATGACAAACTAAAAGAAAATAACAACTACATTGTTTTTACTTTTTATGAGTTAAGAGTAAAACTTAATTTGACATCTGAAGAAACATTAAATTTTCTTCATTTAGTAGCGACAAAATTAGAAAATAATAACTATAAGATTTATAAAACAGGACGAAATTATATCTACGAAGGAAAAAAGTATAAAGTAGAAGAAAACCAATTATTAGTTGCGATAAAGGAGAAAAAATAAGTGGAAAATAACAAGTATTTTAAACAATTCGTAGATAGATTAGATGTGAATCAAAAAGCTTTAGATACACTAAAAGAAAATGAAATCACAACATTAGGAAAATTAAGTAAATATAAAAAATCTCAATTAAAAGATATGGGATTATTACAAAACGAAATAAATAAAATTGAAGTTGAATTAGAGCTATTAGGATTAACACTAAAAGGCTCATTATAATGAATTGGAGGAATAAATAATGGCAATAAAAAAGGAAAAAGAAATAACATTAGAACAAGTTTTATGGAATTGTAGAGTAGCTTTAAGAGGATATGGAAGTTTTGAAAAAAATAGAGATGCAGTTATTGGACTTGCTTTTTTAAAGTTTGCAAGTGATAAATTTGATAAAAGGAGACAGGAAATTATTGATGAATATGGGGATATTCCTGTATTTTTAGAAAAAGTTTCGTTTTATAATTCTAAAAATGTTTATTATTTAGATGAACATTGCAGATGGAGTTATATAGTGAAAAATGCAGGAGCAGACGATATTGCTATTAAACTTGATAAAGCAATGAAAGATATTGAGGATAAAAATCCACCTTTGAAAGGTGCATTGCCACAAAATATATATGCAACTTTAGGAGCAGGTAAAGGAGCAATTAAATCGCTTATTGATGAAGTAAATAAAATAAACCAAGAAAGATTCCATGAAGAAGATTTGATTGGAAGAGTTTATGAATATTTTTTACAGAACTATGCTGCTTCTGCTTCAAAAGATGACGGAGAGTTTTATACTCCTGCTTGTGTAGTTCAGCTTATTTCTGAATTGATAGAACCTTACGATGGAATTGTTTATGACCCATGTTGCGGTTCAGGTGGGATGTTCGTACAATCTATGAAATTTGTTGATAGTCATAAGGGAAATAGGCAAAAAGTTTCAGTTGTAGGCCAAGAAAGCAATCCTGATACATGGCGATTAGCAAAAATGAACTTATCAATTAGAGGAATTTCGTGTGATTTAGGAGAAAAGAATGCTTCTACATTTACAGAAGATCAACACAAAGATAAAATTGTTCAATATATAATGGCTAATCCGCCATTCAACTTAAAAAAATGGCGTGAAGAGGATGAACTTCTTGATGACCCAAGATTTAAACCTTTCAAACCTGCTATGCCTCCTGTTTCTAATGCAAACTATGCATGGATATTGCATATGCTTTCAAAATTAGATGTTAATAAAGGAATTGCGGGATTTCTACTTGCTAACGGAGCTTTGAATGCAGGTGCAGGGGGAGAGGATGAAGAAAATGATGGAAATGAATATTCGATTCGTAAACAATTATTAGAAATGGATAAAATTGAAGCTATTATCGTTCTTCCAAGAGATATGTTCTATACAACAGATATATCTGTAACTTTATGGATTATGAATAATAATAAGAAAGCTAGAGAATTAAATGGAAGACAATTAAGAGACAGAACAAATGAAGTTCTATTTGTTGATTTAAGAACATGGAATCAAAATATTGCAGAATATGTTATTGATAAAGGAAAAAAGAAGAAAAAAACAGTATTGACAAATGAACAAATAGAAAAAATTAAGGAATTATATTTTAGTTGGCAATCAGTCAAAACAGATAAATATAAAGATGTTCCAGAATATTGCAAGTCAGTAACTTTAAATGAAATAAAAGAAAAAAATTATAGTTTAGCGCCTAGCAAATATATAGAGTTTATAGATCACGATTTAGATATTGATTTTAATAAAGAAATGAATAGAATACAATCTGAAATGAAAGACATTCTAGCTAAAGAAGAAAAATCTCAATCAATGTTAGTTGAGGCATTTAGGGGGATTGGATATGAAATTAAATAAATATAAATTAGGAGAACTAATATCATTATCTGACGAAAGAAATTCAGAAGAAAATTATAAATTATCAGATGTTAAAGGTATTTCAATAAAGAAAGAATTTATTGAAACCAAGGCAGATATGAAAGGGGTTTCTTTAAAACCATATAAAGTTGTAAAGCCTGATTTCTTTGCTTATGTAACTGTTACATCAAGAAATAGTGATAAAATAACAATAGCACATAACACAACAGATAAAACTTATATTGTTTCATCTTCATATATTGTCTTTAAAATAAAGAAAAAAGAAATATTAGATTCATCTTATTTGTTTATGTATTTTAATAGACCTGAATTTGATAGATATTCAAGATTTAACTCATGGGGATCTGCTAGAGAAACTTTTTCTTGGAATGATATGTGCGATATTGATATAGAACTTCCAGATATAAAGACACAACAAAAATATGTAAAATTATATGATTCTATTATAAAAAATCAAATTTCTTATCAATCTGGATTGGATGATTTAAAATTACTTTGTGATGCTTACATTGAAGATTTAAGAAGAAAAAATACTTGCATAGAAATAAGAGATTACATTGAAGAAACTAATGAAAGAAATGGAAACCTTTATATTAAAGAAGTTCAAGGCGTAAATAATACAAGTGAATTTGGAAAAACAAAAGCTGATACAAATGGTTTAGACCTTAAAAATTATAAAATTGTTCATAATAATAATTTTGCATATAATCCATCAAGAATAAACATCGGATCAATTGCTTTAAGAAAAGGAGAAGACTGTATTGTTTCACCAATGTATATTACTTTTAAAGTTAGCAAAATTGATAAACTGTTACCTGAATATTTAATGATGTGGTTTAATAGAAAAGAATTTCAAAGAAGTACACTGTTTTATGCAACAGGTTCTGTAAGAGATACATTTGCCTTTGATGTTATGAAAGAAGTTAAAATTCCGATTCCAGAAGTGGAAATTCAACAAGATATAGTAAATATTTACAATAGTTTTATTATGAGAAAACAGATAAATGAAGAATTAAAGAATCAATTAAATGAAATATGTTCAATACTTATAAACGGAGCGCTTAATGAATCAAGTTAAGATAGGGGAGGAAATTATGGATTATTTTTTTGAAAAAGGAAAATTCACTGAAGCAGAACTCGAAAATGCCTTTATTGAATTATTTAAAAAACAAAATTATGAATACAAATGTGGAGAAGAAATTCATAGAAAGTATACAGATATTTTAATATATGATGATTTAAAAGAATATTTAAAAAAGAAATATTCTGATATTACTAACTCTGAATTAGAAAGAGTAATAAGTATATTAGATAATATTTCTTCATCTCCTTTGTATGATGGAAATAAAGAAGCATTTAGAATGATTTCTGAAGGATTTGATCTTATAAGAGAAGATGCTTCTCAAATTGCTTTACATATAGATTTTATTGATTTTGATAATATAGATAATAATAACTTCAAAGTTGTAAATCAATATACTGTTGAAGATGTTACAACAAGAAGACCTGATTTATTAGTATTTATCAATGGAATTCCAATCACTATATTTGAATTTAAAACTGCTATTGAGGAAGATAAAACAATATATGATGCTTGGGAACAAATTCATATTAGGTATTATAGAGATATTCCTAAATTATTAAAATACAATTTCTTGGCGGTTATAAGTGATGGAGCAAATACTCAAATAGGGTCAATATTTTCTAAATACCAATTTTATTATGCTTGGAATAAAGCAAACGAGAATGATAAAGTTTCAAATGGAATAAGTTCTTTATTTACAATGATTGAAGGTGTTTTTTCAAAGGAGAGAATTTTACAAATATTAAGAGATTTTATTTTTTATCCAGATGCAAGTAAAAAAGAAGAAGCTATTGTTTGTCGCTACCCTCAATTCTTTGCTGCAAAGAAAATGCTAAAAAGTTTAAAAGAGCATAAAAGACCAGAAGGAAATGGAAAAGGTGGAATATATTTTGGAGCAACTGGATGTGGAAAAACTTACTCAATGTTATTCTTATCAAGATTGCTAATGTTACGAGAAAAAGAAGATTTTCACAATCCTACGATAGTTATTATTACAGACCGAGAAGATTTAGATTCTCAAACTTCAAAACTCTTTGTAACCGCAAAAACATATTTGCATGATAATAATGTAAGAAGCATAGAGTCGAGAGATGATTTGTCAAAAACACTTGCAACACAAGAAAGTGGGGGAGTATATATTACAACTATTCAAAAATTCTGTGAAAATACAGGACTACTATCTGAAAGAAGTAATATTATTTGTATTTCTGACGAAGCACATAGAACTCAAACAGGAGTAGGGGCAAAATTAAAAATGACAACTGAAGGAGCTTACACTACTTATGGTTTTGCACATTATTTAAGAGAAAGTTTTCCAAATGCTGTTTATTGTGGCTTTACAGGAACTCCAATAGATGAAGCTGTCGCTGTATTTGGAGATGTTGTTGATAGCTATACAATGAAAGAATCTAGTGATGATGGAATTACAGTTAGAATTGCTTATGAACCCCGTTTAGCAAGAGTTTTATTATCTGATAACGATGCAAAGGAAATTCAAAAATATTATGAGCAATGTGAAGAACAAGGCTCAAATCCAGAACAAATTGAAGAAAGCAAGAGAGCAATGAGCAAAATGAAAGTGATTTTAGGACACCCTGAAAGGCTAAAAAAACTATCAAACGATATGGTTGAACACTACGAAAAATTATGTAATGAAAAACCTGAAATAGTTCAAAAAGCAATGATAGTATGTTCCGATAGAACTATTGCATTTAGTTTATATAAAGAAATCCTAAAAATAAGACCTGAATGGGGAACTCCTAAAAAGTGTGAAGATACCTCTAAATTTTCAAAAGAAGAAATAGATAAATTAGTAACTATACCAAAAATAAATTTAGTTGCAACTCGTGGAGAAAATGATTTTAAGGAATTATACGATTTATGTGGAACAAAAGAATATAGAAAATTTTTAGATGAACAGTTTAAAAATGATAACTCTAATTTTAAAATAGCAATTGTTGTTGATATGTGGATAACAGGATTTGATGTTCCTTCTCTAGCTGTAATGTATATAGATAAACCTCTTCAAAGGCACACTTTAATACAAACTATATCAAGAGTAAATCGTTTATTTGAAGGAAAAGACAAAGGCTTAATCGTTGACTATATAGGTATTAAAGAAGAAATGATGAAAGCTGTTAAAATTTATGGTCAACCTCAAGAGAGTCCAATAGATGAAATAAATAGTTCACTTGAAATATTTAGAAACTATTTAAAATTACTTGATGATTTAATGGCTAATTTTAATGCAACAAAATTCTACACTGGAGAACCATTAGAAAGATTACAATGTTTAAATTTAGCAGTTGAATATGTTCAAGTTATAAAAGATATTGAAACAAGATTTATGGGAATATCAAGAAGAATGAAAAGTGCTTATTCTATTGTGTATCCTTCAGGAGAACTATCAGATAATGAAATTTCAAAAGCACAATTTTATTTAGCTGTGAGATCAATTATATATAAACAAACAAAAGGCAATGCCCCTGATGCAGAAGTTATGAATAGTGCAGTAGAAAAAATGGTTAAAAATGCAATATCTTTTTCTGGAGTTGAAAATATTATAAACGAAGATAAAACCCTTGATTTCTTTAGTGAAGATTTTATAAAACAACTAAAAGCTATAAAACTTCCAATATCAAAATTTAATGCTTTACTAAAATTACTTAAAAAAGCAATTTCAGCCTATGGAAAAGTAAATAAAGTAAAATCTATTGAGTTTGATGAGAGATTAAAAAAAGTGGTTGAAGAATATAATAATAGAGATAAATTAGTGTTTACAAGTGATGTAGTTGAAGATTTTGTAAATAATCTATCTGAAGAATTATTAAGAATATTTGGTGATTTAGAAACAGATAAAGCTTCCTTTGAAGAAATGGGAATTACTTACGAAGAAAAAGCGTTTTATGATATTCTTGTAAAAGTAAGAGATGATCACAAGTTTGTATTTGAAGATAAAAAGTGCATTGAACTTGCAAAAAAAATCAAACAACTTGTTGACGATAAAGTTCAATATACAGATTTTTTCAATAGAGTAGATATCAAGAGTCAATTAAATATGGATTTAACTGTATTGTTATATAAAAGTGGATATCCTCCAGAATGGGATGAAGAAGTATTTAATAAGGTAATGGAACAAGCAGAAAATTTTAAAAAGTACAGTGAGTAGTCTAATTAGTAAAATTATGATACAATATAATTTGAATAAGGAAAAGGTGAATAATAATGAATAGAGATAGATTTGAAATATATTGGGGATATTATTTATCTGTTGAAAAGATGCTAGAAAAAACAAATCAATATGTTTCACCCTCATATAATAATAGAAATACATATTCTGATGAATTTGCTAAAATAATATTGCTTTCATGCTCTGAAATAGATTCAATATTAGAGTATTTATGCAAGCTTGATGGAATTAAAAGTACTAGAAGGTATTATAGCATGGAAGATTATTCCAAGCTTTTGGAAAAAATAAATAATATTAAAGATATAGGATATTGTCCATTTTATAATAGTTCATTAAAAGAAGAAGCTTTAGTTGTTTATCCTTTTGCGAGATTAAATTCAGAGATGAACTATGCTAATTTAAAATGGTGGGAAAATTATCAAAAGCTTAAACATAATAGAATAGAGAATGTAGAATTAGGAAATTTATATAATGCTGTATATTCAATTACGGCTCATTATATGATATTAAGATTTGCAATGAATTATTTAGATAAGAATGAAGATAAGAATCTTGTAAAAGATACACATTCGTCATATTATTTAATACCAGTTTTATAGATATATAATATCAACTAAAAATATAAAGGTAGCTTAATCGCTGCCTTTTTCATTTCTAAATTTCCATGTAATAACTTCAAGAAATCTTGAAGGACTTATATTGTTCAGATTATTATTTCCAAAAATAGAAATTAAATATTCTTTATCAGAACTTTGTCTTGCAGATTCAATCACTCTATATATACTCTTTCTTGCTGCTTCAGTTGTAATATCATACTCTTTACTTATGCTATAATATATATTATTTATATGACCACTTAATAAAAAAGGATTTGAACACGCTATTTGTAAACTTTTAAAAAAGTGTTCAGTTGTAGGAGAATATGGTTTTAATTCAAATTTATTTATTAAATCAACATATAAAAATTTATTACTAAATAGAGAAATATTAGCAAGCTCTATTATAGTTGCTTCTAATACATCAGTTGCAATATTTTCTGAAAATATTCTATCTGGTATTTTTGATTTATATAATATATCTCTTAATTTTGAATCGGATGTAATTACAATTAGTTTTAAGCATTTTTTAGCAAATTTAGCTGTTTTCTCAATTTTTTCTATTATTTCATAATCATTAAAATTCACATTTATTATATAGATATCTGGCGTTGAATCAAGAAAAACATTATAAATATCGTTATATTCAGTTATAAATATATCTTCATATTCATATTTATTTGCGTTCTCAAAAGAAGTCAAGTTATGAAGTTTTGGCTTATGTAACAAATTATCATAAACTACAACAACTTTCTTCAAATTCTCTTTTTCCTCTCGATATTCTGTTTAATATAACCATTTATATTATATCATAAAAAGCCTTATAAATCAACGGTTACAGGCTCTCAAGATTTTGACAATGTTCGACAAAATATACTACATTTTATCATGTTTTATCATAATTTATCATACATTATGATTACATTTTATTGTCTAATCAAATAGAAATCGACATAAAATTGTACCAATTAGATACCAACCATATACCAAAATAATACCAAAAAAGACAATATTTTTATTTTACTAATATAATAAGTTTATATTACATAATTTGATAAATAATATGAGAGTTACTTTAGAAGAGTAATAAGAAAACAGCAGACCTACACAAGTTTGAAAGATGGTTTAATTGATTCTCTATTATTTATTTTTACAAAACAACTTAATTAAATACATAATTTATTTAAAAAAAATAATGGAGTTAATCTGCTCAAATGAACATTTATGTTTATGTTCTTTTGGGCAGATTTATTTTTGGTTACTACCGATATGTTTATTAAGTTCTAATAGAGCAAGAGCGCCTCCTAGTCAACTTGAAAATCAAATTCAAGTTAATTAGGAGGTTTATTTTTATGAAAGAATATATATTAAATGAAAATGAAAGAAAAGTTTTAATCACAACAATTATGAATACAAAAAGAAGCTATTTTTCAAAATTATTAAGAAGGAAAGATATTGCAAAATTTGAATCAATAGATTCAATATCAGATATTCCAACATATTCAGATATAGAAAGCATTGAAAATCAATTTTACATAGATGAACTTTTAAGAATTGCAAAACCATATTTGACTAGAAAAGAATTCAATGTGTTAAAAAAAGCTGTTGCAAATGTTGAAAATTTTGATGATTTTAAAAGAGATTTATTTAAAAATAAAAACTATGAATATAAAATCTTATCAAGAGTTTTAAAGAAGATTGGAGGTCTTTTTAATGAATAACGAATTATTTAATAATTATAATCTTACTAACGAAGAAATAGAAAGCATAATAAACCAAATGGACTCATTTATAAATAATAATTGCTATGTTAATGGAAAATTTGATGAAGATTTGAAACAAGAAATATGTTTTAAAATTTTTATAAGTCTATCAAAAAATAGAAAAAAATAATTAAAATGTCCAAAATAATTCTTGTCATGAAGTCCTTATTATTAGAAGAATATAAAAATTCTTCTGGTATGTTGCACATTGACAAGTAAATATACATTTGTTAGATACAAATCTCTTGCTAAACTTATTGGGCTTAAAATGTCTATAATATATTGAAGTTTGCCACTTCAAAGAATTGGTAAGAGTGAAACACCTGCGTAGTCATAGTTCGAGCGTTGAAGTAATATTTAATATGTTATGATCCGTCGCAAGCCTTGAGCGTAGGTTCGACATAGTCGGACAAGTACCTGAAATAGCAAAATGTATTGGGGACAATACAAGGTGAACAAGTGGAGTAGTGTAGCAACCTACCATCTAATATATTCCCACAAGTTAAGGGATGTCGAGGACAAATATTAACTAATATCCATATAAAATATAAATGAGTAAATATAAAAAATGTAGGAGAATTTTATAGTTCTCCTATATTTTAATATAAAGAAGGTATAAATTATGTTAGATATTATTTCAATAACTATATTGATAATTTTTATGATATTGTTCGGTTTAATTGCTATTTTTATTATTATCGGAGGAAACATGAATAAATCTGAAGAAGAACAAAGGATGGAGGATGAAGAACAACTTCAATACTTAAAAAAATATAATGAAAAGAAATTTAATAAAAGACACAAAAACAAAAAATAGTCAAGAGTGCAAATTTGAAAAATAAAAAAATTTGCACCTTTTTTTTTCTAATGAAAATGTGCTAAATTGATGGCAAACAAAAATATTTACAAGAAAGAAGGTTTTAAGTATGTCTTTTTTAAATAAGCAAAAAGAAAGTCCTGAATTTCTTAATAATTTTTTAAAATATAAAAGATATATTGAATCTGGCGCACAAACAACAACTGATGAAACTTATTATGATTTAAAAACTTTGTTTAGATTCGTTAAATTATTTTTATATGACAATAAAAAAGTTGAAACAATAACTAGAGAAGAATTCAAAGAAATACAAATAATAGATGTAACAATTGAAGATTTATCTAAAATAAGAAAAACAGATTTAAACGATTATATGTTTTTTCTAGCAAATAGACTTGAAAATGATAGTAGAACAAGAAATAGAAAATTAGCTTCAGCAAAAAGACTATATGAATATTTAGAAGTAAATAATCTTATACAAAGCAATCCTACTTTAAATATGGAGTGTGCTAGAACTAATAAAAGACTTCCAGTACATTTAAGCCTTTCTCAAAGTAAGCAGTTACTATCAAATACAATAAATTCAGATGTACGATACAGGATAAGAAATTATGCAATTACTTGTATTTTCTTAAATTGTGGGTTAAGACTTTCTGAATTAGTTGGGATAAATCTTTCTGATTTAAAAATTGATAGTAGTGAGAAAACAGTAAGAATTCATGGCAAGGGAAATAAAGAAAGAATTTTATATTTAGATGATGCAGTTTGTGAAGCTATTGAAACTTATTTAGAAGTTAGACCACAAATTGGAAAAGATAATATTGATTACAATGCTTTATTTTTAAGTTCAAGAAATAAAAGAATCTCTCAAAGAGCCGTACAAGTTATAATAAAAAATGAACTTAATGAACTATTTAAAGATGCAGATGAAAGAGAAAAGAAGAAATATCACACACATTCATTAAGACACACAAGTCCAACTTTACTATACGAAGAAAACAATGTGAATATTTTTGTTTTAAAAAAGATTCTAGGACACGAATCCCTAGAAGCTACTCAAATATACACTCATGTTTCAGATAAGAAATTAAAAGAACTTATGATGAACTTTAATATTTTAAATAGAGAGGAGCAAGCATAAATGGATACTGAACTAAAAGCACCAAAATTTGTTGAAGAATTTGCAAATTACTTGGTGGCAATTAGAAATCTATCACAAGTATATATAAATAATATGAAAGTTACTATTGAACAATTTTTAGAATTTATAAATATACACAAATTTAAAAACAAATATAATTCTATAAATGAAATGAGTTTAAATGACATTAGAAGCTTAAATAATAGTGATATATATAGCTTTATATTCTTTTTAGCAGAATCTCACTATAAGAATAATTCAAGAGTTGTTAAAATTGAACATTTAAGAACTTTCTTTGACTATCTTTTTAGAATTGAACACTCAATTTTTAGAGAACCTTTTAAGAAAATACATAGTGAAAGAAAAATTGATAAAAAACTTCCAAATTACTTATCATTAGAAGAAGCCAAAAGACTTATAGATTTATATAAGAATAGTACAAATCCAATTGAAATTCGAGATAGTGCTATGTTACATATCTTTTTAAATTGCGGTCTGCGACTCTCTGAAATTAAAAACTTAAATATAGAAGATATCAATCTAAATGATGATAAATTTACTATTATAGGTAAAGGAAATAAAGAAAGAACAAATTACTTAAATGATATAACTAAAGAAGCTCTGCTTAAATATTTGAATATTAGAGATAATTCACATGATAAGGGGCGAAACAATCCATTATTTCTAACAGATTATGGATTCAGAATGAGTGTAACGACAATTAAAAAAATTGTTAAAAGAGCATACAGAAAAGCTAATCTTGATGAAAATATATATTCAGTTCATACTTTAAGGCACACTTGCGCAACAATTCTTTATAAAGCAGGCTGTAATATTAGAACAATACAAGAATTACTAGGACATGTTCAAATTGATACAACTGAAATATATACGCACTTACATGATCAAGAAGTAATGGATGTTATGCTTAACCACCCATTAGCACAATATAAAATAGCCGATGCTCTTGCTTATTGTGCATAGAAAGAATATAATAAGGAGGAACTCATGAAAGAATTTGATGGAAAATTCGACACTAACAATATTCATTCAGTAGAACTAAATCTACTAGATGGACAAGTCGAAATTATATTAAGAGCTTTAGAGTTATATGGCTATAACCTGGATTATATGTTAAATAGTAATGATTCTTCAGATGACACAAGACAAGAAAAGCTTGCTTTATTAAAATATACTTATGAACAAGTATTAGCAACGCAAGCAGAGCAAATTGAAAGCAAGAGTAACAATACTGAAAACATACCAGAGTTTGGTAAAATACTAATAAAAGATGGTATAAAGAATAATGAAATAGACTTCAAATTAAATGTTGGATAAATTTCAATTTCAGCCAAAATAGGAAGAGTAGGAGAGAGGGGCTGTTTTGAAAATTATAGATTAAAAATAAAAAGATAAATATAAATGTAAATTTTTCAAAACAAAATCTTTTAATTCTACTAAATATACAAAAAATATTT
>UMJB01012275.1_pt1 | contig 14294 bp, 9 predicted proteins | sample 1965961 | NCBI WGS metagenome assembly UMJB01 (sample SAMEA4836139, study PRJEB28245) | human gut metagenome | biome: gut microbiome; material: fecal sample | place: Denmark | collected 2008
TGCAAAAGATCCGCCACAAATACAATACCGGCCTGCTGATGTTTGCAGCGCTGGGCATGGGCTTTGGGGTGCTGACAAGTTACGGCGAACATTCCAACTGGATCATCCTGATTTTCCCGTTTGTGTGTGCTGCGGCCGTGTATCAGGACCCCCAGATGTGGAAGCTGCTGATGGCAGTGGGGGAGAGCATTGCCCTTTGCGCGCTGCTGCGGACATTCGTGCGCTATTGGCAGTATGGGGCCACCCTGATGGAGTACCCGGTCACCCTAATTGTGTACAGCGTTTTTATGCTGGGGCTGTGCGGCGTTGGCTGCCTGATTGGCTGGCTGCTGAACTATGCCAGCGGGAAAGGAGAGAAAAAACATGAAAGTGAAAAGTAAGCGGAAGATGGCAGGCATTCTGGCGGCGGTGCTGATTGCTTTGGTGCTGCTGGCCTTTGACTGCATCAACGGCGACCCCATCAGCGAGCGCTGGGCCATGCACCGGGCCATACAGTTTGCGGAAAAACTTTACCCGGACCAGACTTTTACGGCGGAAGGCGCGGGTTCGATGCGGGGATTCTGCTATACAACCAGCGTGCAATCCCAGCAAAGCCGGGATACCCGGTTCTATGTGGAAACGAGTTTCTGGCTCTTTACCAGCGATACCCATACCGTTGACCACACCCAGTATGTGGATGCCCGGCTCAACACTGCATGGCGTATGAACGAGGAAGCGCGGGCTGACCTGGCACCGGCCCTGGTCGATGCCCTGCCGGAATATGACATTCCATACGATGAAGCGCAGCAATGCGTGATGGTGATTCTGCCGTATGAATCAGGGAAAAATATCTCTGATTTGGGCATGGAATACCAGCAGTGGCTGCCATTGGACGCCCCGTTTGAAAAGGAGATTCTGCAGCATGTACCGGCCAAGCTGGCGGTCACGATTCAAACCACATCGCAGCCCCAGCAGGCAGATTTACAGCCCGCCCTGCAAAAAATAAAAGCCGCCTGCGAAGCAAACGGCTACAATTTTGCCACCTATAATGTGACCATGATCCAGCGGGATATCCCCTATGAGACCGCTCTTGCCCAATGCATAGAATCCGACGATGTGGCGGCGGGGGAGATTTGAAGCATGATAATAAAGCCATCATTTACGGTGCGGTAGGGCGGATGACCTCATCCCGCCGTGATGTATGATGGAATATAATCCCCCTAAAACTCAAAAAGGCTGCTCCTTCAACCGAAGAAGCAGCCTTTCGCTTATTCATCCAATTATGATGCTATCGTAATCTTATAATTCCTCAAGCCCAAATAAATCAAACATTCAGCTCCACATGCTGGCCAAGATCCTCTTTGTTGGCGTCCAGCACGGGACGGATAACTTCGGCCAGGAACTCTTCCACCTGCTGCGGGGCGCGGCCGGTGAAATCTTCGGGGCTCAGCTCGGCCTCGATCTCCTCGCGGGTCAGACCGAATGCAGGGTCAGCTTCCACGCGGGCAATCATATCATTGGGCTTGCCCTCCTGCTTGACCACAGCGGCAGCGGCCACGGCGTGCTCGCGCAGGCGCTCGTGCAGCTCCTGGCGGTCGCCGCCTTTCTTGACGGCTTTCATCATGATGTTCTCGCTGGCCATGAACGGCAGCTCAGCCATCACGCGGCTGCGGACAACCTTGGGGTAAACCACCAGCCCGTCCGAAACATTCAGCAGAATGTTCAGGATGGCATCAGCGGCCAAAAAGCCCTCAGCCATGGCGATGCGCTTGTTGGCGGAATCGTCCAGCGTGCGCTCAAACCACTGGGTGCCGGCAGTGATGGCGGGGTTCAGCACATCCACCATCAGGTAGCGGGAAAGCGCGCAGATGCGTTCGCAGCGCATGGGGTTGCGCTTGTATGGCATGGCGGAAGAACCGATCTGGTTCTTTTCAAACGGCTCCTCCATCTCCTTAAAGTTGGCCAGCAGGCGGATGTCGGTGGCCATCTTCATGGCGCTCTGGGCAAGACCGGCAATGGCGGAAAGCACATTGTAGTCCACCTTGCGGCTGTAGGTCTGGCCGCAGACGGGCACAACCTTGTCAAAGCCCATCTGGGCGCACACATCGGCTTCCACTGCCTTGACCTTGGCAGAATCGCCGTTGAACAGCTCAATAAAGCTGGCCTGGGTGCCGGTGGTACCCTTAACGCCGCGCAGGGCCAGCTGGCTGATCTGGTGGTCAATCTCCTGCAGGTCCATGTAGAACTCGTTCATCCACAGGGTAGCGCGCTTGCCAACGGTGGTCAGCTGGGCGGGCTGGCAGTGGGTGTAAGCCAGGCAGGGCATATCCTTGTACTGCTCGGCAAAATCGGCCAGGTTGGCCAGCACGCCGATCAGCTTTTTGCGCACCAGCTGCAGGCCTTCGCGCATGATGATAACATCGGTATTATCGCCAACATAGCAGCTGGTAGCACCCAGGTGGATGATACCCTTTGCCTTGGGGCACTGCAGGCCGTAAGCGTAAACATGGCTCATGACATCGTGGCGCACCAGCTTTTCGCGGGCAACGGCTTCCTCGTAATTGATGTCATCCTTGTGGGCTTCCAGCTCGGCAATCTGTTCATCGGTAATGTCCAGGCCCTGCTTCTGCTCAGCCTTGGCCAGCGCAATCCACAGCCTGCGCCAGGTGCGGAACTTGTTATCGTCCGAGAAAGTATACTGCATCTCATCGGAAGCATAACGGGTGGAAAACGGAGAAATATAACGATCATGTGCCATTGGTCGGGTTTCCTTTCTTACAGCATGTCTTACAGTTTGAAGTAGTTCACGCCGCCTTCAAAAATCGGCTGGTACTTGTCGCCGGTAACGTTTTTGTACAGGCTGTCGCCGCTGCGCTCAGAATGGCCCATCTTGCCGAACACGCGGCCGTCCGGGCTGGTAATGCCCTCAATGGCCAGCACAGACCCGTTGGGGTTGTAGCGCATATCCATGGTGGGCACGCAGTTCAGGTCAACATACTGGGTGGCAACCTGGCCGTTGTTGATCAGCTGCTGCAGCAGGCCGTCATTGCAGACAAAGCGGCCTTCGCCGTGGCTGATGGCGATCAGGTGTTCATCATCCACATTGCATTCGCTCAGCCAGGGGCTCTTGTTGGAAGCTACGCGGGTGCGCACCAGCATGCTCTGGTGGCGGTGGATGGTGTTAAAGGTTAGGGTCGGGTCGTTCTCGGTAATCGGGCGGATCTCGCCATAAGGCACAAGGCCCAGCTTAATCAATGCCTGGAAGCCGTTGCAGATGCCGAGTGCCAGGCCGTCACGCTGGTTCAGCAGACGGTTGACGGCATCGGCCACAGCGGGGTTGCGGAAGAACGCCGCAATGAACTTGGCGGAGCCGTCCGGCTCATCGCCGCCGGAAAAACCGCCCGGCAGCATCAGAATCTGGCTCTGGTCAAGCTCTTTCACCAGGGCTTCGCAGCTGGCGGCAACGTCGGCGGGGGTCAGGTTCTTCAACACCAGAATGTGCGGGTCGCCACCGGCGCGGCGGAATGCGCGTGCAGTGTCGTATTCGCAGTTGGTGCCGGGGAACACAGGGATGATAACGCGCGGGGTGGCCAGGCGCACAGCCGGGGCAACGCGCTGGAAGCAGTTGACCTTGTATTCCAGGGATTTAACTTCCTCGCCAGCCTTGAGGTAGGGGAAGACAGGCTGCAGCTTTGCTTCCCATACATCCTGCAGGTGCTGCAGGTCGATGTTTTCGCCGTTGACGTTGATGACGTAATCCACGGTGGTGGAACCGAGGAATTCACCGGCAGAAGCATCCAGAAGCTCCAGAATAACTGCGCCATAACAGGGCTTGAACAGGTCGTCCAGATTGATATCGCGGCTCAGGGACAGGCCCACGTGGTTGCCGACGCACATCTTGAACAGTGCTTCGGCAACGCCGCCGTAACCCGGCGTTGCTGCGGCCAGCACCTTGCCTTCGTCGATCATCTGCTCCACGATCTTGTAGATGGAAAGCAGGCTGCCGATCTCCGGCATGCCGTCCTTGTACTGCGGCTTCAGGATGACAACAGAGCTGTTGGCTTTCTTGAACTCAGGGCTCATGACGTTGGCGGTGTTGCCAATGGCGGTGGCAAAGCTGACCAGCGTGGGGGGAACATCCAGGCCTTCAAAGCTGCCGGACATACTGTCCTTGCCGCCGATGGAAGCAATGCCAAGGCCCATCTGGGCATCCAGCGCGCCAAGCAGGGCGGCCAGCGGCTTGCCCCAGCGTTCGGGGGCAGTGTTCAGGTGCTCAAAATATTCCTGGAAAGTCAGGTACATATCCTTGTGGCGGAAACCGGCGCAAACCAGTTTGGTTACGCTTTCCACAACGGCCATGTAAGCGCCGCGGTAGGGGTCCGCTTCAGTCAGATAGGGGTTAAAGCCCCAGGCCATGCCGGAGCAGGTGGTGGTTTCGCCATCCACCGGCAGTTTGGCAGCCATGGCCATGGTGGGGGTCAGCTGGTATTTACCACCGTAAGGCATCAGCACGGTGGAAGCGCCAATGGTGGAGTCAAACCGCTCGCCCAGGCCTTTCTGGCTGCAAACGTTCAGGTCGCCAACCAGGTTTTCCAGCTTTTCGGCAAAGGTGGAACCGGCCCACTGGGGCTGCCATACCGTGCCGGGCAGAACATGCACATCGGCATGGCGCTCGGCACCGTTGGAGTTCAGGAACTCGCGGGAAAGGTCCACGATGGCAACGCCGTTCCAGTTCTCGCGCATCCGCTTTTCCTTGGTAACGGTAGCAACCACGGTGGCTTCCAGGTTTTCCTCATTGGCAAGGGCAATGAACTTTTCGGCATCCTCAGCGGCAACGGCAACAGCCATGCGCTCCTGGCTTTCGCTGATAGCCAGCTCGGTGCCGTCCAGGCCCTCGTACTTCTTGGTAACTTTGTTCAGGTCAATGTTCAGGCCGTCGGCCAGCTCGCCGATGGCAACGGAAACGCCGCCTGCGCCAAAGTCGTTGCAGCGCTTGATCATGCAGCAGGCGTCCTCGCGGCGGAACAGGCGCTGCAGCTTACGCTCAATGGGGGCGTTGCCCTTCTGCACCTCGGCACCGCAGGTTTCCAGGCTGGTCAGCTTGTGGGCCTTGCTGGAGCCGGTAGCGCCGCCAATGCCGTCACGGCCGGTGCGGCCGCCCAGCAGGATGATCACATCGCCAGGCTGGGGCTCTTCGCGGCGGACATGGCTGGCCGGGGTAGCACCCACAACAGCGCCGATCTCCATACGCTTTGCCACATAGCCGGGGTGGTACAGTTCAGCAACCTGGCCGGTGGCAAGGCCGATCTGGTTGCCATAGCTGGAATAACCGGCAGCAGCAGTGGTAACCAGCTTGCGCTGGGGCAGCTTGCCGGGCATGGTTTCGGCAACTGGCTTGAGCGGGTCGCCTGCGCCGGTCACGCGCATGGCCTGGTAAACATAGCTGCGGCCGGACAGCGGGTCACGGATGGCACCGCCGATGCAGGTAGCAGCGCCGCCGAACGGCTCAATCTCGGTGGGGTGGTTGTGGGTCTCGTTCTTGAAGAGGAACAGCCAATCCTGCAATTCGCCGTCCACATCGCACTTGATTTTGACGGTGCAGGCATTGATCTCTTCGCTCTCGTCCAGGTTCTGCAGGATGCCGCGCTGTTTCAGGGCCTTGGCGCCGATGGTGGCCAGGTCCATCAGGGTGCGGTTCTTTTTATCGCGGCCGGTCTCGGCACGCAGGGCCATGTAACGGTCAAATGCAGCCTGCACAACTTCGTCGTCAATCTTGACATCGTTCAGGATGGTGCCGAAGGTGGTGTGACGGCAGTGGTCAGACCAGTAGGTATCGATCAGGCGGATTTCGGTAATGGTCGGGTCGCGCTGTTCAGATTTGAAGTAGTTCTGGCAGAACACAATGTCGGCGTGGTCCATGGCCAGGCCCTTTTCATTGCGGAAATTCTCCAACGCAGCGTCATCCAAAGCGCAGAAGCCGTTCAGGGTTTCCACAGCGGTGGACACGGCAAATTCCATTTTCAGGGTATCGCGGGTGTCCAGGCTGGCCTCGCGGGCTTCCACCGGGTTGATGACGTACTTCTTGATGGCTTCCAGATCCTCTGCGCTCAGCTCGCCGTCCAGCAGGTAGATGCGGGCACTGCGCACAGACGGACGCTCGCCCTGGCTCAGCAGCTGGATACACTCGGAAGCAGAATCTGCACGCTGGTCAAACTGGCCGGGCAGATACTCCACAGCAAACACCGTCTTGGCGGTGGGCAGCTCGGTATAGGTCACATCGACTGGCGGTTCGCTGAACACGGTGGGGATGGCTTTCTCAAACAGGTCACGGTCAATGCCTTCCACATCATAGCGGTTCAACAGGCGCAGAGCTTTCAGGCCCTTAATGCCAACCAGCTCAACCAGTTCATGCTTCAGGCCCTGGGCTTCGCCGTCAAAGCCGGGCTTTTTTTCTACATAAATGCGGTAAACCATTCTTGTTTAACCCTCCTGTGCTTTCATTGCCGCAAGGGCACGGGCACCAATATCACTGCGGCGGTGCAGTTTGTCAAAATGGATGCAGTCAGCAGCGGCGTAAGCCTTTTTCAGGGCTTCGGGCAGGGTGGCGGCGGTTGCCGTTACCCCCAGCACGCGGCCGCCGTTGGTAACCAGCTTGCCATCCTTGATGGCGGTACCGGCATGGTACACGGTCACATCGGCAGCACCGGGCACCTGGCCATTCTCCAGGCCGGTGATCTCCTTGCCCTTTTCATAGGCAACGGGGTATCCGCCGGAAGCCAGCACCACACAGGCGGCAGCGCCATCGCTGAACTTGACCTCGGTCTTGTCCAGCGTTCCGTTGGTGCAGGCCTGCATCACGGTCAGCAGGTCGCTTTCCAGCAGAGGCAGTACTACCTGGGTTTCGGGGTCGCCAAAGCGGCAGTTGTATTCAATCACCTTGGGGCCGTCCGGGGTCAGCATCAGGCCAAAGTACAGGCAGCCCTTAAAGGGGCAACCCTCTGCCTGCATGGCGGCAACCGTAGGCAGGAAAATCTTCTCCATGCACTCGGCGGCAATGGCGGGGGTGTAGCAGGGGTTGGGGGCAACGGTGCCCATGCCGCCGGTGTTCAGGCCCTCGTCATGGTCCAAAGCGCGCTTGTGGTCCATGCTGGAAACCATCGGCTTGACGGTTTTGCCATCACAGAAGGACAGCACGCTGACTTCCGGCCCGGTCAAAAATTCTTCCACCACAACATGGTTGCCGGAAGCGCCGAACTTTTTGTCCAGCATGATTTCCTTTACGCCATCGGCGGCTTCCTGCTCATTCTGGCAGATCAGCACGCCTTTGCCCAGCGCCAGGCCATCCGCCTTGATAACAACCGGGTACTTGCCCTTGCTGCGGATGTAATCCATCACCTTGGCGGGGTCGTCAAAGGTTTCATAGTCGGCGGTGGGAATGCCGTATTTTTTCATCAGGTCCTTGCTGAACACCTTGCTGGCTTCAATGCGGGCGGCAGCGGCATCCGGGCCAAAAGCAGGGATGCCCACCTTGGCCAAAGCATCCACCATGCCAAGGGCAAGGGGATCGTCCTGTGCAACAACAACATAATCAAAGGCTTCTGCCTTGGCAAAGGCGACCATGGCGTCTACATCCGTTGCAGGGATGTTTTTGCAGGTGGCATCGTAACCAATGCCGCCGTTGCCAGGGGCACACCAGATATCGCCGCAGTCGGGGCTTTTTTTCAGCGCGCGGATAATGGCGTGTTCACGCCCGCCGCCGCCAACAACCAGAATTTTCATGGCAAACTCCTTAGCTTGAAATGAAAAAAGAATAATGAAAAAAGAATAATGAAGGTGGACCGCGTTGCTGCGCACCGCTTAAAAAATATTAGAACTCTAATATCCAAAACCGTGCCGCTTGCGGCACACCTTCATTCTTAATTATTCTTTATTATTTATTATTTAGCAAAACTTCGTTTTTGCTTAGTGGTGGAACAGCCGGATACCACAGAACGCCATGGCAATGCCGTACTTGTTGCAGGTGGCAATAACCTGATCATCGCGGATGGAGCCGCCCGGCTGCACAATGGCGGTCACACCGCTGCGGCGGGCGCGCTCAATGTTGTCCCCAAAGGGGAAGAATGCATCACTGCCCAGGGCAACATTCGTTACCTTGCTCAGCCAGGCTTTCTTTTCCTCGGCAGTCAACGGGGCAGGCTGCACAGTAAAGGTTTCGGCCCAAACGTCATCCCCAATCACATCCTCCGGGGTATCGCCGATGTAAACATCAATCGCGTTATCGCGGTTGGGCTTGGAGATATCCTCGCGGAACGGCAGGTCCAGAACCTTGGGCATATGGCGCAGCTGCCAGTTGTCGGCTTTCTGGCCTGCCAGGCGGGTGCAGTGGATGCGGCTTTGCTGGCCTGCGCCCACACCGATGGTCTGGCCGTCCTGCACATAGCAGACGGAGTTGGACTGGGTGTATTTCAGCACGATCAGGCTCATGATCAGATCGCGCTTCTGGGCATCGGTCACCGTCTTGTTCTCGGTTACAAAGTTTTGCAGCATGGTATCCACGCTGATCTCCAGATCCTGGCGGCCCTGCTCAAAGGTGACACCGAATACGGTGCGGCGCTCCAGCGGAGCGGGGATATAATCCGGATCAATGGCAACGATGTTGTAGTTGCCTTTCTTTTTGGATTTCAGCACTTCCAGGGCGTCGGCGTCATAGCCGGGGGCAATGATGCCGTCCGAAACTTCGTGCTGGATCAGCTTTGCGGTGGCAAGGTCGCACACATCAGACAGGGCGATCCAGTCACCAAAGCTGGACATGCGGTCCGCACCACGGGCGCGGGCATAAGCGCAGGCCAGGGGAGAAAGCTCAGCCTCTGCACTAATATGATACATCTTTCTTAGCGTTTCGTCCAGTGGCAGGCCAATGGCGGCACCGGCGGGGGAAACATGCTTAAAGCTGGCAGCAGCAGGCTGGCCCAGGGCTTTTTTCAGGTCGCGCACCAGCTGGTAGCTGTTGAACGCATCCAGAAAGTTGATGTAGCCCGGCTTGCCATTCAAAATGGTAACGGGAAGATCAGAACCGTCTGCCATAAAAATGCGGGCAGGCTTCTGGTTGGGGTTGGTGCCGTATTTCAACTGGAATTCGTTCATAAGTTCAGCCCTCCACCGTGTTGTATTTGTTCAGGATCACATCTTCATAATCGCCGGTTTCCAGCGTGATGGCACGCACAAACAGGCTGACCTTATTATCTTCGTTCAGGGCTTCCCACAACTTTCCGGCAAATTCGTCGGCATCGTTCTGGTCCAGTGTCACGCGCAGCGGCTCACCGGCAAAGCTGGGGATGGGGGAGCCGTTTTTCTGGTAGGTGGTAATCAGCTGGCCTTCGCCTGCAACGGGCTGCGGATAGTCAAAGGTCTGGCGCTGCACGCTGGCGGGGTTGCCATCGCAGCTTTTCAGGATGCTCAGCTTGTAGCCGCCGCGACGCATATCCACAACGCCGGAAATGCGGGGGGTAAAGTTGGGGGCATCGTCCTCAAAAGTGCGGGTGGCAAGGGCTGCTTCAAAGCCGTAACCAGGGAACAGGTTATCCCGCATGTAGCGGTAAATGGTATCCGTCTGGTCACCGTTGGTCACAATGGTGGTATCGTTCAGGGTCAGAACCGGGTTATAGATGATCAGGTGGGGATCTTCCAGCTTGGCGGGGTCTGCGGCTACCGTGCGGATGCCGCCGGGGATGGCATCAAACACGCGGTTGCGGCTGTTGGCGCTGCGGCCCATGATCCAGTAAGCAATCATGGCCTTGGTGCCGTCCGGCGAACGGCCGATGCAGATGCCGCGGCCGGGATATTCGTTACCGGCCAGATAAGTATAAAGATTCTTTTTCATGCGGGAATCCTCCTTGTTCGGTCAGGCTTCGCCATTGCACACCATGGCAATGGCCTGGGGCAGCAACTTCCATTCGGCTTCCACCATCACGCGCTTCTGCAGCACTTCGGGGGTATCACCGGGCTGCACTTCCACGGCTTTTTGCAGCAGGATGGGCCCGCCGTCACACACTTCGTTGACAAAGTGGACGGTAGCGCCGGTCACTTTCACGCCGCGCTTCAGCGCTTCCTCATGCACTTTCAGGCCATAGTAGCCGGGGCCGCAAAAGCTGGGAATCAGGCTGGGGTGGATGTTCAGGATGCGGTTGGGGTAAGCGGCAATCACGCTGGGGCCCAGCACGCTCAAAAATCCTGCCAGAACCACCAGCTCAATGCCATGGTCTTTCAGCACACTCAGCAGGGCAGTGTCAAACTCCTCGCTGGTGGCGTAATCCTTGCGGCGCACCACGGCGGTTTCCACGCCGAAGTTTGCAGCGCGTTCCAACGCATACACACCAGGTTTGCTGGCAACCACCAGGGTAACCTTACCGTTGGGGTTCTCCCCGCGGCGTTCGCTTTCCAGGATGGCCTGCAGGTTGGTGCCGCCGCCGGAAACCAGCACAGCAATCTTCATCATACCAGCTGCACCCCGCTGCCTTCGCCAATCACACCAAGGCGGTAAGCATCCTCGCCGTTGGCTTTCAGGATCTCAATGGCCTTGTCGGCATCCTCGGCAGCCACGGTCAAAATCATACCAACGCCCATGTTGAAGGTGTTGAACATATCGCGCTCCGGAATGTTGCCCTCTTTAGCCAGCACATCAAACAGCACGGGGGTGCGCACATCGCTCTTTTTGATCACAGCGCAGCAGCCGGCTTTCAGGCTGCGGGGAATGTTCTCGTAAAAGCCGCCGCCGGTAATGTGGGAAACGCCCTTGACGGTAACTTCCTTCATCACGGCCAGCACAGGCTTGACATAAATCTTGGTGGGGGCCAGCAGGGCTTCGCCCAGGGTCTTGTCCATGCCGTCAAAGGTCTTTTTCAGCACATCGGGGTTGTTCTCCAGGTCAAAGATCTTGCGCACCAGGGAGAACCCGTTGGAGTGTACGCCGGTGGAAGGCAGGGCGATGATCACATCGCCGGGCTGCATGGTGGAGTTGTCCAGGATCTTGCTCTTGTCCACAGCGCCAACGGTAAAGCCGGCCAGGTCGTACTCGTCCTCCGGGTAAAAACCGGGCATCTCGGCGGTCTCACCGCCAACCAGGGCACAGCCAGCCTGCACGCAGCCTTCGGCTACACCGGCAACCAGCTCGGCAATGCGCTCCGGCACGTTTTTGCCGCAGGCGATGTAATCCAGGAACACCAGCGGCTTGGCACCGGCGCAGATGACATCGTTCACGCACATGGCAACGCAATCAATGCCAACGGTGTCATGTTTGTTCATGTACTGGGCAATGCGCAGCTTGGTACCAACGCCGTCCGTGCCGGAAATCAGTACGGGGTGGGGCATATCGGTGCAGTCCAGCTCAAACAGGCCGCCAAAGCCGCCCAGGCCGCCAATGCAGTGCTCGTTCATGGTGCGGGCAACGTGCTGCTTCATCAGGTCAACTGCCTTGTAACCGGCGGTAATATCCACGCCAGCGGCAGCGTAGCTTGCAGAATAGCTTTTTTCCATTATGTTTCTCTCCTTATCAGCTTACAGGCGTTTTTTGGTCTGGGACTGGCTCAGGGGTTTATCGTATACAATGTCCATCGTCTCGTTGGGGGCGGGCACTGGGTAATGGCCGGTAAAGCAGCCGGTGCAGAACCCGCACTTGCTGTGGATGGCCAGCTGGGTCACATGTTCAATGCTCAGGTAGCCCAGGGAATCGGCCCCCACGATCTGGCGGATCTCCTCCACCGTATGGCCGGTGGCAATCAGGTCTTTTTCGTCCGGGATGTCGGTGCCGAAATAGCAGGGGTGGGCAAACGGCGGGGCCGAAATGCGGTAGTGTACTTCTTTAGCACCGGCGTCGCGCAGCAGCTTGATGGTGCGGGCGCTGGTGGTTCCGCGCACGATGGAGTCATCCACAAGCACAACGCGCTTGCCCGCAACGGTGGAGGAAATTGCGTTCAATTTGATGCGCACACTGCTTTCACGCTGGGCCTGGGAGCCCTGGATGAAGGTGCGGCCCACATATTTGTTTTTAATAAAGCCCACGCCATAGGGAATACCGCTTTCCTGCGCATAGCCAAGGGCGGCATCCAGGCCGGAATCCGGCGCACCAATGACGACATCGGCTTCCACCGGATGCTCCTGTGCCAGAAAGCGCCCGGCCTGCAGGCGGGCGTCATGCACGCAGGTGCCCTCGATGATGGAATCGGGGCGGGCAAAATAAATGTACTCAAACACGCACATCGTGTGCGGCGCGGTGCCGCAGTGGGTGCGGATGGTGCGCAGGCCGGTGTAGTCTGCCACCACAATCTCGCCGGGCAGTACATCGCGCACAAAGCGGGCGCCTACAGCATCCAGCGCACAGGATTCCGAAGCAAAAGCCCAGCCGGAGCCATCCGGCAGCTGGCCAATGCAGAGAGGGCGGAAGCCATTAGGATCGCGCGCGGCGATCAGTTTGGTGTGGGTCATAATGACCAGGCTGTAAGCACCCACGATCTGCTCCATCGTGCGGCAGACAGCTGTTTCAATATCCGGGCTGATCAGGCGGTTCTGGGTCAGCAGATAGCCGATGACCTCGGTGTCCGAAGTGCCGTGGAAGATCGAACCGTTCATTTCCAGCTTGTGGCGCAGCTGGGGGGCATTGGTCAGGTTGCCGTTGTGGCAGATGGCCATAGTGCCCTTGCAGTGGTGCAGAACCATGGGCTGGGCGTTGGCGCGGGTGCGCTGGCCGCTGGTGGCATAGCGCACATGGCCGGTGGCCATCTTGGCATCCTGCGGCAGGTCAGCCAGCACGCGCGGGGTAAATACCTCGCTGACCAGGCCAAGATCGCGGTAGCCGGTCAGCACACCGTCCACGTTCAGGGCAATGCCGCAGCTTTCCTGGCCGCGGTGCTGCAGGGCATACAACGCGCTGTACACGGCGCTGACCATATTGGTTTTGCCGGTGGAATCATAGATACCGAACACGCCGCATTCTTCATGCAGTGCTTCGGCGGGACAAAGCTCCTTCATTCAGTTCTCCGTTTCCTGTTTCAAACGATGGCAGGGTGCACCGGAAGAGCGAACGGCGGTTCCAGTACACCCTGAACATTGGCTGGACTAAGCTTGGTTCAATCAGCCCAGCAGGCGCTTCATAACTTCCTGGTAGGCATCGGCCTCACCGCCAAGGCTGCGGCGGAACAGGTCTTTATCCAGGTGGGCACCGGTGGTGGCATCCCAGAAGCGGCAGGTATCCGGGCTGATCTCGTCAGCCAGAATGATGGTGCCGTCAGACAGGCGGCCAAACTCCAGTTTGAAGTCAATCAGGCGGATGTTGGCATCCAGCATGATCTTCTTCAGCACTTCGTTGACCTTGAAGGCGTACTTGGCAATGGTGTCCAGCTCTTCCTGGGTGGCAAGGTCAAGGGCCAAGGCGTAATAATGGTTGATGAACGGGTCATGCAGGTCGTCGTTCTTGTAGCTGTACTCCAGGATGGGGGTCTTGAACACCTTGCCCTCGGGCACGCCCATGCGCAGGCTGAAGTGGCCGGCGGCAACATTGCGGATGATGACTTCCAGAGGAACGATCTGAACCTTCTTGACCAGGGTATCGCGGTCGTTCAGCTCTTCAACATAATGGGTGGGGATGCCTTCTTTTTCCAGCTTCTGCATCAGAGCGTTGGACAGCTTGTTGTTGACAATGCCCTTATCGCGGATGGTGCCCTTCTTTTCGCCGTCGCCGGCGGTAGCATCGTCCTTGTAATGAACCATAACGATTTCGGGGTCAGAAGTTGCGAATACCTGCTTAGCTTTGCCTTCGTACATCTGTTCTTTAATTTCAACGTTCATTGTAATGCGCTCCTTTATATTCTTTCATGAATTGATTTATGGAATCCTTTTTATAAAAAGGGATAAAACAACAGCAAATAAACCGGGATTTGAAGTTACATAGCTGCGGCTTCGGCAACGATGGCGGCATCCTTTTTGGCAATGGCGGCGGCGGTGTCGGCACGGAACTGATCCAGCTTAGCGGCAAGCTCATCATCGGCAACAGCCAGGATGGCAACGGCCAGGTAAGCGGCGTTCTTGGCACCGTTCAAGGCAACCGTGGCAACCGGGAAGCCGGAAGGCATCTGCACGGTAGCAAGCAGAGCATCCAGACCGTCCATGGCACCGCCTTTCATCGGGATGCCGACCACCGGCAAAGTGGTGTTGGCGGCAAAGGCACCTGCCAGGTGGGCCGCCATACCGGCAGCGCACAGGATAACACCGTAACCATTGGCGCGGGCAGATTTGGCAAAGGCAACGGCGGCTTCCGGCGTACG
>UMJB01029793.1_pt1 | contig 14268 bp, 25 predicted proteins | sample 1965961 | NCBI WGS metagenome assembly UMJB01 (sample SAMEA4836139, study PRJEB28245) | human gut metagenome | biome: gut microbiome; material: fecal sample | place: Denmark | collected 2008
TACTAATAGTAGAAAAAGTAGTACATTTTACTTGATATAGTAAGTAATGTATTACTTTGAGGGTCTGTGTTCCCAGCACAGGCTCTTTTCATTTGGTTACGCACATATGGTTGGAACGTATGTTCTTTGATATGTATTTTTTTACCGGCGTGTTTCAGCCGGCAAAAATCTCAATATTCAGTTTAGACAGTTAAATATCCACCTAAATTGTCCATGCTCTTCCATCTGATTTTTTCGATTACTAAAACATAGTATTCTTTATCAGGTTCAGCACCCCATTCTTTTCTTCCGGTTCTCTTTTCCAAGTGACAGTCCGCAATAAATGCAGGAACTTTATAACCATATCCATTCGTGAATCGCACCTGTGCTTCTGCATAATCCAATGGAATATCGTCAACCATGTTAAATATCTTTTTCAATCGTGTCGTGTAATATGGCTTGACATCTCTATATTCCTCTCTTTTTTCGCCTGTAAGAATCATATAGAACCATTTCTTTTTTATAGGCAATACCAACATTCCACTACCTCCGTTAAAATTCTAATTTTCAGCTATTTCCATTTTGGAAATGTTCAGTTTAATTCTTCAATGCTTTCTCGCAGTTCCTCATAATAGTTAATCTGATCAGTACAATGATTGTCCAGTATATCAATCATTTCCCTTTTTGCATCTTCTAAGGATTTTGCTTGCATGAAATCCATGCGACCATCGATCACGGACTGCCATCCTATCTCATCACCGCAGTAAACAATACTTCCAATAGTGACACTTCCGTAATAAGCGACTATGTTTACTTGTTTTTCCCAATCACTTTGTTCTGGTTCAACCTCTTTCCATTCCATTGTGCACATAGTTTTCCTTTCCTCCAATTCTTCCTGACTGTATTTCCGATAGCTGATTCCGTAATTTGTGAATCCACCGGATTGATATGTTATGCATCGTGACATTTCATACCCCTCTTTCAGTTTAAATACTTATTGATTGCTTCTTTCACATCTGATAAACGTACCCACTGATCTACTTCCTTGTCTCCTTCGTAAGCCGGTGCGTCTTCCTGTTTAGCACGTTCCGCAACCTCTGCCAGCACTGCAACTGAATAGTTTATAATTGCTTCGTTTCTGATTTTTTCATCTGTTATTACAGGAAGTTCTTGTAATGCTGTCATCCTGTCAGATTCATAGCAGTAATTTTGCATAACTGCGTTAATTGCATCCTGTCTTTTAATTAATTCACCCATCTCTTCTACCTCCACTAAATTCTAATATTGTCCATTTTGGTGGATTAAGCTTTTCAGAATACCAACTAATCATATTAGGATATCCTGTCCGGTTCCAATCCTTATACCATTTATAAAGTGCGTACCATGCCATGTTTTTTTACCTTTAAATTCTAAATGTTCAGTTTAGCAGTTCCGGGTTGTCAATTGCATTTCCAATGACAACAATTTCATCTGGATTAAATTCTCCTAAAGAAATGCTTTCCGAACTTCCAATCGCCTGCGCTTCCCAACTGAGTGAGTAATCGCACCATTCAATAATATATATTTCATCGTCGCACTGAAAAATATCTTTCTCATAGATTCCCTCGTATCCGGTACACTGGCAGATTGTCTCCTCTTCAATAACTGTATTAGGTTGTACACCGCTAAATCCATCCCAGTACACCCACATATTATCTGTCAACGTTCTTTTACCTCTGTATAAATGTCTATTCTCCATTTTTCTTCTCCTAAATTCTAAGTTTAAATTGTAAACTCCATGTGAAGATATTTACCCTCGTATTCAGTTTCCCAATAATAATCTCCCTCGTACCAATCTTCTCCCTTGCATGTCTGGTCGCACCATTCTTTACAATCATCTCCGCCCTGCTCGCCACCTGTATGATAATCAGTAATATCAGCAAAATCGTAGTTCATACCATCCAGTTCAAGGTTTTCCTTACACCACTCCGCAATTTCTTCATTAAGTGCATTTCGTTGTTCAATTTTATCAACTATCTCTTTTGGAATCTTTCTCATTTCTACCTCCTAAATTCTAATTTAACTCACATATCTTGTATTAATTCTTGTTTTAACTCAATTCCAACTCCGAATTAAGCAAATCTAAGTTGACCGGTCTGATCTGCTTCGATCTGCATATTCGGCATCCGTTCAGCAACGCACAATTCCGGTAAATTTGCTTTTACCAATGCCGCAGGAATCGGCGGACACACTGCATTGCCGCATCTTCGTACCTGTTCGCTCCGCGGGTAGGTCTTTCCGGTATAATCATGGTCGATGATGTAATCATCCGGGAATCCCTGGCATCCATACAATTCTTTCGGTTCCAACATCCGCAGTCCGATGTCTACAATCTGATAATCTACACCCTCGATCGTCACCAATCCAAATCTATCCTTGGTTGTAACTGTATCAAGTGGCTTTTCGATGTCTTGCCCTGTGGCATCTCCATAATATTTGATTAGAAACGCTCTAACCTCGCCAAAGTGACCGGCAGATGTTGTGATCGTGTGTAACGGCTCTCTCTCGTCTTGTCCTATTCCCGATTTATAGAACTTGCTCAAAAATGATGTAACCAATCCGTATCGGTTCGAACCATCCACGGTCATAATCGGATCTTTAATCGTCTGTCCTCTGACTTCTCCCTGTGCCGTCTCGGAATGATATTGAATCAGAGTTGGACTGATAAGGCAATGTTCATTCTTGCTCACAATCGTTGTAAGGGGTTCCCGTACATCCTTACTCCGATCCTTTGTGAACCCGGTCTGCCCGATCTGTACCATATATGGCTCAACTAACAAGTGGCTGCCAACTGTCGTAAGAGTCCCTATTGGCTTCTGAACGTCCTGCGCCTCATTATTGTATTTGCACTGTACCATGTATGGCTCCACAATCCCGTAACCATGCTTTCCGGTGATTGTAGGCATCGGCTCTCGGATGTCGTTCGGTCTGCGTTCGCCACCGTGGTTGCACTGGATAATAAATGGTTCCGGGTTCTCAAGCACAAACTTTTTCAGTCCTCTTGCAATCCTGTCCATCGTCTTTTGTGCCAGTGGTCTTACTGCCCGGATTCCGTATTTTTCTTTTATTTCTTCTGAAGTATCAAAGATACTTGGACAGGGCAAGGAAAAATCCAACTGCGTATATGCTCCAACATATGGCTTTAATAGTCCTTTCTTCACCTCTTCGCTGTCTGCAGGTGCGTGTGTCGGCTCTGGCCAGACTATTGACTTGCCGTCACACCGTGCAACCATAAAGAAGCGTTTTCGCATGGTCGGCGCACCATAATCGGCTGCGATCAGCTCGCGGAACTCCACTTCATAGCCAAGATCCCGAAGCTGTTGTACAAATCTCTCAAACGTCTTGCCTTGCTTTGCCCTAATCGGATGATGTCGTCTGTTTAATGGTCCCCATGTTTTAAATTCTTCCACATTCTCCAGCATAATTACTCTCGGTCTTACAAGTCCAGCCCATCTTGAGGCTACCCATGCAAGACCTCTGATGTTTTTATCTTTTGGCTTTCCGCCTTTTGCCTTGCTAAAATGCTTACAATCTGGGGAGAACCAGGCAAGTCCAACCGGATGCCCTTTACAAGCCTTTACCGGATCAACAGCCCATACATTTTCGCAGTAATGTTCAGTGTTCGGGTGGTTAACTTTATGCATGCGGATAGCTTCTGGATCATGATTGATCGCAATATCAACACTGTATCCGGTTGCCAGTTCTATTCCGGTGGATGCACCGCCACCACCGGCAAAGTTATCTACTATTAATTCTCCATTAATCATTTTTCCAAAAGGAACCCGATATATCGTTACCCCGGCCGGAGGTTCGGCTCCTTTCTATGTAATATTGACTTTTACAATTAGTTGTAGTATCATATTATTTGTCTATTAATACGGCCAAGTAGCTCAGTTGGATAGAGCGGTCGCCTACTAAGCGATTGGTCCCGGGTTCGAATCCCGGCTTGAATGCAACGCACCTGTTTCTGGCAGGTGCTTTTTATATATCACATTTGATCTAATTGCAAGCTCATCTGCCCCTTGCAATTACCCCCGATCGTTGTCGGATCCCAGCCAACTCCAATGTAGTCCAGAACCTTCGCCCATCCGTAGTCGTTCCCGTCAGCATCTTTGCACATATGGAACATCAGATAATCCCACTCCTTCGGATTGCTCTCATACAACAGATCAAACCGATGTGGGCGTTTCTCCATGTGGATTCCAAAACCGCACATGCTGCATCCGGTACGTTGTGCCTTAGTTGTGTAGAGCGTCCCATCTGGCTTTTTCTCAATAGTTCCATAAATCTCTGGAATGATGCTGTCAGGCATTTCAAAACTTTGAGATAATCTTCCTTCTTTCAGAAGTCTTTCATGATATTTTTCTTTCAGTCCACCTTTCCACAGTTCGTCCATTTCCAGTGCGAGTTTTAAAATGTCCTGCCGGTGGAATATTGCAAATGGTGCTGATCTGATTTTGGATGCCCCAAAGTAATTGCATCCATTCATTCGCAGGCTCTTGGCACGTCTGCCGCCCTCGGATGCCATCAATCCCAAATACGGGACACTGTTATGTTCCTTGCCCCAGTCTTCACAATTCTTTTCTTTGAGGTAATAACAGCATTTCGCTGATACCGAGAAATCCGGTTTCCCGAAGTCGCATCCTTCGGTTTCGTTTTCGTATCCACCGAACAGCTTTAACCACCGCTGATTAAGCTGCATCTTCGAATTCTTCTGCCATCCACCATATTCCCCGGTCTCTCCCGTTATAATCGCGTGTCTGACTGTCTTATTCTTCTCGGTTGGATTCTGCAGCAACTCGATTTTTCCTGCAATCTCCTTGGATATGACCGGAAAGCCAAACTCCCGTATAACCTTTGGCTTTGTCCATCGTGTACCATCATCCCGCATGAGCGGTGGCACATTGATAATTCCAAGAGCTTTATGTACTCTCTGTATACTCTTGTCTTCCAGTGTAGATGCACTGACTCCTGGTGCGTCAATTCCGCATACCTCATGTAAAAACAGGTATAAGATTATACTGTCAAGTCCACCGACAGAAACATGGTAGTTGAGCAATCTTCCATCACATTCACTTGCGAACTCTTCTGCTCTGATCTGTAGTTGCTTTCGTTCGCTCGTCTTTCCCTGTTCTGATGCCTCCGTTCTGATTCATGTACATCTCACATTCATAGCTATTTGGAAGTTCTGTTCCGCATTTCATACATTTGATTTTGAACATTACCCTAACAGCCGAATGTGATGACTTATTTGTAATGGTTAAGAACATTGCGTTTCCACCGCAAAACGGGCATGGCTTAAGGCTTTCACTCATTCTTCATCACCCCAATCCAATTTCTGACCACATTTCCAGCAATAACGAGCAGGAAACGTTCCAGTTGACCACCCCATATACATACCACATGTCGGACATATATATTTTGTAGTCCCAGTATCTTCTTTTTCAGCAATAGCAGCTCTCGGATTCTGACGTTCCATAGCCGCACGGCATTCTTCCGGCGTGCCGATTGCACGATACTGCTTAACTTCTTCCGATACTAATGCCATTTGACATAGTTCTTTATAATTTTTTTCTTTATCATACTCAACTTCTGTGAATGGTTTATCCAACAGAACGCATAATAATTCGTACCAGCTTAAACCATGTCGCCTTGCTAATTGCTCTAAAGTCTGTCCACAATGATTTTCCATTGCCTGTTTTTCATGCGGTGCAATTAAATTCCAGTCTATAGATTCATTTGTTCCTAAAATTGGGAATTTTTTCTCACTCACAACCGCACCTCCAACAGTTCCGGGTTGTCAATCATGTTACTGATCACTTCAAAATTCTCTGAATCAAAATCATCCAATTCCTCGTAGTCATCACAGCCCGGCTCATTCGTACACCATCCGTTTTCGTGCCACAATACACACTTTCTCGTCTCATCTTCTGGAAACTCATTGTCGATATGCCCTGAAAGAATGTCATTCTCCCAGATCAGCTTGCCATTTTTGTCCTTACATCCGGTGCACTGGCAGATTGTCTCCTCTTCAATAACTGTATTAGGTTGTACACCACTAAATCCATCCCATTGCACCCACATATTATCTGTCAATGTTCTTTTACCTCTGTATAAATGTCTATCTTCCATCACGCTTCACCTTTCTTCCTTTGATCTGCTCCAACATAATCCTCGATACCTCTGGCAGTCTCAAGCTCTCCATGCATCCATTATGCAGACCGCTTTCCTCATTCCACTTTGCCACCGGACATTTCTTACAGAGAGTGTTTGTGCAGAACTCTCCAATCTGCCGTATAGTCAGTTCCTTATTTGTTATGTGCGCCATTTCCCTTCTCCATTTCTTTCAGCTTGGCTTCGGCTTCCTCTTGTGATAAAAACCATATTTTCTTGTACATTTTTTCTGGCAGGATTCGGTCTGTACCATATTCCCGATCTTTGTCACACTCCATGTACCATCCTTTTTCTGTAAAAGTAATCAATGCTACTTTCTGATGATAAATTTTATTGTTCTCCGGGTGCAGACTTAAAATATTTAATTCATAATTGACTTTGCTAGGAATTATATATACATCTGAGCCAATTCCACACGGCAACCGAAGAAGTAATCCCTGCTCCTCGGCATCCTCATAATATTTCAATTTTTCTCGCAAATCAGCCATAGCCCACATATTGCGGTAGAACAACGCAATCAGACCACGGACATCTGAAAACGGATCTATCGTTAAATTGTCCAATACTTCCTCGTCAAACTCTGCATCATCTACTGGTAATTCATCTTTTGTTAATGTGGCCATGAGGTTTCTGGTAAAATCTCGTGCATCCATTTCCATATCGTAATCTCTGTATCTGGCATTGCGCTCATCATCTGCATAGCAGCTATTATGTACCAGCTCGATCATCGACATGTCAGCCACGCTTTTATTTGTCGTTAATCTCTCCATGCTATTCCTCACTTTCTGCCTTAAGCCAATCCAAAACACATGATTTGCAAGCCTCTTCAGGATGAGAACACTCCTCTACGCCCATGTGTTCTATGCAACATCCAAATAATGCTTCTGCCAACTCCTCATCCGTCATGCTTCTGATCCGGTCTGCATTGGTCTGTGGCTTTTTAGCCATGCTTTTCATACACTCCATCATATTTCTACCTCACTAAATCTAATCCTCATTTATGTAAAACTCATTTCCATGTCTGCTGTACCCAAAGCAAAGGCTTCCATCATCACAAATTAATGCCAGTTCTAAGTCTGATAATTGTGTATTATTTTTAATAACCTTATAAACAGAACGATACTTACCCGGTGTACAATCTAAGACAATGTCATAATCATCAAGATTATCAACTTTATAACTTGAAATTCTGTATTTTTCCTTTAATTCATTATAAATCGTGCTGTTCATGGTTGACTTTTCTCTCTCATTTTCAGTAAAGGCATATGCTGGATAAATTCTCTTTTCGATCTCCATTCTTTATTTTTCTCCTATCTCACTAAATCCATCGTTTTAACAGATATCCCTTTAAATTTCCCGGTGCGACAATACTCTGCGGTATCAAAAAAACAAATGCATCCATCGTCTTTTTTTTCAAGTGCTATGCTTACACCATTGCTTACCAGTGTATTTTTTAACAGCGTCAGTACCGCCTTTATCTCATTCTTGGTTTCATCTGTCATTTTAACTTCACCTTTCTCTTTCTACCTTTCTTCTCAAACTTATCGCACATCCCAACCTGGCATCCACGCCTTAATCCGGTCTTTGAATAATATCCACACGTAATCTCTGTGTCTGGCTGTGATTGTATGAATATTTACATTTCCGGCAGTATTTTACGCTTGTCTTTGTCATTTCTCCCATTGTCAGCACCTCAAATTTCACGGAATTTTCCGACAAAGCGAACATCGCAATAATTACATTCATGATAAAGCACACTTGCAACATCGATCATGTCCAGATACTTCTGTGACAGGCTGTTGATGTAGTACAAAACCCAGTCAACATATTCCATTAACTGCCGCTTAGAAAGCTTCATTTCCCTTAATGATGTAGCAGAAAGCACAATGAAATCCGATACTGCACCAAGAACCACATTTACTTTATTTTTTAATGGAAGAATATTGTTGTTATAAGCTATATCTTGAAAACCCATCAAATCACGTTGAGGAATGTCCACTTCCATTAAGTCGATTCCTTTTTTCTGCAAGAATACTGCCAATTCTTCACATGATGTATTCCCTTCCATTAACTTATTTACTTTCTCTTCCAACATTATCAAGCGTTTCTGTCCATAACCGAATTTGTCATGCAAAACATTAAATGCTACAAGTTTTATGTCTGAGAATGTTTTTTCAGCAAGCTCTGTTGCATAATTCATCATTCGCACTTTCTGCTGGTTAAAAACGTGGATATCATCTTTATAGCCCAGCGGCTGCATCTTCTTCTTTTTCCTGCTTAATGCGTTGCTCATGTTTCATCCTTTCCTCATAAATTAATTGGTAAGGTTTCTCTTTCAGCTAGTTTCTTTTTGTATTGGCTTGCGCCTGTTCCATTTTTATCATGTCAGAATAAACTTTCTGGCTATTGGATAATCCGAGAACCCTTTCACTCTTATCTCTTGTCATCTTTTGCCTTTCTATCCCACTTCTCTATCAGATCATGCAGTTCTTTTCTTACTTCCTCTTCATGCCCTTTTGCCTTTTTAATGATCCCATCAACCATATCTGCGACCTGTTGCCATTGACTATCTGACAATGGATAATTATCATTAATTTGTTGATTGATAAATTCTTTCTTTTTATCAATCCATTCACGTTGCGCACTGTTTAAGATAATAATCACATCCTTTTTGTTACCTTTTGTAGCTTGTGTAACCATAAAATGCAGTAAAATCAATGCTTTCAGAGGTGGGTTACAAAGTTACAAAGTTACAACAGCTTTCTTACACGTAGGATTAATATTTTTTTTACGATTTTTTTTTATGTAAAAAAATTTTTAAACTATATAAAAAGTGAAAATCGCTTGTAACCGTGTAACCTTGTAACCTTAGAATGGTAATTCCGTCTGGTCATCTTCTGATATTTGAAGGAATCCATCACTATCTGTTTCTATTCCATCATCCAGTTTTAAGAAAACACACCGATAACTTTTTCCATCTATTTTCTTCACCTTGGTTGGCTGACCATTCTGAATCTGCACTTTATTATGCCGGTCCGCCCATGATAAAAATGCTTTTCTGGAAAAACCGCCACTCTCGCATATCCGGTCAAATGCCGGGTTATAGATTACCGCATATCCATTTTCCAAAATGCCCCATTTCTCGCAAGCGGTTGCCGCATCAAACCTTGTCTGGTTCATTGCAATGATCCCGAGAATATACTCATAACACCGCTGATTGTCTGACACGTCAGAATAGTCCGTAAGCGTTTCTTTTGCTTCATTTAGTGAAATATATATCCCGTCCTTGAAAATGCTCTCTGTGGCGATTTTATCCGCTGTGAGAATTATGCTGAGAGACATTGCCTGCTTCTGCATTTTGTCAGAATCCATTAACTGGTCCATATAAGATTTTTGGATTTTTCGAAGTTCTGCTCTGTCCATATCCTTAATAACATCAACAAATATTTTCCCGGCAAATCCATAATTTTTCTTAAGCACTTCTGCCGTATGATGCGGATCATCATAAATTTTCTGTGAGCATTCCAGTTCCAGAATACGGTTGATCGCTCCCCCCTGACTGACATAGCTGTTTAATGGCCGCTCACCGTTTGTTATAATACAATTCTTCCACCGGTTTTCCCGGTTGATTCCAAGATCCTTATTACTCCGGCTCTTACCTTTCCCGGAACATAAGTCATAAACAATTCCCTCAAAGTTGTCCCTGATTCTGGCCGATGTCTTGCTTGTATCATCCAGCATCATTGGCAGATGGTTCAGCATGTCCGCTTTCGCTTCCAGCGCCACATCCGTTGTCTTAAAATCCCCTATGTACTGTGATTCATCCGGATTTGCCCATACCGACGCCGCAAGCATCAGGCTGACTGATTTACCGCCTTCCGTTTCTCCCCACAGGTCAACAAAGAATGGAAGTCCTCCGAGCGGCTCTATTAGAACAGATGCAAAAGACGCTGCAAGCATAAACTTGATTTCCTTTTTTTCTGTTTTTCGCAGCTCTTTTATATGCTGATACCATGTTTCTTCATTTCCACGCTCATGCACTGCATCGAACAGACTTTTAAACCGGCTGTCGCCATCAAACACAATGTTCTGATCGTATGGGATAAAATCATTCCCATTCCATCCAAGTTTACTTGTGGAGTTCTGCACCTCGATCAGTGAATCATTCATATTTTCAATATCTGCCAGGTACCGGACCAGATTCTTTGCATTCTCGCTTGTGACAGAAATACCAACCCCGGACAACTGCACGATCCTGCTTGCCGACGTGATGACGGTCTTGGGGAATTTCTTTGTATACCAGCGTCCATTGCGTTTATAAGCAATCTCCATCTGTTCCTCTCCGGTTTCCAGATTCTTAAGTCTTTTCACTGGCAGAATCGGATGATAACAGGCAAGAACTTCTCCAAACATGTTATATGTCCTTACACCATCATCATCTGCAATCCATGATCCGGAATATAATTCATGTCCGTCTTCAAAATAATCAAAATGTGTGTAATTATCGGCAAGCTGCTGCGGATGATTTTTTTTAGATTCATCCCGATCTTTAAAAGTCTTTTTATATGCCCGGAGCATGGTGTTAAACTTTTTCAGTGTCCCCTTATGTTCTCTGTCCAATTGCTCCGCACGTTCCTGGAATGATAAGAGCATTCTTGCCTTTTGAATCTCGTCCGGCTCATCAAATATCTCAATAAACACTTCCTCTGACAGAATAGATTCGGCATCATACTCTTTCAGTAATCTCAAACCTTTCCACTCCCTTCTAGTTGTTTTTGTATTTCCTCGTCATGGTATAAATGGATCATAAGCTTATTCTGGCAGAAGCACCACATTTCTGAGAATGGCTCGAAAAGCTTCAGCGCTGTTACATAGATTCCAATCCATCTGTTATTTTCCATAAACTCTTCTTTTAATCTGGCTTGTTCGCGCTGCTTTTTTTCTCTTGCTTTCTGTGCGTGATATATGGCTATTTCAGATGCTCTTGTCGGCTTTTCATATGTTCCCCCAAGACTGTAAAAAGCTGTCTTAAAATCGCAGCCATCCATCTTCTGGACAAATGAAAAGATATCTCCGCTTGCCCCGCATCCAAAACAATGAAAGGAATCTTTATATATCTTCATGCTGGCTGTATGGTCACCCTTGTGGAATGGGCATGAGCAGAACCCCGCCTGGTTAATATTCATCCCATAAGATTCTGCTACTTCCCGCATTGAGTGAGACTGCTTTATTTCATCTACTGTCATTTAAGATCTCCACAATTTTTCTTCCGGTTTCTGATTTTTCGCAGAAAACAAAATCTACGTTATATCTGTCTCTGATCGTAACCAGACTTCTGTATAACTGGATCCCATCTACTGCCTTTTCAGAACATACCGTTTTTACCTTTTTTCCATTAACAGTCTTCCATCGGATTTCATGTTTTCTTGGATTCTGCCAGAAATAAACATCTTCTAATGTTTTTATATCTTCCCCATGCTCCACCAGGATCACAATCTTAATATCCAGCTGTATCGCCCGGACCAGTTCAGCCTTAAAACGTTCGTGCTGCTGACAGACATTCCCGCACAGTTCCTGCAAGTCTTTTTTGCGATCAATTACCAGCCTTGGATTGTCCAATGACTGATAATCGCCAACATACATCTTTGACCTGAAATACTTCACATTCATGCTATCAAACTGTTTCTGGATTCGTTCCCATTCTGCCTTATGCTCCCTGGTATCCACTTGTATCTGCAAATAAAACACCTGCCTTAATTAAACGGAAGCTCTTCATCGATTCCATCCGGGATATTCATGAATCCGTCCGCATCCTTTGGAGCATTATCGTAAAAGCTCTGTGCACTTCCCTTATACTCCTTATATGCTTTTGTCTCGGTCGGTTCTGGAACACCTGCCCCCTCTGCCTTGTCATAAGAAACAAACCATCGCATCACTCTTTTATTCCGTTCTTTTCCATCATAAAAGTCCTTCTGCTCGCCAAAGACTCCACCGATTTTTTTATTTTTAAACTGCGCTCCGAAATTATCGCCCCACTGCGTGGTAAATCCAGTGTTACTGTGTTCTACACAGGTTGTGAATGTTTTAAATGACCGGTTACATTTACCCTCCGCATCCTCTGTTAATATGTACTGTGTTGCCTGGTTCGGCCATTTCTTATCCGGACGGATATCGTTTTTAAACTGCTCTGTAAAATATCCTGGCTGTGAATCGTCCGGTGCAAAATCAAAAAACACAACGATCATGTCTTTTCCGGCTTTTGACTTTGTCTCACTGACCTGTTTAATGATTAATTTGTGTCCGCCTAATTCCACTGGCTGGAAATCACCGCCTGCCTGTGTCTCATCATAATTATTTGGTTTCTGCATTATCTTTCTTACCTCCGATTTCGTAATAATCTCTGATTGCTTTTTCAACTAACAGCATGTCATTATCAATAACTGTATCTTCAAACATGCCGATTGGTGACTTACTGACTGCTCCATCTGCTGCCTGTGTGACAAATAAATGTTTATTGGATTCAGCGATGCACCGGAGTACGATTGTGAACATTCCTTCGATACATACTTTTTCATCAAGCATTTTTCCAATGGTTTTTGGCTTGATCTCTCCGAGTTCGTTTGATTCCTCATGCATAATGACATACACGATTTTATCAGCCGGGACCTTTTCGATAATGAACTGAATTAAGTTCCAGAAGTGATCACCGATCTGATTATATAAAGTGAAAACTCCATTACCTCCTCCTGTGGCGCTATGCTTGCTCATGAACATATTCGTGATCAGATATCCCGCATCATCAATCACGATGTTTTTTGCCTTGGATGCGATCAGACATTTCATTACCTGCTGGTAATCATCTGTGTTCCATCCATCAATCTTACCTTTGAACGGGAGCGGTTTATTTAATACCCTGATAAGATTCCAGTCAGGGTTGCCTGCACAGTTTCTAAGGCTTGCGCTTTTTCCCATACCTGATTTTCCAATGATTAATACTGGTATTGCCACTTTTCTATTCCTCCTTGTCAAATACAATCCGATCTACAGACTGCAATATTATGAGTGAGACCAACTCTTTCATTGAAATTGAGGACTCATTATAGATTTCTGCAAGAGCATTATAGGCTTCTGCTGAAATACGAACTACCTGCTGCTCACTTACCGGCTCTTTTCTTCTGGCCGGAATATGTATCTTTCCATCTGACATGTTATCTCCTATCTGACTGTCCAGAACGGCAGTCCCATTATCATTTCTGCTCATTTAATCGACATGCTCTTACCGTCCACAAGTTCTGCTCCGGAAACTCTTTCGCCATTTTTTATTGCATTTTTAATTGCTGTTTTGTCCGGTGTTGGATCTGCGAATTTAAGATATTTCTTTGGAATCAGCGTCATATCCGTAACATTCACACTTGATGTTTTTCTGAACGAAATTGCAACTTTTGGTGTCGAGAATTTTTGTCCTGCGAGATAATTCGCCAGATACTTCTTAAGAGATTCCGCTTTGTCCTCAGCGGCTTTCTGTCTATCTGCAAAGGACTGCTTTTCTGTCTTGAATGCTTCTGCATCTGCATACAGATTTTTAATCCAGCAGGCAATATTCTCAATTTTTATGTCACGGTCCATCTGAAGCTCGTCCAATCTGGCAGGATCAATTATTTCGCCTGTTTCCATATCCACACAGTTCATAATTTCCTGGTCAATTTCATATAAATTCATAATTATTACCACCTTTCATTTTTCCATTTCTCGTACATTTCTTCGTCTCTGCGCCGATCTGCCACTTCCTCTTCTCTGGCTAATCGCTCATGCAATCGGTGAAGCCTTGCTTTCTCAGCTTCATACCGTTCATAATCATTGTCTGGAAATTCTTCAATTGGCATAGACAACTGACTCCTTTTTCCCATCATCTGTGATGTTTATATCTAATTTATTAGTGTCTACAGTAAATGTTCCATATATATTTCCATCTGCTGCTAGGACTACATTTCCATCCTCAACCCCTAAATTTTCAAGTAAAACTGATAAATCTTTCAGTGCATCAATAAGCTGTCCACTGTCATTTCTGCTCAATCT
>UMJB01050776.1_pt1 | contig 14221 bp, 13 predicted proteins | sample 1965961 | NCBI WGS metagenome assembly UMJB01 (sample SAMEA4836139, study PRJEB28245) | human gut metagenome | biome: gut microbiome; material: fecal sample | place: Denmark | collected 2008
TCGTATCTGTCAGCTCTTTTGAGATTTCCTTTTTTCTCTTACGTATCAGATTCTTATCCCAGTTTTGTCTCCCCGGCATTCCAAAAAGACGGACGAAACTGTGGAACATGTCATATTTCTGATAAGCCATTTCTCCACCTCCGCAGCCCTGCCTGTCCCATGTTTGCAGTGGATGTCCAGCTGGTCTAAGGAAATGACAGACGGGATCTGTTCAAGGACTTTTTCCGGATCAATGTGCCTGGTCTGCCAGTTGAGGTAATCCGTATGTGTCAAAACACCGTCAATATCAAGAAATATTACTTTCACGACCTTTTCCTCCTCTTTTGGACAGTATAGCATCTATCTGTTTTTCGTTCCAGTTTCTCTGGAAAATAATATCCCCACCGGGAACACAGTATCCTTTCTCATCAGATTCGACACAATGATGCGAAAAGTAGAAAGTTTCGCACAGGATATGGGCATATGTTTTTCCGTTTTTGAACCGGAATCCTTCTACATATCCTTCTCCGCGGAAAGGAAAGCCTTTTTCCCTCAGAACAAAGGAAGAAAGCAGGACATTATCCATTTCGATGTATTTGGACATTCCAGCTCCATCTCCTGTGTAGAAATCTGCCTCATGCCAGGAATCTCCTGTCTCAAAGAAATACGTATACTCCATGCCGGAAGACCATCTGAACCAGTCCACCCCACAGAACACAAGCATTCTTCCATTACACAATGCTTTTTCACCTAATTTGCAAGGAATCGGAATGATCATACTTCCTCCTTTCTGTCACACCTGACTACTTTTCACAAATTTACTACATTCTCTTCACAATCTCACCATTATTTTCCGTTATATTAATAGTCGTAAACAAGCAGGATTGCTTTTCATATACATTTTTTCTCCTTTTGGGCCGGGATTTTCCCGGCTTTTTCTTTTGCAAATTTCCCTGCTCTCGCATCTGTAAGACGATGGTAATTGTTTTTTAGCCGCCACTCAGAGACATCTACCTGCCATCCCTCATACAACTCCATATATCTGCCAATCATGACAGCTTCTTCCTTTTCCCGTTTCCGGATATACTCCAGTGCTTTATTGAGATACGGGATACTGTTGGCATAGTCTACCGTCATTCCCCCACGTCGCCATCCGCCAATCTTATGATTCTGGATCGCATAGACCAGATATACAGAATTTAAAAATGTCAGATTCAGGTATTCGCCCGGCCGGATCTCCATGTTGGCAAAGGAATCCGTATCCTTCCAGTAATTATCCTTTTTGGCGGAAACGTAGTATTCTTTTTCTGTTTCCGTATGCACAATGCTCTCAAATACCGTGTAATAAGAATGCGTGTGGTCCATCGTGATCTGCTCTGCATCTGTATGGACATAGCCATAGGCTTTTGCAGCTGCAAGGATCTGTTCGGGCGACTTTCCTTTCACATCGATCTTTTCATATAGCTTGTTGTTTTTTACTGTCAAATAAGAAGTTATTTTACCAAGATACTCATTGGTCTTTTTCGTATCGTACCGGAACTGGGTCACCGTTGTATTTCCTTCCCTGACTACCTTTACCGGAACTTCCGTAACGGTCAGGCGAAACTTCTTTTCCGTAATAGTGTAAGTATCAATCGTATCTACCAGGTTAACCGGGACAACTCTCCTGTCGGGGATATGGGCATCGTGGGTACGGTTCCTTTCTCCTCTTCCGCGGTCATTGTTCCACGCATCATACCTTGTACTCCTTCCATTGTTCCAGATATTTCCAAGGCCGGCATCATCGCGCTCGATCTTTATCGTAGTGAGGATCATATCGCCTTTCATAAGAGGTGCATCTGTGCGCTCAACAATATCCGCAAAAGTTCCATACCGGTTGTCTTCCAGCCACCCGTCTACCATGGAAAAGATCAGGTATGGGGACGGTGTTAATACATTGATCTTCTCCGGAACCTTTAATATCCTGCCATCATTCAATACCCCCTGCAGGATGCTGAATACAAAGTAACGGGAAGCAACCTCTTCCCGGGACTGAACTTCTGCTTCTTCCAGGGAATCTTCCCTGGTTTCCGGCTTCAGATATACATTTTCATCTTTGATACGGACCTTCTCCTCATCCGTCCACCCCACGTACAGGTTCTCTCCATTCCGGATAAGGATACCGATCTGTTTCCCATGAAATTTCTTATAGGTATCCAAAACATTCGATACCATATCTGAGGCACCGCATAAGATATTGTTTTTACTGATCCGGATCACAGAGACAGATTTCGGTCCGGGAGCAAACCTTTCCCGGATGTCTTCCCGGTTTTTCAATGCCTCCTCGAAGGTCGCAATATCTTTTCCGTCAAAATCATAAACTGCCAGCCATTTTCCCAGTTCTTCATCCAGGAAACGGATCTTTTGGAAAAATACCACTGGGGCTTTTTCTTCTGCTTCCAATCCTTTGACCAGCTGGACAAACTGAACGGTTTCGCCCATCATACACCGGATACCATAAAGCTCTGTATCCAGGACAAACATCTGGTTGTTTAACTGAACCATCTGCTCTTCCATTTCTTTCTTTTTCTCCCGGATAAGCTGTGTCTTTTCCGCATACTTTGCTTCCAGTTCCTGCTTCAGTTTTTCCAGTTCCGCCTGCTTTTCTTTCTCCAGCTGTTCCAGTTCTTTCTTCTTACCATCAATCTCTTTCTGCTTATTTCGGATACCGGAAGCTACCTCTTTTCTGGAAGCTGAGTTTTTGCTGACCAGAGGATATTTTCCCATTAATTCCGGACATGTATCAAGGTCTGTGTATTCTTTACAGAAAACAGTGCTATCCGGGAGTCCGATCATCAGACTTCCGGACTGAAGAACAGCTATGCCATCAAGAAGGTACAACAGATCCCAGGAAAGACCCATACTGTCCAGGTAATCCTGGTGCTGTCTGATACTTTCCAGTTTAAACCCGGAAATCTCCCCAAGCGGGCATCCGCAGCCATCCGGGTCCTCTCCTTCTCCTGTTTTTGTGTACATACCCCAGAGAATGTCCTGGACCTCTCTGGGAACAGACCAGCGGACGGACACATACCATCCGGGTTCTCTTTTCATGGAATGCTCTTTTTCTGTTTTTACGAAATTATCAAATTCTTTCCAGATAATATCTGCTGTACCGATCTTCTTCATAAGGCACCACCTTCCATATTTATTCCGCAAAATTGAGACGATGCAGAAGGATTTCACCGAGCGCACTGGCCAGACAGAAGATCAGAGACCTGTCGTTGATCTTTATGCTGTACAGGACCTGGAAAGCATATTCCGGGTTTTCCGGCAGCTCTACGATCCTGGTATCTGTATCAAGACTTTCATCCGGCACACACTGGATTCCGGCCTTTTTCATCGCTTCCATTAAAGTTTCCAGCGATACCGGTACCGTCAGACCAAGAACCTGTCTCGTCACTTCGGCACACTCTGCCATCTCATACCGCATATCCATATACCTTACATATTCATTCATGGACTTCCTCCGCATTTCATCGCCTTTAATATCTTACTTTAATGCAATGATAGCATTTTTCTTTCAGGAAATATACCGATACGAAAAAAGGCAAAACTCCGAAGATACAGGAATTTTGCCATTTCTATCAATTTTTTTCTAACATCTCAAATGCTTTTATATTTGTACTTTTTAACTTCTGCCACGAATACTCACATGACTGACACCTGCATCTCTGTATTTTCTCAATAATCTCCTGTTCCGTGTCATATATGGATGCCACGGACGGACACAAAGCAGATTCTCCAAGCTTGATCTCTCCTGCCGGGGATATGGATGGCGTACAGACTTTTCCTGCACGAAACAGCGTATTGACTATTCCGCGGATGGAATCCACTCCCTGTTTCGCAAGCAGCCTTACATTTACACATTTCGGAGCGATCGTATTCCACCAGGAATCATCGAAATTTTCCAGAGTCCTTCCCTGCGGATACAGACACTTATTCCCGTTTCCCGGAACACCTTCGATGACTGTATCCAGCTTCTTTAACCGATACTTCTGTTTTTCTGAAAGCGGCTGCGGATAAAACCGCGGATCGTCCGTTACCTGGATCATGATCTTTTTCTTTCCGTATTTTTTCTGCATATCCTGCACCGCCTCAAGGATATCCGGAGTATCTGCGAGTTTTCGTCCGTTTGTAATGAACGACAGCGGGAATCTTTTATCCCATTCCTTTTCGATGATTTTAAGCAGTTCCAGGATATGCGGGTTAGTATTAATCCGCGGAATCCAGTCCTCTTCCACTTTCTTCAATAAACTCTTCGGCACACACTCTTTTAATGCAGAATTTTCCGCCAATGCTATATCGATCAGATAAAAGTCGTTTCCATTCTGCATGACATCCATGCTCCACTGTCCGGTTAAGCCTATCTCCGGAAGCATCCTTTTCAGATTTTTCTTAACTTTTCCGATATTTTTTCGATACTGTTCCATCAGTTCTTCTTCCGCAGCAGAGTACGTGATGTAATCATGCACCTTATCCGGTTTGGTGGAATCCGCGGAGTGTCCAAACCGTTTCTTCATCATTTCCGGCTCCCAGTATGGGCTGCATCCAAGAATACGGTCAGAATCAAAATCCACAAAGATACGGTACTCCGGACGGAGCGGCAGGCCAAAATAGATCTCTTTCGCTCCCGGTTTCGGCTGGATATATTCCCGCACTACCCACTCTGTCGTAGTAGAAACACCATAGATACATGGCTGGTTCCTGCCGGACAGGTCATAATGTGCCATGCACAATGCCTGGAAATGGATAAACAGCAGGTACTCCCCAAGTTCACGTACTTCCTTTTCCCCCAATACATGAGCATTACGGAAATCAAACTTGCTGGAATAGGTCCCGGTTTTGATAAAGTACTCTTTCTCCGGATCCAGTCCAAAAGCTTTTAGACAAAACTCATCCACGATACACAGTGTAGATGGGTTCAAAGACATATATTCCATCCTGGTCAGCTGCAGCAAGGGAAGCGGCACTTTCAAAACCTTCGTCTGTGGGATCTTAAAAAAATCCTGTTGTTTGACTGCCTGTACAAGAGGCGGCAGCCAGTATCCCATGCTGTTCCTGTTACGGTCAATGATCTTATAAGTTATTGGATCAAGGTCCTGGATATCAAGGCCCTGACGGAACATACCGTAAAGCTGCATTTTCTTTTTCGGATCCTTACAGAGCAGGAAATCCTTATATACGCTTAAAAGCATCCCGGATGCAGCTTCTCCGATATCCCGTTTATACAGATATCCGGTAAGCTCCGGGCGGTATCCTTCCGGGACAGACTTTAGATCCTCATTACTGACCGGGACATAGTCTTCCGGAAGGGAATCAAAAGTCTGCACATGGTCATCCGCTCCGTCCCAGACATAGACTGCGGCACTGTCCAAAAGTTCTGCTACGATCCTCTGGACAAGGGCATCAAGGTGTACATTCTCCGCAGCAAAATCAGAAAGAAAACATTTTTCACTGACTGCCTGTTTCGCATTGACTGCAAAAAAGTTGTTACTTACCTTGTTTTTGACATGCTTTGTATAGGATTCCTCAAAGCTGCGGAGGGCTTCCGGATCCGTTTTGATAAATTCCGCAATCTCTTCCTTCGTCATCATTGCCTTTTTTGCCTTGTTTCCGAATACATTCTCCAAGTTAAACATATCTCTTCCTCCGTTTTTCTTCATAATATGTCAAAATATCAATCTTTTTTGTTCATGCGGAAATTTCTTCATTTTATCCAAAACTGATCATGAAAGGAGAAAAAAATGTTAAGAACAAGAGAATTCTGCAAGAAAACGGTAACGGAAGAACTTCGCCCCGGAGATGTAGTACAGCACTTTAAGAGAGGAATGACCAACTCCGACGACCATAACGCATACCTCTACAAGATCATCTGTGAGGCAATACACACGGAAACTAAGGAACCCATGGTCGTATATCAGGCATTATATGGCGACTGCGCAACCTATGTCCGTCCAAAAGAAATGTTCCTCGAAAAAGTCGATACCAAAAAATACCCAGATGCCACACAGGAATACCGGTTTGAAACATATGCGGGAATCCCTCGTCTGAAATCCGAAAAGGAAATACCCCGGGAACTCAAACATTCCCCCATCTCGCTTCGGATACTGAATGCCTTACATACCATCGGGATCACCAGGTTCTCAGACTTTTCCAACCATACCAGGGATGAGATCCACGCCATCCCGGGGATCGGACCTCGTGCCATGCTGGAATTGGATAAAGAATTAAAAAAACGCGGAATCCACTACAAACAAAACCATACCGTCTGACAACTATCAGACGGTTTTTGTCATATTATGGAAAAACAAGGAGGCCACACATGAAAAGATTAACAATCAAAGGATTTAAAACAGCAGGGTTTCTGTTGAAAGCAGCTGCTTCCGGGATAGAATCCCTGTTAGAAGAAACATATCCCGTACTCAGAGAAGGGGCAAAACGGATCGGATTAAGCCCAAAAGACTTTACTCATATCGAGATTTCAACCAAAGCATTTAACGAGGCGACATCCATCAAAGGCATTTATCCATTCTGCAAGATCACGTATATTGCAGATCACATCGATGGATTCCAGTACCGGATCCGTATCGGCTGGAAGAAAACAGATGAAGATATTGTCCCGGATATTCTTTACATCCAGAAAGTCATGACAGACGGAGAATTTGATCTTGATTATATTCTTTCTTTCACAGAAAATCCCGAGAAAGGATGTTGCTGGGTCAGCGAAGGAAAACGTCCTCGCCGTATTGTAAACAATATCCCTGACGGGTGGATCGGTGTAGAAGAAGACCTGCCGGAACCGGGAAAGCTTAACGAGAACACTCTCGACTACCAGAATTATATGTGCCTAGTCCAGGTGGTGGAAGGAAAATCCGCGGATGCCCGCCCGTTAGCCTTTACGGAAAACCGTCGATGGGTCAACGGGAATGTAGATATGACAGATTACGTTTTAGCCTGGCAGGATATTCCGAAATGCAGAAACGAAAAAGTAGTTCTGCCAATTTAATCCCAAAAAGTGAATTCGAATTCACTTTTTTTAACAGTGATAATGGCAAGTGGAAGCATGGCTTTATCGGATTCGGTGTAATTATGGTAACTGGAATTGGATGGATTATCCATAATAATACGAAGACTGAAAAAACTAGAAAGCGTAAACATAAAAAATAGAATAAAAATTAAAAAGAGAACAAAATAAAAGCTTGCATTTTACTGCAAGCTTTTATCTTGTTCTTTATTAATTATTTGGAACCCATTTAGCGTATACTGTCATTCCACTTGTTGTATATACAGCTGCTTTTAATGGCTTTCTATTTGCGGCTGGAGTTTTTGAATCGTACCATCCAGAAAATACATACCCGCTTCTAGTTGGAGTTGGAATATTTACTATTTCTTCTGCCTGAGGAGCATTTGATAACCATGCATAATATCCTGCCGTTCCTGTAATGGTATATGTAGAATTACCATTAATCGTACCACCGTTTGCATCAAATATAACTAATCCATTTGAATTTGGATTCATTGATGCAAATTCTTGCGTCCAGTAGTACATTCCATTATCCGATTTATAAAAGCCTACTCCCATATAGCAAAAACTGTTCATCATCATAGTTGCTTTATGCCCTGAACTATTCATCCATCCTTCAACCACGTCTTCTGGTGAACCATATCCCATTGCAATATTTTCACCACTTATTCCAGCTGCCCCAACATCTTTTCCAGCAGTCGAGCTGTCTGTCCCATTTGGTCTTGTATGTGAAAATTTAACAGAAATTTCTTTAGCCCTCAGCATAGCCGCATCTTGCAACGCTTTATTATACTTCAAAGGCTGCGCCCCTTCTTTGGCTCTCTCAATATTCGTGAGTCTCAGTACCTCTGATGCCATAGCAATCGGGTCTACCGGGTCGTCAAAATCATCATCATTGTCACCATAATTATTGTTTCCGTCGCCTGGCTTTGATGTTGGCTCTGGCGTAGGCGTTACTTTTTTCTTTACCTTGATAGTTACACCCGTATTGCTTCCGTCTCCATAAACTTTAAATTTGCTACTGTAGCCAAAAACAAAATAAGTATTCGTAACACCTTCAACAGGATTTTTATCTTCATATTTTGTATACTTGGATGAAATTGTTGCAATTTTTGAAGGTGCTGAACCATTTGCCTTACGATATATCACGTAATGCGTCGTACCACCGGCAGGATTCCAGCTGACATTTACAGTGTTGTCTCCAGTCAGACCTGCGCCGAGTCCATATACGGTTGCGGGAACAGTTCTTGTTGTTAGTCCTGTTTTGTTATAGTGACCAGACTTCTTCGTTTTTTTATTGTAAGCCTTTACGGTATAGGTATATTTCTGGCCTACAACGACTGGATACTTCTTGGAAGAAGTGTGAGTGTAGCTGCTCTTGTAATTGTCAAGCGTTTTGATTTTTGTCCACTTTTTCGTTCCTTCTTTCTTATAGTAAACGATGTAATGAGTGGCGCCTGATGTCTTTTTCCATTTGACATTGATTTTGTTGTAAGCCGAAGCTGAAATGCTGTTAAGCTTAACCATTCCGGGTGCAGATGCAGCCTGAATGGATGCCGGCATCACCAGTATGACTGCCAGCAAAAACAGCAGGCAGGGAAGTGATCTTCTTTTTTTCATTAACTGAATCCTCCTTATATGTCCGATTATAGTGCCGAAAAATAGTAAAGTCAACTAACAGATATCCAGCACATTCGCCTGGATACTGACAGTTCCCTGCCATTCATTTAAGTCCGGATAATACAACATTTTGAAATCATTGAGCTTACCATCCTGATTCAAGATCCGCTCTTTTTCTTCAATGTCATGAAAACAGACCCCGTTCCGGCATACAGCACTGTTAAAGGCGATCTTCAGAACATTTTTGTTTTTTCCAATGATCTATGCCTGGCTTGCACTGACATTCTGCTGGGCAAATACAGGTTTTTCATTTCCTTTGCCAAAAGGCTCCAGGATATCCAGCTGTCTGATAAACCATTCTGTCAGATAATCTACCGGCATAACCACATCAATCATGACTTTTGCTACAAAATCCGCTTCCGTCAATCCGCAGCGCACATTCAGCTGTTTCCGGAACTCTTCCAGGTTTTCTTTTTTTAAGGACAGACCGGCAGCCAATGGATGTCCTCCAAATCCCAGCATCAGGGCTCTGACTTCTGACAGTTTTTCAAACATTGAATAAGCTTCAATGGAACGTCCGGAACCTTTCAAAAAGTCCCCATCCCCATCAGTCAAAACAATTGCAGGCTTGTTATATCTTTCCCTTACTTTTCCGGCAATGATCCCGGCAATACTCTCATGGATCCCCGGAATGTAAACGACCAGTACTTTATCATTCTTCATTTTTGTGTCAACGATACGTAAAGCATCTCCCATTCCGGACTTTGTAAGGTCCTGACGCTCCACGTTCAGCTTACGCATCTCTTCCGCCTTATCCAGAGCCTTTTTATGATCCGTTTCCATCAAAAGGTTAAATGCTTCGTTAGCCGTATCCAGACGTCCTTCTGCATTGATACATGGTCCGATCTTAAACCCGTAGTCATAGGATTTCAGTATCTTATCTTTCAGTCCCAGAACTTCCATCAGTGCCTGCATCCCGACATTGTTGGTTATCTGCATTTTTTTCATACCTGCTTTCACGATCGCCCGGTTGTCTTTCTGGAGATCCATGACGTCACAAACAGTACCCAGTGATGCCATTTCCAAAAAGTCCGAATTCCTGAACTCATCTTCCATTCCGAACCTCTTATACAGGCGTCCCATAAATTTCCATGCAACCACTGCTCCGCAGATTTCCTTAAACACATGGTCTTCCGGACGTTTGGGGTCGATCACAGCATCCGCGGCAGGAAGGATATATCTTCTACCATCCGGCTCCTGGACAAACGGGACTTCATGGTGATCCGTCACAACCACAGTCATCCCAAATTCTTTGGCCAGACTGACTGCATCCGTGGCAGCAATCCCGTTGTCACAGGTCAGGATGACTTCCACTCCGTCTTCCCTGGCTCTGCGGATGGCGTTCTCATGAAGCCCATAACCGTCTTTAATACGGTGCGGGATGAACTTGTCACATTTTGCATGCAGCCCGATCAGACCCTTGTAGAGGATGTAGGTACTGGTTACGCCATCCACATCGTAATCGCCTATGATACGTATATGCTTTCCGGCTGCTATTGCATCCTGAATGATGCTGACACCCTTTTCCATATCCGTCAGTTCTGAGCCATCGGATACCTTTGACAGATCTGCTGCAAGAAATTCCCGGATATCTTCTTCCGTTTCCACTCCGCGGTCAGCAAGGATCTTGATGATCGCAGGGTGGATGCCTAATTTATTGGATAACTCACGATCTATTTTTTTATTCTTATAAAACCATTTACTCATATGTCTCACCTCGCTATCAGTTTTCTTATTCTTATTATACAGGATATTTTTTAATAGTGCTGTGGTACGGGGATCCTGCAATGGAAAAAGCAGGACCTGTATCCCAGGCCCTGCTTACTGTACCACATCCGCTATACATCCTATTTTCTCCGCAGCAAGAAAAACAGATTTCCGTCCAAAGTACCATGATAGCTTTCCTCGGACAATGCTCCTCCCACTAACATATCCGAATCCAGGTCTTCATCCGGCTCTGTTACTTTCCCGGTAAGGTCTTCCGAACCGGTATATCCGTATCCGTCAACCAGCCAGATTGCATCATCTTCTGCGTCACCTGTCTTTTCCACTGCAAAAGTATAGGTTCCATCACCTTTGGCATCCCAGCAGATTACATTGCTGTCAGGAAGATTTTCGGACAATCCTTCCGATAAACAGATATCCTCCCCTTTTTGTACCGCTTCGTCCAGACTGTCATATGCCCTGTATCCGTCGGTCAGTTTTCCATACCCGGTTACAAATTTGCACCCTTTTGGGAGAAGTACCTGGACACTTCCGGAACCCTGGTTTACAACCGCTGTATACTGGACAAAATCATAGTCGTTTCCGCCAATTTCTTCCTGAAAAGTATAGCTGTACAGGGAAACCGGGAATTCATCCGAATCTTCATATCCATCATTACAAGAATCCTCTTCATCCAGGGTTCCCTCATCTCCAAAATAAGCACCGATCATGTGATCCAGCTGTTCATCGGAAAGGTCCCCGACATGTTCTTTGATAAACTGTTCTTTTACTCCTCTGTCTGAATGCTCTTTCAAGTAATCCTCCCAGATACTGCTCTTATTGCTGCTTTCTGTTTTAGTCAGTTCAGGCATTCTTCCTGCATACACCATCGCACTTTCCATACTTCCAACCAGAACACCTGCCAGAATGACCATCAATATTTTTTTCTTCATAAAAAATCTCCTTTCTTTTTTCTGTAACATGCAGAAACCTGATTTTTTCCACTTATCAATCCAGCTGCCATCTGCAGCCATTTCTTTTCTCCACGCTTCGGACCTTTACTCCAAAACACGAAAGGATACCGCTGGCTTTAATTCCTACCTCCTTTTTTCTTAATAATATGACAAAAATACGCATCTCCTTTTATCACACGAAAAAAAAACGCATATTTTCCATGAATCAACTACGAAAGGAGAAAAAAAAATGAACATCAATCTACCAAAATACAACCAGACGGTATATGCAGAACTTCTGCAGGCTATGGTCTGGAACAACAAATGTGCCTTATGCGCTGCAACAGGAACCGGCAAGAGCTACATTGCCGCAAAATTTGTCCAGGAGGCAGTAATAGAGCAGGATACACTCATTCTGGTCCCATTCCGGGCAAGTGCAAAGATCTGGAATACGCTTCTTCCCCAGGCAACAACCATGACCTACCAGGGGCTGCTATACAACAGACCTGAGCTTGCAAAATATAAGCTGATCATCTGTGATGAGATGCACCATCTTGGTGCGGATGAGTGGGGAAAGGTTTTTAACGAACTAATGGAAAATTATCATGGAAAGCTTCTCGGGCTTACCGCCACACCGATCCGTTTCCTGGATGGAAACCGGAACATTGCAAAAGAGTTCTTTGACGGAAATGATATACACGGTGTACAGCTTTCGGAAGCCATCCAGAAAAAGATCCTTCCAACTTTTGAGTATGTAACTGCTTTGTACGATCTTCCCGAAAGCAAAGGAAACAACGAACTGACAGAAAAACTGTACAGCCGTCTGGATTTCCTGCGAAATGAATACTCTTTCCAAAATATCCTTAGAAAACATCTTGCAGGCAGGCATCCTGTCAAGGCGATCGTCTTCGTGGATTCCATCCAGGAGATACCCAAAGTCATGGATTCCTGCAGGGAGATCTTCCCGGACGCTGTTCATCTGGACGCACATTCCAAATATTCAGGAAAAGAAAATGCCGAAACCTATGAACAATTCGAGAACATCAACGGGGACTGCTTCCTGTATGTTGTAGACATCCTGAACGAAGGCATTCATCTTTCCGGAGCAAACACAGAGATCATGTTCCGCCGTACCCGCTCTCCCATCGTTTACCTGCAGCAGCTTGGAAGGATCCTTTCTGTCAGCAACGCTGAGAACGATGTTATCATTTTTGATTTTGTTGCAAACCACATGAATATGCGGGAATATACCAAAATGCAGAATGATACCGTATCAAGACTTTCTTTCGATATCGGGGATCCATGCCGACAGATCGTGCAGCATGATTACGCCCTGGAGGAATTAGAACTCCTGGAAAAACTGCATCAGCTGGAAAATAATCTCTGGACAACGGAAGAGGATGATCTTATGAAAAAGTATTATGAGAAAGGAAAAGGGATCGATCATCTGCTTACTATCCTTCCAAACCGGACACGCATCTCCATCATCCACAGGGCAAAGATCCTTGGACTGTCAGGCATCCGCAGAAAATATTCCGAAGAGTTTAAGGATGATATCAAAAAATATTATTGTCAGAAAAATGGAATCGACCTCATCCTTCAGAAATATCCCGGATACACCCGCGCAGGTATCACCAACATTGCTAACAGGATGGGACTTACCTTTCGGGACAGCCAGCCATGGACAGCAGAAGAAGACGAGCTCTTGAAGCAAAACGCTTCTCTTTCCATTTCGGAACTTCTTAAGATATTCCCGGACCGCACAAAGGCAGGCATCACTGGAAGAAAGCACAATCTTGGGATCACCAATCGAAGCATGCATACCTGGACAGAAGAAGAGATCTCCATCCTTAAAGCGAATGCAGAGCTTACGTCAGAGGAAATCCGCAGCAGATTTTTCCCGGATCTGACCATAAGCAATATCAATTCTGCCAGACGTAAGCATGACTGCCGCAAGGACAGAAACTGGAAACCGGAAAAGATCGAACGCTTTTGTGCACTGTACAGCAAAGGCGGATGGAACGCCGTAAAGAAAGATCCTGAGTTTTCTGATATGAGCAAAAAGGCCATCAACGGTGCTGCCCATCGATACAATGTCCGCTCCGCAGCATCACACCCCACAACCTGGACCGAAGAGGAAAAGGACATCTGCAGGGAATGGCTTGCGATACCGGAAAAAGAAAGACCTCCGCGGAGAGAATTAGCCAAAAGGATCCCGGCTCACTCAGAAAACGGGATCAAGGATATGTGCCACAGACTTAAGACAGATTGATAGCAGGAGATACTTCTCTCCTGCCGAAAAAAAGCCGCCCAAACGGACGGCTTATTTGTTGTACTTCCAGATCTTTTTGATCTCTTCTTTTCTAAGTTCCCAGAAAGTTGCCTGCACATGAGGAGCCTGATCGATCTCGAATACCCTGTACCAGGACTCTTTCTTGAATTTTTCCTTTCCTTCCGTATTCGGATTATAGTACCAGTCCAGTTCTTCGTCATTTCTACACCATGCCGTATCGTTAAGCTGTGCGACCGTCCAGATCTCTTCGTCAGAGAGAACGACCTGGGAATCTTCTTTCTCCAGTTCGATCAGCACCATCTCCTTTGTGGCACCCCGAAATTCCACCCATCGCAGGTCAGGACGGGCCTGTCTTGTGCGGAGCCTGTACCACGCCCATACCGGATATTTAATGCCTTCCGGAGGCGGTCCGATCTTTTCTGTCATATACCTGGACATCCAGTCATATGCATTGGCAAACTGCCGGCCGGAATCGTCCCAGGTAAGTACTTCACTCTTATCCGGATCGCACTAGAGCGTGTCTGAAAAACATTTTAAATTGTTTATTTT
>UMJB01033049.1_pt1 | contig 14123 bp, 13 predicted proteins | sample 1965961 | NCBI WGS metagenome assembly UMJB01 (sample SAMEA4836139, study PRJEB28245) | human gut metagenome | biome: gut microbiome; material: fecal sample | place: Denmark | collected 2008
AAACACTGTACGTTGCGGGTGACAGCATCGCCTACGGCAAGAGCAGCGCAGGCGGCTACGGTAAGTGCATCGCGGACAAGTACGGTATGGCGTTAATCAACGAAGCAGTGGACGGCGCAACGCTGACCCCGAACATTACCGACAATGTGAATGGCGGCGTTCGCGGCTGCATTAGCACGGTAGTGACAAACTCCGCAGCGCTTGCAAAGACGGATTACATTCTGCTGGAAGGCGGCGTGAACGATGCCTGGAACAATGCCCCTGTGGGCACCCTGACCGATGGCTTTGCCGCTGCCTACGATGAAACGACCATGACCGGCGCACTGGAGAAGATGCTGGACGATCTGGCGAAGAATCACAGCGACAAGCGCGTGGCCTATGTATTCCCGCACGGCGGGATGTTCGGCAGCAGCGAAAACTGGTATAAGACCTACAAGCCTGCCATCCTTGCGGCGCTGAAAAAATGGGGCGTGCCTTATGTTGATATTGCGGAGACCACCCCGCCTATGGGCGGTTCCGGCGTCAGCGAACTGGGCGATAAGTACACCAGCGACGGCACCCACCCCAATGCAGCGGGCTACGAGCGGTTTTACACGGAGCCCATCGCGGCGCTGCTGAAACGGCTGTAACAAGGAGTAAAAAATCAAAATGGCACTTTCGAACACGGCCACGCCGAAATACTACGGCCGGTTCCGGGAGGCCGTGATGCGGGGCGAGATACCCGTATGCAAAGAGATCAGCATGGAGATGAACCGGATCGATGACCTGATCCGAAACCCGGGCATCTACTATGATGACAAAGCGATGGACGGCTTTGTACAGTTCTGCGAGAAGGAATTGACGCTGACCGACGGCAGTGACCTGAAGCTGCTGGAGACCTTTAAGTTGTGGGCGGAAGAGATATTCGGCTGGTACTACTTTGAAGAGCGCACGGTGTACAAGCCGAACCCGGATGGGCATGGCGGACGCTATGTGCAGAAGCGTATCAAGCACCGGCTGGTGCGAAAACAGTACCTGATCGTGGCGCGTGGCGCCGCCAAGAGCATGTACGACAGCTGTGTACAGCAGTTTTTCCTGACAGTAGACCCCGCAACGACCCAGCAGCTGACCACGGCACCCACCATGAAACAAGCAGAAGAGGTCCTTTCTCCCATGCGCACAGCAATCGCACGGGCGAGAGGACCTCTTTACCGTTTTATGACGGAAGGCAGCTTACAGAACACTACCGGCTCCAAGGCAGGGCGGACGAAGCTTGCCAGCACGAAGAAGGGCATTGAGAATTTTCTGACCAACAGTCTGGTAGAGATACGCCCCATGACCATTGACAAGCTGCAGGGACGGCGCGACAAGGTTGCCACGGTAGACGAATGGCTGAGCTGTGATATCCGGGAAGACCCCATTGGCGCGATTGAGCAGGGCTCCAGCAAGGTGAACGACTACCTGATCCTTGCCACGAGCAGCGAGGGCACGGTGCGCAACGGATGCGGCGACACCATTAAAATGGAATTGATGAGCATCCTGCGCGGAGAGTATGTGAACCCGCACGTTTCCATCTGGTATTACAAGCTGGACAGCATAGACGAGGTGAACGACCCTTCCATGTGGCTGAAGGCGAACCCGAACCTTGGCATTACCGTAAGCTACGAGACTTACCAGCTGGACGTGGAGCGCGCCGAGAAGGCACCGGCAAGCCGGAACGACATTCTTGCCAAGCGATTTGGCATACCGATGGAGGGTTACACCTACTTCTTCCCCTACGAAGAGACGCTGCCGCACCGGCACCGGAGCTTCTGGCAGATGCCGTGCGCGCTAGGGGCAGACCTTAGCCAAGGCGACGACTTTTGCGCGTTTACCTTTTTGTTCCCGCTGGAGCACGGATATTTTGGTGTAAAGACCCGGGACTACATTACCAGCTACACCCTTTCCAAACTGCCGATGGCAATGCGGCAGAAGTATGACGAGTTTATGCGGGAGGGGACATTGGTCGTGATGGAAGGCACTGTGCTGGACATGATGGAAGTGTATGACGATCTGGACGGCTTTATCGAGAACGTGGGGTACGACGTCCGCTGTTTTGGATATGACCCCTACAATGCAAAAGACTTTGTAGAGCGCTGGGCGAGGGAAAACGGCGATTACGGCATTGAAAAAGTGATCCAGGGCGCAAAGACCGAGAGCGTACCGCTGGGCGAGCTGAAGAAGCTGAGCGAACAGCGGAAGCTGCTGTTTGACGAACAGCTGATGCAATTTGCCATGGGCAACTGCATTACGCTGGAAGACACAAACGGCAACCGCAAGCTTCTGAAACAGAGGTATGATCAGAAGATCGATGCGGTTGCCGCTATGATGGATGCGTATGTAGCTTATAAGCTGAACAGGGATGCGTTTGAGTGAAAATTATTCAGGGATATCGGTGTAATCGGCGTCGTAAAGCTTTTTTACGGTTTCGGCGTCCGTTTTTGTGAAGGTGGTTTCGTAACCGTAAGCATCCGTTATAACCATGCTTTCATCATTGAAGGTGATGATCTCGTCCCAGCCCGGATCATATCTATAGTGTACCGTATAGGTTGTTAAGCGGGTGCCATCTGTAATATGACCAACATAGGCTTCTTGCGAGCCATTTCCTTTGGAGAACGTCCAGACTTTACCTTGAGAAGGGCTGATGTAGCAATAGGTGCTGTAGCCTCCGGATTTACGTACATAAGCGATATCATCGGCGATGAAATCCATGAGGAGTTCCATTTCTTCTGTCGTGACGACTTTTTCGGACGTGGTTGTAGAAGATGCAGCAACTTCTTGTGTCGCAGCTTGGGACGCACTCTCAGAAACGGCACTTTCTGCGGCAGGCTCGGATGCACGGACTTGCACGGTGGACGATGCTGATTGGCTGCTGTAGAAGCTGTGATAGGTGATCACGATAGGAACATCCATGGCATACCAGATATCAGTTTCAAACTCCGGTGCACCATCGACGGTGATCTCGATGATATCATTCTCTGTATCAAGGATACCGAGGAGCAAGTCTCCCTTGCCAACAGTGTCGACGTTTATGAAACCGGCGTCCTTGAGCTGCTTTGCAACATTGCGGTAATCACCGTATCGGGAAATATCCGGCATCTTGACTTCGCCCATGGCAAGATGGGAGTTTGCAATACGTTCTTCTTCCAATCGGGCAAGTTCTGCACGATGAGCGGCAAGTTCCTGCGCACGTTTTTTACTGGCAGAGCTGTAAATGTTGCCTCCAGCCAGAAGAGCAATGACAAGTGCAAAGGCAATGAGACACTTTTTCTTGTTGGCTTTATAGTAATTGATGCCCTTGGCGATTGCGCGGCCGGTCTGACGAGCATGCTTTTCCCGCTGTGCAGACGCCCATTCTTTGTAAATGCGGGCTTCCTCTGCATCCCGGGCTTCCTGCTCTTTCCGAAGGCGTTCGGCCTCTTCGGCTTCGCGCTGAAGGCGTTCTTCTTCGGCCTTCTTTTTGGCACGCCGTTCTTCAAAGGGTGAAGCGAAAAGATCGATGACACGGCTTGCGTTTTCGGCAGCTTTGATTTTGGCGTCGTCAACAATATGCTTTGTATGCTCAGATTTAGAGTAGTTGAAGTTATAGTTGTAATTGTAGTTGACGTTGCTTTCACGATCGGGTTCGTCGTGTGCTTTCTGCTTTTTATGCACTGACTTTGTTTTAGCGTGCTTTGGCTGCTGACTTGCAGATGTATAGCGCACAAAGGGAGCAGCATCAAATTGTATGCCGCAATAGGGACAAAATACAGATTCGCAGTCTGGATTCGGAACTTCAAATTTTGCACCGCATTCCGGGCATGTGATAACTGCCATGATTTTTCCTTTCCTCACAAGGGATTCGTACACATGAAAATTATAGCACCACAGGAATAAAAAGTAAATTGCGTAAAACGCAGAAAGGGGTAGAAAGAATGGATTACTGGGAATACCTTGCGCACGGTCAGGGCAGCGAACGGCGCGGACACCGGTACTACGCGCGCGAACTGATCGGCAATAAGAACGGCAAGAACGTGTACCGATACTTCTATACTGCCGATGAATACTCTGCCTACAAGCAGAATAAGGGTACGCCCGGAAGGGGCACTTATGCCGAGACCGGCACCAGCAGAAGCGCCATCGTATGGCCGAAGAACACGAGCCGGAAGCGTAAAGCTGCCGAGGCGCGGAACGCGGTAGAGCAGCAGAAGATCGCTATGGACCGGGAGCGTGCCCGCACGAGTGTCCGTGCAGAGAAAATCAAAATGGACGCTGAAGCGTACCGCAAGCAGCGCAGACAGGAAAAGAACGACGCCCGGCATGAGCTGAAGCGCAAGATGGATGTTGCCCGCAAGCGCAAGCTGGCCCGGGAGAGCGTTGCTGCACAGAAGAGCGCCATGGACCGCGACCGCGCCCGTACGAGCGTCCGTGCCGAGAAGGTGCAGATGGACGCAAAGCGCTACCGCAAGCAGAAGCGCGAACGCATTAAGGCCAACCGCATTGCACAGCAGCATACGATGGATCGCGAGCGGTGGAAGAAAAACGAAAAGGCTGAGCAGGCAAAGAGCCGCGGTGATAAGCATACTGCACGCGTGCAGGAAGCCATCCGCGAAAAGGTGCATAAGGATGCCGTAGCCTACCGCCGCAAGCGTGCACAGGAGAGCGTCCGTGCCCAGAAGGTGGCGATGGATGCAAAGCGCTACCGCCGCCAGAAGCGGGAAATGCTGAAACAGAAACGCGCCGGGCAGAAGCGCATTATGGATAACATCCGCCAGCGCCCGTATTACCAGCCCACCATCAAGCGCGGCCGCTGAGAACGAGGAGGGATGGCATGGTACGGGACGAAGAACTTTACCACTGGGGCATCAAGGGCATGAAGTGGGGCGTGCGCCGGTTCCAGAACCCGGACGGCAGCCTGACCCCGGCCGGTAAAAAACGCTACAGCGCAGAGGACGGCGAAAGGGAGGAAAAGCCCAATTACGCCCCTAAAGCGCCGAAAAAGAGCGCCAGTGACTATACCGATGACGAGCTGCGCGCCCAGATCAACCGGATGCAGATGGAAAAGCAGTACCGGGATCTTGCCGGGCAGACGAACGTGCGGGAGGACGACCCCAACAAGGAACTGAAGCTGCAGCGGGAGCGGCTGCAATTGCAGCGGGACGTGAAGAACCTGAAGAAGGAGATCAACAGCGGGCAGACCTTTGTGGGCAGTGTGCTGAGTGATGCAGGCAAGAAGGCTTTGACCACGATGGCCACCGGCGCAATGCTTTACATGGGCAGACAGACCGTGAAGACGCTGTTCGATAACCCTGATCTGGCAAATGCGGTGGGCAAGGGCAGCCTTGACAAGGAAGAAAAGAAGAAGGACGACTGACAGCGGGAGGAAAAATCAAAATGGAAATGGACCTTGGTTCCCGGCTGAAGCACGCCTGGAACGCTTTTCTGAACCGGGACCCTCCCCGGAACTTTGGCGGGTATGCGGGCGGCTACAGCTACCGTCCTGACCGGGTGCGGCTGACGAGAGGCAACGAACGCACCTTTGTGACCAGCGTGTACAACCGCATTTCCATGGACTGTAGCGCAATTACGATTCAGCACGTAAGGCTCGATGACAATGGCCGGTTTGATTCGGTCATCGATTCGGGCCTTAATGCTTGTCTGAACCTGGAAGCAAACCTTGACCAGACGGGGCGGGGACTCGTGCAGGACATTGTGATGAGTATGCTGGACGAGGGCGTTGTGGCGGTGGTGCCGGTGGAGACCGACTACGACCCGAGCATGAGCAGCAGCTACCGCATTTACTCCATGCGGGTGGGAAAGGTGCTGGAGTGGTACCCGGAACACGTGCGGGTACGGCTTTACAACGACAAAACCGGCCAGAAAGAGGAACTGGTGCTGCCGAAGAAGACGGTGGCGCTGATCGAAAACCCGTTTTACGCCATCATGAACGAACCGAACAGCACGATGCAGCGCCTGATCCGAAAGCTGAGCCTGCTGGACGTGGTGGACGAGCAAGCGGGTGCCGGAAAGCTTGACCTGCTGATCCAGCTGCCCTACGTTGTGAAGAGCGAGGCGCGGCGGGAACAGGCCAACCGACGCAGACGGGAGATAGAAGAACAGCTCCGTGACTCGAAATACGGAATTGCGTGGACAGACGGCACCGAGCGGGTGACGCAGTTGAACCGCAGCCTTGAAAACAACCTTCTGAAGCAGATCGAATACCTGACGAACATGTTTTACAGTCAGTTGGGCATTACCCTTGAGATCATGAACGGTACTGCAGACGAGGCGGCGATGACCAACTACTACAACCGCATCGTGGAGCCCATTGTAAGCGCGATCACGGACGAGATGAAACGGAAATTCCTGACCAGAACGGCACGCAGTCAGGGGCAGAGCATCCTGTTCTTCCGTGATCCGTTCAAGCTGGCACCCATTGGCACAGTGGCTGAGATGGCGGACAAGTTTACTCGCAACGAGATCATGAGCTCCAACGAGTTCCGGCAGGTGATCGGACTGAAGCCGAGCAAAGACCCACGGGCGGACGAACTGAGCAATAAGAACCTGAACCAGAGTCCGGACGAGATACAGAACACCGCCATGGCTGGCGGAAAGGAAACGGTGGACCGGTTGCTGGCAAGGGAGAAAGGATAAGGGAAAAATCAAAATGGCGTTGAATTTTGACTATGATTTTTCCGGTTATGCGACCAAGGCAAACATGAAGTGCTACGACGGGCTGACCATTGCACCGAACGCCTTTAAGGGCGACAACGGCAAGAAGGTACCTGTGGTGTGGAACCACAACCACTCCGGCCCGGAGTATGTGCTGGGGCACGCTTTGCTGCAGAACCGGAAGGACGGCGTATATGCATACGTCAAGCTGAACGACACCCCCAGCGGCCAGACGGCACTGGAGGCGGTGCGCTGCGGCGACATTGATGCCATGTCCATTTTTGCGAACGGTCTGCAGAAGGCCGGGCAGACGGTGATGCACGGTGTGATCCGGGAACTGAGCCTGGTATTGGCCGGGTGCAACCCCGGGGCACTGATCGATGAGATCGTGGCGCATGGCGCAGACAACGATGGTGAAGGCGGCGAGGCCTTTATCTATACCGATGGCGGTATCAGCCTGAAGCACGGGCTGGACCCCGACGACAACCCTTTGAACGAGGAGGATGACGATATGGCGAAAGCAGGCGGTAAGACGCTGGAAGAAGTGTACAACAGCATGACTCCCGAACAGCAGAAGTGCTGCTGTGCACTGGTGGGCATGGCGAAGGACGGCCTTGACGAGGAGAATGACCCCGACGAGGACTACGACGAGGACTACGACGAGGACGACTATGATGACGATGAGGACTACGAAGACGAGGAGGACGACATGAAGCACAACGTTTTCGACAACGACCCTGAGCAGGGCGTGCTGCGCCACAGCATGGACGAGATCAATGCCGCCATTGCGGACGGTAAGAGCTGCGGCAGCATGAAGGACGCATTTATCGCCCACGGTATTGAGGACGTGGAGTGGCTGTTCCCTGAGGACCATCTGCTGGACACCCCGCCCCGTATCATCGACCGTGATCAGAGCTGGGTGAGCAAGGTGATGAGCGGCGTGCACCACATTCCCTTCAGCCGCGTGAAGAGCATGGCCGCTGACCTGACCGAAGAGGATGCCCGCGCCAAGGGTTACATCAAGGGCAACTTCAAGAAGGAGCAGGTGTTCAGCCTGCTGAAGCGCTCTACTACCCCCACCACCGTTTACAAGAAGCAGAAGATGGACCGCGACGACGTGGCGGACATTACCGGCTTTGACGTGATTGCATGGCTGAAGCAGGAGATGCGCGTGAAGCTGAACGAGGAGCTGGCCCGCGCTTACCTGATCGGTGACGGCCGCCTTTCCTCCAGCGATGACAAGATCAACGAGGGCAACATCCGTCCCATTTACAACGACGATGACCTGTTTACCATCAAGGTGCAGGTGGAGACCGCTGCCGGTGACGACACTGCCACGAAGCTGGACAAGATGATGACCGCTGTACTGAAGGCCCGCAAGAACTACAAGGGCGCAGGCAACCCGACCTTCTACACCACTGAGGACATTCTGACCGACCTGCGTCTGATGAAAGACAAGATCGGCCATCGCCTGTACAAGAACGACGCAGAGGTTGCCGAAGCACTGCGTGTGAAGGAGATCGTGACTGTGCCGCAGATGGAGAACATGAAGGGCGTGAACGGCGGCGAGTTCGTTGGCCTGATCGTGAACCTGGCTGACTACACCGTTGGCGCAGACAAGGGCGGCGCTGTGAATATGTTCGATGATTTCGACATCGACTACAACCAGCAGAAGTACCTGATCGAGACCCGCTGCTCTGGTGCCATGACCACCCCGTTCGGCGCAATGGCCATCGAGTACAAGGTTGCCTGATAAGGAGGAGATGCAAAATGCTGCGTAAGTTCTATGAGCAGGGCAAGGACCTGCACGTTGCAAACTACATGGCCTACGGCAAGATTGCAGACCACAAGCTGTACGCCGATGCCGCTTTCAAGGAGACTGTGACCAAGGAAGAGATCGAGGACGCTTTCAAGAAGGGCCGCCTGATCGTTGTGGAGGGCGAAAACTACCTGCTGCCCGTCGCCTTTGGCACCACCGGCGTTGTGACTGTGACCGCAGGCGAGACCGTGAAGACCCAGGCGTGGACCGCCAGCGACCCGGCATGAAGGGCAGACGCTGCGCTGGACAAGTTCATCTTGGATGAAGATGTACTGGCGTGAGCGCCCAAAAATCAAAATGGAGTGAAAGCGCTATGAGCAAGTGGTTTGGAAAGCTGGGTTTTGTGGAAACTCAGGAGACGGAGCCGAGCGTTTACTCGGAGGTTGTAACAGAGCGTGACTGTTACGGCGACCTTATGCGGAACACGCGCAGGTTACAGTCCGGTGACAAGGTGAACGATGATATAAACCTTGCGAACACGTTAAGCGTCCTTGCCGACCCATATGTTCAGGAGCACTTTTGCGATATCCGGTATGTGACGCTTTACGGCGGAAAGTGGAAGGTGACAGATGTGAGCGTGGAGTATCCGCGACTTGTTCTGACGCTGGGAGGGTTATGGCATGGCAACTGAACTGAGCGAAAGACGCTCCGGGCTGGATGCTTTTTTGCGCAGCATTGTGAAACAACGGTGCGGCAGTGAAAACGTGTACTACCAGCCGCCTGCAAACCTGCGGATGAAATACCCTTGTATCTGCTACAAGCTGGAAAAGATCCGCAGCCCGAAGGCTGACGACCGCGTATACCGCCAGACCTTCCATTATTCTGTGACTGTGATCGACACGAAACCGGACAGTGAAATGACTGCGGCCGTGAGTATGCTGGAACGAGCTGCCCACGACCGCAATTTTGTTTCGGACAACTTATACCATGACGTATTCAGCGTATGGTACTGACACCTTTATGAAGGAGGATGAAACTTATGGCAAGACTGGTATGGGATGCAGACGGCGCCCGCAAGTTTACGATGGGCGTTTCCAACGGCGTGCTTTACCCGAAGAACGGTGAGAGTGGCAAGTACGGCACCGGCGTGGCATGGAACGGCCTGACCGGCGTGACCGAGAGCCCCAGCGGCGCAGAACCCACTGACCTGTGGGCCGATAACGGCAAGTACGCCCGCCTGATCTCCGGTGAGGACTACGGCTTTACCGTAGAGGCCTACTACTACCCTGACGAGTGGAAGCAGTGCGACGGCTCTGCCGAGGTGGTGAAGGGCGTGACCCTTGGCCAGCAGAAGCGTATTCCCTTTGGCTTCAGCTGGCAGACCAAGATCGGCAACGATCAGGACCCGGATGCAGGCTATGTGATCCATGTTGTGTGGAACGCCACCGCACAGCCCAGTGAGCGCAGCCACGAAACTGTGAACGACAGCCCGGATGCTATGACCTTCAGCTGGGAGTGCGGCACTGTGCCCACCAACGTGACCGGCTACAAGCCCTCTGCCGTGATGGAGATCGACAGCACTGCTGTGAGCGCAGAGACGATGAAGAAGGTGGAGGCAAAACTGTACGGCGACGACACCACCGGCACCCCCACTCTGCCCACCCCGGACGAGCTCATTACGCTGCTGAAGGCAGGCTAAGCGATAAATTCAAAATAAAAAGGAGAGATCTATTATGCTGAAGAAAACTGTTACCTACACCGACTACAATGGCGTGGAGCGCACCGAGGACTTTTACTTCAACCTGACCCGCAGTGAGCTGATGGAGATGCACCTGACCACCGAGGGTGGCATGGACGAGAAGATCAACAGCATCATCAAGGCCAAGAGCCAGCCGGAACTGGAGAAGCTGTTCAAGGAGATCCTGCTGAAGAGCTACGGCAAGAAGAGCCCGGACGGCCGCCTGTTCATGAAGAACGACGAGATCCGCGCCGAGTTTGAGGCAAGCCCGGTGTACGACGAGCTGTACATGAAGCTGTTTACCGATGAGAACGCCGCCGCAGACTTTGTGAACGGCGTGATCCCGCAGGTGCAGCCCAAGGCAAACCCCGCCATGCAGATGGCAGCAACCGCAAATGCAGCCCCCGAACTGACGCTGGGCTGATGATCAAGGGAGAAAACTCCCTTAGCGTCAATAGTCCGCCCCATCAAAGAAAGATGCGGCGGTGCTAGAACGCTGCTCCCCACCAGAGGGAGCTTTTTAAAGAAAGGCTATCCGCGTAAAAAACGGGTAGCCTTTTATTTTTCGTTACAAGACGAACGCATTTGAAACATACAGGGAGGGCAGAAGAATGCTGGAGATCATAGTACCGGGCAGAGAGGACTGGGATGAGCGGACAAACGAGTTCGTATACGAAAAGCCGACCCCGCTGCGGCTGGAGCACAGCCTGCTCTCCCTGTCCAAATGGGAAAGCAAATGGCACAAGCCATGGCTGGATACGAGAAAGCCGAAAACACGGGAGGAGATGCTGGATTACATCCGGTGCATGACCGTGACCCAAGGAGTGGACCCGAAGGTATACACCCGGCTTACACGGCAGAACATGGCAGACATTAAAACATATATGGAAGACCCGATGTCCGCGACCTGGTTCAACGATAAAAAGAAGAGCCACGGACGCGGACGGATGCAGACCGCAGAGCTGTTCTACTGCGCAATGGCAAGCTACGGCATCCCATTCAGCTGCGAAAAATGGCATTTGAACCGGCTTTTGACCCTTTTGCGGGTATGCGGTGAGGATAACAGCCCGAAGCAGAAGATGACGAAGCGGGAAGAGATGATGCAGCGGGATGCGCTGAACAACGCCCGCAGAGCAAAGTACCACACGAAGGGGTGAACAGCATGAGCCGGGTGATCAGCTTTGTACAGCACGGAGACTTTAAGAAAAGCCTGACCTTTATGACCAGAGCGCACAGCCGGAACGTGCGCGGCATTCTGGAAAAATACGGGCAGAGGGGCGTAGAGGCATTGGCAATCGCGACCCCGAAGGCAACGGGAAAGACAGCGGCAAGCTGGAGCTATGAAATCAAAATGGATGATAACGGGGCAACGCTGTGCTGGAAAAATGCCAACATCGTGGACGGTGTGCCCATTGCGGTGATCCTGCAATACGGGCACGGCACCCGGAACGGCGGTTACGTGCAGGGAACGGACTACATAAACCCGGTGATGAAGCCGCTGTTTGATGAAATTGCCGCAGAACTGTGGAGGGAGGTAAGAAAGGCATGAGCCAGGAAGTAGACCAGCGCGTTGTAGAGATGCGGTTTGACAACGCGAAGCTTGAAAAGAATGTCCAGCAGAGCATTAACAGCCTGAACGCGCTGAACGAGAGCCTGAAATTTGAAGGCGCGGAAAAGGGCTTTGCCGAGGTGGAGAAAGCCAGCGAAAAGGTGGACTTTGACCGGATGACGACCGCACTGGAAACGCTGACGGGAAAGTTTTCGGCGCTGGAAGTGATCGGCATGACGGCGCTGGTGAAAATCACGGACAAGGCCATTGATGCAGGCACAAAGCTTACAAAGAGTCTTTCCATCGATCAGGTGATGAGCGGCTGGAACAAGTATGCCCAGAAGACCGCCAGCGTGCAGACCATCATGAACGCGACGGGCAAGAGCATTACCAAGGTGAACAGCTACCTTAGTAAGCTGATGTGGTTCTCCGACGAGACCAGCTACAGCTTTACGGACATGACACAATCACTTGGACAGCTGACGGCGTCAGGCGGCGACATTGAGAAAGTTATTCCGATGATCATGGGCATGGCAAACGCCACAGCCTATGCGGGCAAGGGTGCAAGTGAATTTTCCCGCATAATCTACAACCTGAATCAGAGTTACAGTCAGGGCTATCTGAGCCTGATGGACTGGAAATCAGTAGAACTTGCGGGCGTAGCGACCGCTGAGCTGAAAAAGCAGATCATCAGCACCGGTATTGAGCTTGGAAAGATCAAAGATGGCGATGTGACGGTTGGTACATTCAGCTCGACACTTTCGTCAAAATGGGCTGACAAAGAGGTAATGGAGACCGCCTTCGGCAAGTTTGCAGAGTTCAGCGAAGCTGTAAAAAAGATGGTGGACGCGAACCCCGGAATGCTGGCATCGAAGGCCATTGAAGCACTTGCCGACCAGTACGACGAAGTGACCGTGAAGGCATTTAAAGCCGCGCAGGAGGCAAAAAGCTTTTCCGAAGCGGTGGACGCCACGAAAGACGCCGTGAGCAGCGGCTGGATGGAAACCTTTGACATTCTGTTTGGAAACTACGAGGAGGCAAAGACCTTCTGGAGTGACCTGGCAGAGCAGTTCTGGGATATTTTTGCAGGCGGCATGGGCGGCCGCAACAGCTGGCTGAAGAAGGCCTTTAATGGCGGCATGGACCAGCTGCTGGACGATACGGCGCTGGGAGACGTGGGCGACGCATTTACAAACCAGCTGCGGCGCAGCCTGATCGCAAGCGGAAAGCTGACAGAGCAGCAGATCGAGGACGCAGGCAACTTTCAGAAAGCTTTGGAGAGCGCAGGTGTGACCGCAGACGATCTGTACGAGCGTGTACAGGCGAGCCTTGCCGGATACGAAGAAGCGGCGAAGATGAGTGACGCGGAACTGGCTGCGCAGGGCGTGAGCCGGGAGACCCTGAACAAAACGATCGAGACCTACCGGAAGATGGCCGAGGCAATTCAAAATGGCGAAGTGAGCCTTGACAGTTATGCTGCCAAGATGGGCAGGATGAGCGGCCGGGAGCATTTTTTCAATGGCATCCTGAATGTCCTGAAGGGCATCAACAGCGTGCTGGGGCCCATCCGGGACGGATTTGACGAAGTGTTCCACACGGACGGCGGCCCGCTGTACAGTTTGCTGGAGGGGTTTGACAACCTGACAAGCAAGCTGGTGCTGAACGAGGGCGTTACGGATAAACTTACAAAGCTGTTCAAAGGGCTGTTCAGCGTGCTGAGCGTGGGTGGGAAGGCCATCCGGGTGACGGGGCGCATTGCCCTTGCAGTGATCGGCAAGCTGATGAATGCACTGGAGCCGCTGGGTGATCTGCTGCTGCGGGCAGGGGCTGCTTTTGGCGATGTTTTTACCACCTTGAACGAGAGCATTGACAATGCCGAGAGCATTGATGACGTGATCAACGCGCTGGCGGTGGCTTTTAGCACACTTTTGCAGCCGGTGAAGGATATTTTCGGGCTGCTGCAGACGCTGATTCACGGCGGTACAGTGGAGGAAGCTAAGGGACAGTTCAAGACCTTTGGCGGCATTGTGAACGCGGTGAGCGCCGTATTCCAGAACTTTGGACTGAAGGGCGTCAGCATCAGCGGAGCGCTGGGCAGCGCGGTGAAGCTGCTGGGCGGCATATTCTTTGCGGCCTTTGACGGCGTGGGGGCGCTGATCGGCAAGACATTCGGCGCATTTCAGGATGCGGGCAAGAATGTCGGCGACTTCAAGGACAAGCACCTTGAGACGCTGGAGCAGGTACGGGATACCGTGGTGAGCCTGCCGGAGAAAGCGGGCGCTGCCATGCTGTGGTTTGCAGGAAGCGTGCAGACGGCGTTTTATAATGTTGCGGATGCCAGCAAGACGGCACTGACAGCGGTACAGGCGTTTTTCCATCTGGAGGACGGCATTGATCTGTACCGGCTG
>UMJB01039693.1_pt1 | contig 14018 bp, 10 predicted proteins | sample 1965961 | NCBI WGS metagenome assembly UMJB01 (sample SAMEA4836139, study PRJEB28245) | human gut metagenome | biome: gut microbiome; material: fecal sample | place: Denmark | collected 2008
TCTTTCGCCTTTTCAAGTGTAGCTTCAGCCGCTTCTTTTTCGGTTTTCGCATTTTCTAATGAAGCCGTTAAATCTGCCACTTCTCCAAAGGAAGCAAGTTTATCCTGCAATTCATTTAATTCTTCTTTTTTAGAATTCAAATTCTTCTGGACTTGATCCAATTCTTCACTCGCTCTTTGGCTTTCACTGATTTTCGCATCCAAGTCAGTCTTCGCCTCTTTGATCTGTGATTCTAAGCTGTTGATTTCATCCATCAAAGGCTGTAATTCCTTCATGATCGAATCATAGGCTGCCTGATAGTTTTGTTGAACCAACTGATTCATTTCACCTTGTTTGGATTCAATGATTTCTACTTGTTTACTGGCAACGCTAACTTGTCCTTTAGCACTATCTAAAGTCAATGTCTTATCTTCCACATCCCTCTTTGTATCATGAAGCTTCGCTTCTAAATCACTCTTTTTATTTGTCTCAATCTTCGCATAGCTTACATGCACCTCGTCTGCACATACATTTACCATTGTTGCACTTACTCCCTGTAAAGCTGTCATCCCTGCGATTGCACTCATCAAAATCTTTTCACTGTTTTTCTTCATAATTTATTTCCCTCTATCTTTCTTTCATCCTTACTTGTATAAACTTTCTAAAAAATTAACCTACGCCATTTGAACATAACTATTATTTGCGCATAACGAATTAAAATTCGGTATATACTGGTTATCTTGATCCACGCATCTTGCGACTACCTCATATCGTGTACACTCAATATATTGTTCGGATTTCTCACCACATTCATGGCATCGAAATAACACAGGATACTGAACGGTTCTTTCACAAACTGCTCCCTTCACAAAAACACGATCCTTTTGATGAATATGTTCCTTTATAGATTCAGCCACATCCTTATATCCATGCACTCTAACTAAGTTATAGCGTTCTGTGCCCCCTCTCGTTTCTTCATTCAATGCACGATTCAATTCTTCCTGCGCCTTCATAGGACGATTAATCACCAATGAAATCAAAGCACGATTCTTCTGTTGAACAATTGGATTTGGGATCACTCCCGAAAATACAGCGCTATTGATTCCTTCTGAATCTGGTAAAAATGTTCCTGGTGATACCTCAAATTCATACATAACAACATCCGAATGTATCACACGTTTTGTGCGCGTACTTTCTTTTCCACAATGCGGACACGTGATAACTGTGGTCTCATTACACTCAAATGAAATCAATCGACCATTTCCTAGAAAATAATCCCCAACCTTAACACGATCCATTGCCTTAGCAATCAAGCTTGGTTCAATAATCAAACACTTAATACGCTCAAACTTATAGATATCATTACGATTGACATCCAACACAATCTCCAATGCTTCCTTGTAATATGAATCATTACATACTCTTGGCTCTTCAGCCACAATTCCACCAATCTTACACTTATTAATACTCATAATCCTATTCCTCCTTATCAAAGCATCTCATGTGCCTCGTTACATCTCTATATGTAGGTAAGCAAACAGAAATTAACTATAAGATTGAACAAATAAAAAAGTTTGTTCATTTTAGCACTCTGCACTTGACTCTGCTAATAAAAGAACTATACTATAGGTGTATTAAGAAATAAGAAGTACACAGGAGGTGTTAGATATGCGTTACTATCCAGTATTTGACAATTTATTTGATGATTTCTTTACAACAGATTCACAAGGAACTTCTTCAGTTATGAAGACGGATATTGTAGAAAAAGATGGAAATTATGAATTATCCATTGAGGTGCCAGGTGTTAAGAAAGAAGATATCCAGATGGAATTGAAAGATGGATATTTAAAAGTAACAGCTTCTCACAACACGAATAAAGAAGACAAAGATAAAGAAGGTCGTATCATTCGTCAAGAACGTGTTAGCGGATCTTATTCTCGTTCATTCTATGTAGGAAATGACGTTCGCACAGAAGATGTTAAAGCCTCTTTCAATAATGGAGAATTGGTTGTCACAGTTCCAAAAGAAGCACCAAAGAAAGTTGAAGAAAACAAATTTATTCCTATTGAATAGTCGGTAATAAACCGGCTATTTTTTTATTTCAATACATAATAAAATGCATAGCCAAATAAATGACTATGCATTATTTAATTTATCATGAGCTATTAATTTCACCACTGCATTACCTAAAATACACATCGCATTCATACACTGTTTAGCCTGTGCGATTAATGCAAAATACTTTTGAGGATTCTGACTTACATCATGAATTCCTCGTAAAGCAAAATCCTTAACAACTACCACCTTGTTCATAGTATTTACACCTCCTTATCCACTTCATTGAATACTACATTGTAGTTTTCATAACCCTTAAGCGAGTGAATATAATCTGTGATAACTACCTTAGCATGATCAGCAGTCTTCTCATATAAACCGCCTTCGATTGCTGCTTCTCTAGCATGTTCAATCATTTCGAGTTTCTTAGCATGAATATCCTCCACTCCAATATTAGCCGTGATCTTTTCATCATCCCAATACTTTGTAAATGATTCTTCATCAACCTTTGGCTCATAAACTGTAGCCTTAGGCAATGTCACTGTAATAGTTTGAGTTAATTCATTACCACCATCATCCTTGATATCTTTCAAATCATATCCAGCTTCAACTGAAATGTTATATGTAAAGACGCAATTACTTGTTGTAAGAGGATTATCAACTTCATGTCCCCAAACTGCTATCGGTTTATGAATAACTCCAACCTCAGTATTTGTAGCTTCCTGGAATGAAATCTTCTCAATATCCTGATAATTAACAACTGTTTCTTGAATCGTTTCATTTTATTTAGTACCCTTAGAATAACCACTAAACCAAACACCAAATGCAACTGCCACAATGCAAAATAGAACTAAAGCTCCCTGCAATCTCTTGCTAGATCTAACTTTTCTAACACAACTAGAAACACCATTCTTAATCCCTTTTAAAATACTAACTAATGTTTTCATACTCTTTTTTCTCCTTTTAATATCTGTATGTTTATTGCTTGCTCGTTGATATCTTTAAGCATCTATATCATAATTCGTAACAAGCATTTCCTACAGATAAAAGAGTGCGCAAACAATATAGTTATTTCGCAGTTTTTGCGAAATGGCCATTTGAGTAGACTTTCTATTAGAATTGATTTGATTACAACTTCAAGATATTATATACACAGTATTAGATTAATATTTATAACTACATTAGAGGTATTTATGACAAACAAAACATTGGATTATTATAATAAAAACTCAGAAGCATTCATTCAAAGTACAATATCAGCCGATTTGAATGACTTGCAAAATAAATTTTTAAATGTACTAAATGGAAATAAAATATTAGATTTTGGATGTGGATCTGGTAGAGATACAAAATGTTTCATTGAAGCTGGCTATGACGTGGATGCAATTGATGGATCTATAGAATTATGTAAAAGTGCCAGTACATATACAGGCATTCAAGTAAAACACATGTTGTTTCAAAATCTGGATAAAGAAAGTTATTATGATGGAATCTGGGCATGTTCTTCTATACTACATTTACCAAAATCAGAACTAAAAGATGTCTTATCAAAAATGAATAAAGCTTTAAAAGATGATGGGATTATTTATACATCATTTAAATATGGTGATTTCGAAGGAGAAAGAAACGGAAGATTCTTTACAGATTTCACTTTGGATATTTTTAAAAGCTTCATTAAAGATGTAGATAATCTAATGATTAAAGAATATTGGATCACAAAAGATGTAAGACCTGGAAGGGAGGAAGAAAAATGGTTGAACCTACTCCTTCAAAAGATGCTTTCTTAGTTGAACATACTGATTTTTCTTTAAGAGAAAAAATCAAATATCCAAATGGTGGGATATCTAATTTCTATGATAACGGAAAAGATATGGTTATTATTGATGAAGATATTTGTACATACAATTCAAGTGATCCTGTATTTTCATATATGCTTATTACAGATAAACAAAATAACTATATGCATCAATTCAACAGAGTTTTCCGTTTCTTAGGCTACTCTCATTTAGAGGTTGATAAATATCTTTCAGGAAATGAAATTATAACGTCTAAAAATCATACAAAAAATGTTGGTGACAGAAGCGAACAGTCTGATGTATCTCCACTTGAATTACATTTCGAAAAGAGTTTTTCAAATGCATATGGGATGAATGCACTAAAATATATCACAAGAGAATATGGTATTTGTGATGAAAATGGAAAGAATTATTTTCTGGATTATTTTGTGCGAACAAAAGATGAAAAATATGCGGTTGAAGAAAACGGTGTAACTTATCATCATCCTCAAATTATAGGTGAAGAAAAATATAAAAACCAATTAAAAAAACAAAATACATGTGCTTCATGGGGTATAAAATTATTCCGTTTTTCAACTGAAGATTGTGCATTTGAAAATCGCATTGAAGATGACATTAAACAATATTTTGGAAATGATCCATCTAATTTTATTGATAATGGTTTAAAAATAGATAGATCTGTTGAATTATATGAACACCAATCTATCAGTTTACAAAAAATACGAAGAAGAACTGCTGGAATTAAAGCGTTTTTAATTGTATTACCAACAGCAGCTGGTAAATCAAAAATTGTTGAAGAAGATTTACGTGAGTTTGCCAAAAATAAACATGATTTTAAAGGATTAATACTAGTTCCAGGAATTAACATTCTTGCAGACTGGATCCAAAGAATTCATAATTCTTTACCTGAACTAGAAGATAAAATTGATATAAGAACCTATGCATATATGGCAAGACATTATACAGAATTATCTTCTGATTATTATAACTATTTAGTTGTTGATGAAGCTCACCATGCGGTGGCTCCAATACTAAAAAGAGTCATTCAATATTATAATACGGATTTTACAATCGGATTGACTGCAACCGATCAAAGACCTGATAAGAAAAAATTGGAAACTGTATTTGGTACGTATTCCACTTCATTATCTTTAAAAGAAGCTATGGAAAAAGGTATCGTTGCTAAAGCAAATGTATATCGAATAGAAACCAACATTGACCTTTCTAAAGTTCGATTTAACGGGAAAGATTATGTAAATGCAGATTTAGAAAAAAGAATTAGAGTTACGTCAAGAAACGAATTAATCGTGAATGTTCTTAAAGAATATTTCTCTCAAGGCGAAGCTAGTTTACGCCAAGGAGTCATATTCTGTGTTAATGTTTCTCATGCAAACGAGATGACGCGACTACTTAATAAAGCTGATATTACAGCTGCAAGCTATACTGGACAAACCAAAAATCCATCTAAAGTTATGGATGATTTTAAGAATAAAAAATTACGATTCCTATGTACTTGTAATATGATTTCTGAAGGATGGGATTATCCTGAACTCGGTATTTTAGTCATGGCTAGACCCACACTTTCTAAAGTTCTTTACCTGCAACAAATAGGTAGAGGTCTAAGAAAAACAAGTACAAAGAAAAACGTAATTGTGATTGATGTTGTTGATGAATATGGAGCTATGATCAAAGCTTGTAATATGCATACAATCTTTTCCAATCCATATTATGTACCATTTGGTGATATCACAATAACAAATTACACTCCTGGAGACATGTTAGTTGTTGATGGTATTGAAGAACGTATTGAACGAATCACTGAAGTAGATATCAATACATTTGAAGATAAGTATGGTGATTATCTAAGTCAGGAACAACTAGCCAGAGAATATTTTGTCAATACTGGAACAATAACAAGTTGGATTAAAAAAGGAAAAATAAAGCCAAGTGTAGAATACAAATTTGGTAGTAAATCCTTATATTTATTTAGTCCTGATGATGTTGAAAAATACCGAATCGAACTAGGCATAAAAGAACACAACAATGATACAATTAAACAAGACTTCTTCGAATTCTTAGAAGAAAGAGATTATTCATTATCTTATAAAATGCCATTCTTGTTAGCTTTTATTAAAAATGTTAATACTATTGGCGACGCAAAAATAGACGATGTATTAAATGATTATATTGCATTCTACCAAGACAGAATTGATAGAGGACTTCAAGTAGATCGTGGTACTTGTCCATATAATGAAACAATGTTACAAGATAGAAAAGCAATCTGCAGAAATATGCTCACAAATCCATTTGAGAAATTTGAACGAAAAAGATTCTTATATTATTCAAAAGATTTAAGCATTATCGCAATGAATCACGCACTCTATAGTAAGATGAATAAAGAAGATTGGGATAAAGTTCAATCACAGATGCAGGAAGATCTAGCACATTATTATTCTGATATGGGTGGAATTTAAGAACGGTTTGACTATCAACAGCCAAACCGTTTTTATCTATCATAAAACTAAACATTTAATAAATCATAAAAAGTATATTCATCAATTATAGAAATATCTTGCCCTTCAAGTTGTAATTTTTCCGCCTTTTTTTGTTTTGAGGATTTTTCACCCTTTAATATCGCATTGTAATCATTATTACCCAATATCAAATAATTCGTCTGCTTATTCACAGAATTATCTAAAATACCACCAAGATTGACCACTAATTGCATTGCATCTTTTCTAATCATTCTTTCTAGCTTTCCAGTAAATACAACATGTTTCTGATAAAAGAAATTATCTTCATCTATTTCAACATTTTCTGGAACAAAAGTAGAAATATCAATTCCTTTTCCATTCGATTGTTTGTAAGCATACCACATATCTTCAATCTTTAGATTTTTAGCCACCATTGTTGTTTTAATCGAATCATATAATTCTTTTGTTGCAATACAATCTGCAATGGAACGATGCTCATTATTATGCAATCCTAAATACTCGGTTAAATCTGATAATCTATGATGTTTTAATTCTGGATATACTTTTCGTGCAAATTGCATAGTATCCATATAGTAATTGTTTACTGATTGCTTAAACACTTCATTCAAAAAACGCATATCAAAGGATGTGTTATGTCCTACAATAATATCGTCTCCAATGAAAGTTAAAACTTCATTTTTAACATCACTAATTTTAGGCATTCCTTCAACCATTTCATTTGTAATACCTGTTAATGAAGTAATAAATGGATCAATCAGGCTTTTCGGTTTTATTAGTTGAGAATATTGATCAACTATTTCATTATTTCTTACTCTTAAAATACCAATTTCAATTATTTCATCATAATACGCTGACAAGCCTGTAGTCTCTGTGTCTAAAACACAATAATCATCAATTATTTTCTTAATGTAGTTTTTATTAGCCATAATAACCTCCTCAACTACTTTTCCAATGGAATGCCAAGCATTTGAAAAATTTGTTCAATTATTTCCTTTGCATCTTTTCTACGAAGATATTTATGATATTGCTGATTATAGTAATTTCTTAAACAATTATAACAAGAAGTGTTTTCATCACAACAATTTTGATTTACCTTTTTGTAAGCCATTCTAAGCGCCTTAATTAATTCATCTTTATTTAATAAACGTTTCGAATGACCTGCACCCCCAGGAACATTATCAAATATTAAAATATCAATAGTATCTGAATTCATGTTCTTTTCAACCAAACCATCTATATCATTTCTTTCAATATTAAAGGCTTCACTTATACCCTCTAAAAATGCATATAAAAATGACAATGCTTTATATCGGTTTTCTTCATACGAATGTAAAATTGGAATAATAAATCGTGTTACATCTGTTTTAAATTTATGTCCTAGTTGAATTTTATATAAAGTTTGATTATTACATTTAAAATCTCTGTAGTTCTTATGTTCTTTTTCTGTTTTAAAAACTGAATCATTCTTTTTTAATTCAGCATAGCCACATTCTGGACAATAATAGAAATTAGATTTATTACGAACAAACAATTCATCATCACTAGTAGATTCAATTGTAATTTGTCCTAGATTACTCCGTTTCTTTACAGTATTACCACCTACATAAGCAACTTCTCCAGAATATGAACGCTTTGGTTTTATACGCGTCCCCTCTTTATTAGGCCCGGTCTTAAAACCATATTCTGGTACCACAAAAAATTCTGGTTCATGACTAAAATGCAATTTTCCTCCGCAATGATTACATTTAGATAATCCATAAGGATTTAAACTTATATTCACTCTTCCACAATCAGGACATATCTCATAATAATGTTTTACAAATTCACTTTGTTTAGGCAAATTAATATATCTTGAAGTATACTTCTTACCATCCACTATCACTTCAGAGTCTGGAGCATATTCAGAAATAGCAATTCTTAAATCACGGGATAAGTCTTTATCATGACGTTTATAGCCGTTTTCATAAACATCTAAATTAACAACATCTACCGGGAATCCATATTTAGGAATAATACTGTATTTACTTAAATCATCAATTACTTTACTATTCATCACTGCATCAATCTGCTTTTTATAAGAATCAGCTGCTTTAAATTCTTCAATTTTTGATGCTTCTTCTTTACATCTTTCTAATTCTTTGATGTTATTTTGTATATCAGAAACAAAATAGTTTAATTTATCCACGAAAGCCTTATCTTCAACCCACTTATAATTTTTATAATCTAGATTAATATCGTACAACAACTTTGTATCGATATACTCTCGTAAATTGTTCGGTTTTTCATCCAAATATTCTTTATAGACGTGAATACCATCATCAAAGACTAGAGCTTTAATAGAATCAAAGTATTCTGGCTGTTTTTTAAAGAAAAAGCCAAAAGATGCAGCTACTAGGTGTCTAAGTACAATTTTTTCATTTGCCACATCAAAGTGTGGAGGTTGTATGATTCCAGCAATCATTTTTGTAGGATCATCAAAATATGTATAGTCGTGCGATTTAGCACTGCAATATGTCAACACAAAAGCTGAACTATCTTTTCTACGACCAGCACGACCAGCACGCTGAACATAATTAGCTGGAGTTGGAGGTACATTTCGCATATAGACTGTTTCCAAATCCCCAATATCTACACCCATTTCAAATGTTGTGGAACAGCTTAAAATGTTAATCTTCTTTTCCTTAAAATCCTTTTGATACTGCTTAGCAACTTTTCTTTCAATTTGTGCCGTATGTTCTTGAATAACAATTCTTTCAATTTTCTTTGTCTGATATTGTTTACGATAATAGTTGTTTGTGAAATACTCATCTGGATCAATTTCCATTAATTCACCCTTACAGTCTTTTGTAAAGCAAGCATTATTCACATTATATGGAGTTACTCTTCCACATTTATGACAAACATAAAACTTTTTACCATGACCACTCTTCAATACATATTTACCAGCTTGTATTTGATAAACATCTTCATCATCCTTCTTCTGAAAAATATTTTGTTCCGCAAATGCACCAAAAATAATAGATATCATACTTTTAGCTTTATTAGCATCGCAATGCAAGGCTTTAGTCACATATTCAACTACCATATTTTCTTTTTCATTTATAGGTAACAGGCTTCGAATATATGTTTTCTTTTTTCCGTTACCTTTTGCCTCTTGTAACGAAACATAGTTATTGAATTTACGATAATCTAAATGATCCATTTTTTCTTCTGTGGTTAAACCAGAACAAGAATAATCAATAGCTGGTGTCGTTCTAAAAGCCAAAAGGATCATTTCAACTAAATCGTGAAATTCTTTCTTAGAAATTCTACTAATGTCTACTTCATCAAATATTTCATTTAAAGCTTCTTCACTAGTGTCATTCAAAATATCATCTATGTTTAAGTCAAAATATAATAAACCTAACCCTTCTGCACTATATCGTCCATCCACCAATAATAATTCTTTTAAAATACATATCCATGCATTTTTTTCTGCATCCATATCCCCTTCGAATAAATGCTTATTTTCTATTTCCTTTTTCAACAATGAAGCTGCATTATTTACTGCGATATCTTGATAATTATTTTCTTCCAAAAGTTTTAACAACAATCTTTTCTGTATTAACCTAGTTTGATTATTATCCATGAACACAGATGCAAAGCTAGCTTGCTGTCTACTATCTGAAAAGCATAGAAACTGCTTGGTTTTCGGAACTATTCTTTCTACTTTTTTCTTAGAAAAATTAAGACCACCCGATGATTTTTTTGTGCTAGTATTTTCACCTTCATCAATAGCATCATATAAAATCTGTCCAATCAATGCAGTACCTTCATCTTTACCAACACTGACTGTTTTTACAATTCCATTTTTATTTCTATGACCACAACTCAAACAAGTATTAATATTATTAGCTGCAGATTTCTTGCCTTTTTCTTCAACTTTATACAAATTAAAACTGTATTCTTCTCCACACTCACAGATCCGAGCATTTAAATTTTCTGTTTTGTGTATGCACCCACATTTTGCACAAACAGTATACTCCTCATACTTTGTATCCTCTTCTGCATCATCCAAACCAACATTAGGCTTTTCTGTCAAAAAGTAATCCACATATACAGATTCTTCATCCCCATAGTTATCATAAATGTCAACTTCATCATTTTGAATCAAATAATTTAGATTATCTTTACTGCTTGTAACAATCTTTCCAATAACATAAGTTGCATTACAATATCTACAGTTTCCAACTTCAAAAGCTTTCATTTCATGAATTTTTTTACTTTTTATTAACGTTAAATCTGGATTTTTTCCAAACGTAACATATGCACCTGATAAAGCTCTAACAAAAGAATGATATTTTAATTCAAATAGACCCATACCATCTTTTTCAGCAAAGTTTATGATATCAATAAGATCTGATAATTGTTTTGAATTAATTTTTGGTTTAAACTTCTTTGCTAAATCACGAAAGTTTTTAGGTCCATTCATTAAATTAGAATATACCATCCAAGTATTATATTCTCCCTCAAGAAAATTATATAATTTCTCTTTAGCATCATTGCCTGAAATAGAAGCATATTTAGATAAAGCATTTCCTAATTCAGTTTCATTATTTAAACTATTTTTGATTAGCGAAATGTCTTTTCCATCTAATGCATACTTTCTAACTTCATTTGAAAAAGAAAGTCTATCTGCATAAATAATATCCGAAGTATCATAATTTACAGATGTAAGCTTTTTAGCAAAAGAAACAATATCCTTATCTGATTTATTCTTTTCACCTAAAGTGGCACTTGTCAGAATAAAATTAGGTTTAGTTTTCGCAAATCCTGTTACCCTTTTTAATAACATAGATAACTCGATTCCTAATGCACCACCATAAGTATGTGCCTCATCCAACACAATAAATCGCCAATTATTTAGATTTTCAGGATTAAATAATACACTATCTTTCGGACGAATTAACATATATTCCAACATAGAATAATTTGTGAATAATAAGCTTGGAGGATTTTTTCTCATTTCATCTCGAGTAACCAATTCATTATCTGGCAAAGATGCAATCCCATTATTCTCTGCAAACTTTTCTCTAGTACCGCCATCTTTATAGTTTTCTGGTGTATCCCCTGTAAAAGATCCATATGTTATTTCTGGGTATGAACTTAAAATCTCTCTTAATCTATCTATTTGATCATTAACTAAGGCATTCATTGGATATAAAAACATCGCTCTAATTCCTGGTTCTTTATTTCCATTTCTTTTTTCCTTCATGATTTCATTTATGATTGGATACAAAAAACACTCTGTCTTTCCTGAACCTGTACCTGTAGTAACAACAATATTTCTTTTATCTGCAATCTTTACTATGGATTTTTCCTGATGCAAATAAAGGGTACGATTTAAATGGATGTTTCCTAGTTTTCTAAAATCCGAATCAACAATATTCTTATCAATCAATTGATTTAAGCTATGCCCCTTCTTAAATGGCATAGACATATGCAAATAAGGACCTTTATACAGTTCTTCTTCATTCAGTCTTTTTTCATACAGATCTTGATATTTATCATTTCCAAACGAATAAGATGAGCGTAAATATTCTCTATACTCTTTATCGATAAAATCTGCTTTTTCTACTGCTGTTCGTCTCATTCGAATCCCCTCTCTTATAAAATATTTGATATTCAACTATATCTGTTGCATATCTATCATTTAAGTTATGTAATATACACTTATTTTCCTCATCAAGTAGCAATCCGTCACCATCAATAGTAATCGAAGCTCTAAATGTACGTGCTGCTATATCATTTATTGTAACAGTCACATTTTCAAAACCTTTTATTACTTTAAGAACACCATTTTGATTATAATAGATTGTTCCCATATAAGTATCATTATCTACTTGTTTATTCAATTTAACATAATCATTTTGTAATCGAATACTTTGATAGTTTTTATCATCAATATCCCAATCAAAATAATAAGCTTTCTTAATTCTAAAACTTCTGTTTAAAAAATAATCCATTCCATAGAATTCTTTTTTTGTTTCCCAAATCAAATTATTCGTTGTCTTAAAACCAACTCTTGTTTTTTCATAGACTTTGAATGTATACGAAGTATTGGAATTTATATTCTTAAGCAGAACATTCTTTGAATTTTCAATTCTATCTAGAACTAATACTTGTTGATCTCCTTCATACACCTCTATACCAACTGAATTTCTTCCACAATATGCTATTGAGAATATGAGTTGACTGTTTTTTCTATCAAAATTGAATTCACAATCATTATCGAGCACAGAATTGTATGAGCCTTTATATAAAGCACATATGTAGAATGTTGTGGCCTTTTTGTGTCCTATTGCTATTTTGTGAACATTCCCTAGGCATTCTTAGAAGATTTTTAACACGAAAGAACCTACGCACGAATGCATAGGCTCAATTTTTTTACTTAAATAGTTTCAAAATCTTTTCGACGATCTTCAATAACATTTCAATCAGTTTATTGATTCCGGTCACATTGATTTTGCTTCCATCATCCTCTTTAGAGTCATCCTTAGAATCTGTATTTGGTTCATCTTTCTTGTTTTCTGAACCATTTTCGTCCTTTTTAGGTTCATCACGTTTTGGATCAGATTTGAAGAAGTCGATATCGTGATAAACCACATCTTTATCAAACGGATTCGATGTGTATTGATGTATAACTGCAATGTCTGAATGATCTGAATTGACATTGCCATCGTCTTGGTTCCATGCCGCAATCCACAAAGGATAGTCTGTATCTACGTATGATCCAATCCATGATCTAGATGTGTAAACACCAGTGTAATATCCTTGTGATTTGAAATAATCACAGAACACTTTGCAAACCATCGAACAATGTTCTTTTGTCAATAATCCGTTTTGTTCCTTCCACCCTGGTTCTCCAGGCTTCGTGCTGGAGTCTTCCATATCCATCCACACGCCGAGTCTGATGTTTCTGCCTTTGATTAGTTCGTGTGTGTACTTAGCTTGCTCAAGTGCGGTTGCTTCATCACCACAATAATCGTAACAATATACTCCGTATGGGATATTTAATTCTTCGCATTTGTTCGCAAAGTATTCAAACTTCTTATCTTCAGTCGTCCACCAGTTCGAACGCAAAATCACGAAATCATATTTCGACAAGTCGATATCAGGGCTATTATGTTCAGATAAGTCGATGCCATATCCTTTTACATTTTTAGTGTAATCTGCTTTAGATGGTTTGGAAGGCTCAGATGTAAAAGGCTTTGATTCTTCTTTCTTTTCTTCTTCTGGTGCAGTGAATGTGGCCCACATCTGGCTTTTGTCTTCTGTAGCAGACACTGCAACAAAAACTTTTCTATCACCATCTTTATAAACTATATAGCGATGGCCATTGCCTACATACTTCCAATAGTATCTGACTTTATCTCCGCTGTTGTATGTTTTGCACACATCACCAGTTGGTGAGTCGTAACGTGCTCTAATACCATCTACAGTAAACGTAGCAACACCATCTTCTTGAGTCAAGCTAATTGTATCACTTGGCTTAGAATCATCTTCTATCGCACTGAAAGTGGCCCATAAATCTTTACCTTGGATTTCTGAGTTTGATACCGCCATAAATTGAGTCTTATCTTTGCTTACAACCCATCTATGACCATTCGCAACAACTTTATAATAGTACTCAAATTGGAATCCTTTGCCAACA
>UMJB01046374.1_pt1 | contig 13912 bp, 8 predicted proteins | sample 1965961 | NCBI WGS metagenome assembly UMJB01 (sample SAMEA4836139, study PRJEB28245) | human gut metagenome | biome: gut microbiome; material: fecal sample | place: Denmark | collected 2008
TTTAAAGGTTGATTTATCCCTATCTAGTTTTATATATTCACTTTGTTTTGGTCGTTATTGCGATTCTATTTAGTATGCCACTCTTTGATCGTATTGATAAAGCGATCCTTCGTGTAATGAAACAAAGAGGGGTCATACTTAGTATTTGTTTCTGGTTTGTGTTGTTTATGGTAAGTCTGGCGTTTATTGTTGGAAATACATTCCAATCCTTTTTGTATTTTGCGTTTTAGAAGGGGACAGTATGAAGAAATATCAAAATTTAGTAAGAAGAACCATCACACTATGCATCCCGGTTATCTTGATCCTTGGACTTGTCATCAACCTGGTCTTTCCAGATCGAGAATTGTCATTTGTAGAGAATCGTTCTTTACAGAGATTTCCCGAAATGGATAGGACATCGATTCTGGATGGTTCCTTTGAGACAAAGCTATCAAGTTGGTTTGCGGATCAGTTTGTGGGAAGAAATGGTTTTATTCATCTTCGCTATGGGATGTTGAAGCTTTTAGGCCAAAAGAAGATCGATGATATTTATTTGTGTGGTAATCAATTGATCGAGGATGCAAAGCTTCCTAATAAGAAGCAGATGGCTAGAAATTTGAGTGCAATCAATAAGTTTTCGAAATCACATTCCGATTTAAATACCACTTTCTTACTGGTTCCCAATGCGGTATCGATTCAAGAAGATCATTTGCCTTATTTGTCAGATGAAAATGATCAGAACAAGATTATGGATTCCATCTATAAAAAGCTGGAAAGTTCGGTTTCTATTGTAGATGTAAGAAAGTATCTAAAGAAGCATAGTGATGAGTATATCTATTATAAGAGTGATCATCACTGGACAAGTCTTGGAGCATTTTATGCCTATCAGAAGCTGAATGATGCAGTCTCATTAAATGATTATGAGCAGATGGTCGTTTCCAAAAATTTCAAGGGAACTCTGGCCAATGGAACAGGAAGCTTTGGCATCAAGGATACGATTTCCATCTTTGTGAATAAGAAATTGAATGATTATTATGTGCAGGAAGCGGACAACAAGAAGAAGGGTTCGATCTATGATTCAAGCTTTATTGATTCTAAGGATCAGTACAGTGTGTTCTTGGGAGGGAATAAGAGTATTCAAAGAATTGAGTTGGAAAACAATTCAAAGAAACACTTACTAATATTTAAGGATTCCTATGCGAACAGCTTTGTGCAGTTTTTAATGAATGATTATCGAACGATAACGATTGTAGATCCGCGTTACTACAATGAGAACATTGAAAAGGTAATTCAGGAAGATTTTATAACGGATGTGATGTATTTATATAACACAAATACGTTTGTAGAAGATACGTCCTTAGCGGATGTTTTGGGAGAGTAAGGATGAAGAAGGAAAGAAGAAAAACATATGTATTAATAGGTGTTGTTGGTCTTGTGTGTATTGTCGTTTTATCATTTCTACTTCGTGGACATAGTGAGGGAGTAAAGTATATTCAATCACAAGAAAAAAGGGATTTAACCAATGTTTCTGCTGAAGTTTCAAAGGACAGGGCGAAGGAAAGAAAAAAAGCAATTCGTGAAGGTAAATTAGATGCCTATGCATTATTGGACGATTTTGTGTTCTATGGAGATTCACGTGTACTTCATTATAATTCGTATGGGTTTATAGATGCTGAACATATTTTTGCGGATAACGGAGAAACATTCGCAGATGTACCTAAGTATAATGATCGTTTGAAGGAAATGAATCCAAAGACAGTCTTGATTGCGTATGGAGTAAATGACATTTATTATCAGGTGGGAAAGGATGTTGAGGGTGGCTATCCACAATTGGTAAGAAATTCATTAGAAGATATTCATAAGATCGTTCCAAAGGCAACGATTTATGTTTGTGGAATGATTCCCATTAGTCCATATGGACTTCAGCGTTTGAATATGACTGAAAACTCAGGGGAGTTTAACGCAACACTAAAGTCGATTGTAGATGAATATGATTACGTTAAATATATTGATGATGAAACATTAAGTGTAGATGGACTTGCCGATATTTATGCAGCGGATGGCTATCATTTTCAAAGTAATTTCTATGAAGAATGGACACAATATATTGTATCTTGTATAGAACAAAAATAGAGACGTGTAAAAACGTCTTTTTTTATAACCAAAAATTTAATAACAATTGATAACATGGATTGTTAACACATGATGATTTTATGTCAATTATAACTGAAAACGCTTTAAATAAGATTGAATTGATGTTTTTTAAGTTGTATTATCAAGATGATATTAGGAGGGTTAAAGAAATGAACAAGATATCAAAACGATTGTTCTCAATAGGGTTGAGCGTAGCTACTTGTTCAATGTTGGTCTATCCTGTATTGGCAGAGGATACAGAGCAACCAGTTACTACGCAGGTTGAAGAACAAGCAACACAGAAGGAGTATAATATAGAGATTTGTAAATTAAAAAGAGATGGATTACATGAAATTGAGAATACGACATTTACACTTCCGTCGAATGCTACAGATGATGATATTATAAGATATATCAATGCAAATCTATTTCCTGAAGGATATGAAGGATTAAAGGGATCTTCAATATCTATATATAAGGAAGATGACATGCGGCATCTTACAGTACAAGAAAAAGCTACAGAAGAAAGTACTGAGCCTAGTCCAAGTACATATACGTTTAACTTAAACCTTAAATATGAATTTGAAGATAGAGAAGAAACAAAGACAGTAACAATTGAAAATTATACACAAGATACAAATATTAGTGATTATATTGTAAAGAATTGTGTGCCTGAAGGATATAAATTTGTAACGAGTTATTATGATCGTGAAAACGGTAGATATGTATTAACTGTTGCCAAAGGTGTGTTGTTTACTTATGAAGTATATTTAGATGGTGAAAGTGATGGTTCTTTTAAGTGTGGAAATGTAGATCGTGCTGATGCATCTAAGGAAGAAATTAAAAACGAAATTTTGCGTAAATACATTAGTAAGGACTATGATCTTAAGAAATATGATGTTGAGTCTATTGAAGAAAAGTATGATGGTGCTTGGGTTGTAAATTTAGTAACGGCTAAAAAAAGTACAATGAAAACATATTATCTTCAGTTGCTTATTTGTGATCAGGCAAGTGGTGCAGTAAATACTGGTAACAATTCATTAGAAAATGCTAGAGTTGAATATCATACTTTTGAATTTGATAGTTCTTTAAATGATTTGAGTTTAGTTGATTATATTACTAAAAACTTCATTCCTGAAGGATATGCATTTGATGGAAGACCATTTGCGAATAATCAAGTGTTGCGAATGAGAGTGTATAAAATTGATCCAAATATAAAATCAGATCAATTCACACGATACACCATTAATTACATTGATGGTAATTCAGGGGAAGTAGTTGATAAAACGGAGTGTGAATTTTTTGATAACAATAAGAAAGTTATCAAAACTACAGAATTAGATAAAATACCGGTAGGATATGTTTTTGATGGGGACTCATTTAAGGTTACAAAGGAAAATGATAATTTTATTTGTGATGTTAAGATAAAAAAAGGTGAATTAGAAATTCCTGTTGTAGTTCGATTCTACGAAGAGTTGAATGGAGAATTGAAAAAGGTTGCGACTGTAAAGAAAACACCTCAGGAAATGGATTTAAATAATAATGGACTTTTGGAAGAAAACGAATTCAAAAATTGTGTTCCTCAGGGATATAAGCTTGATAACTTCCGTCAAGACTATAATCCATATATATTCAATGGGGCAAAAGTGTTAAATCAAAATTATTATTATGTTGTAAGAAAAGATTCTGAAGTGAATCAGACAGAAGAATCAAAGAAGATTGCGACGATTGAAAATAAGGATTTAAATAAAGTATTGACAAATAGTTTAACAACTGAACAAAAAGAAAAGGTGGAAGCTGCTAATAAAGAAGGAAAGTCTGTTGACTACAAGCCAATTCTTAAAGAAAAAATTGATAACAAAGAAAAGAAAGAATTACTTGCGTATGTAGATAAAGAAGATAATACAAAGGTAGTTAGTACTTTTGATATTGAAATTCAATTATTTATTGATGATAAGAATGAGGGAACAATTTCTGAAACAAGTTCTGAATTGACATTTAAAGTAGCTATTCCAGAAAACTTGAAGAAAGAGGGACGTAAATTCTATGTATTGCGTTACCACGATGGTAAAGTAGATAAGCTAGCTGTTAGTGAAGATGGTACTTTTAAAACTGATAAGTTCTCTTCTTACATGTTAGTTTATGAGGATACTAAACCTGAAGTAAAACCAGAAACTAAACCTGAAGTTAAGCCAGAGGTAAAACCTGAGACGAAACCAGAAGTTAAACCTAGCACAAAGCCAGAGACTAAGCCTAGTACAAAACCAGAAACTAAGCCAAGTACTTCTGTTGCTAAGAAAGATAATAAAACAGCTAAGAAAGTAAACACAGGAGTTAAGAACTCAACTGCTTTCTTTACTGGATTGATGGGTGTTTCTGTTGCAGCTCTTGGTGTTGTTGAAGTATTGAAGAGAAGAAGTAAATAATTAGCTAAAATATAACCATTTTAAAGGGATTGTGTGATGCAATTCCTTTTTTAGTTGATTGAAATTGAAAGCGTTTTTTATTAAAATATAGAGTATAACGGAGGATAGAGTATGTATAAGAGATTAAAACCGATTTTGGCTTTGATTCTAACCATGTTTATGTCTGTTTCTACATTGTCTAATACTTATACTGTTTCTGCAGAAGGGGAAGAAACAGTTACTACGGAGCAGACAACAACAGAAGATGTAAATGAACAAGAAGAAGTTGAAGATAATAATGTGAGTGAAGAAGATTCAGTGGATGTTGAAGAGGTAGTTCCTGAACAACAGGTGATAGAAGAACAACTGGGGGATGCTTCAATGATGGAGTATTTCTTAGTGGATAGTCCTGTTGTAGATAATTCTGTTACTGAGAATTTTGTTCTTTCTTTAAACAATGTTGAGGGATATGCTGATTTTAGCATTACTGTTAAGAAGAGTGATGGTTCTACTTTTGATTTAGAGAGTAATGAACAGGTTGATAATTTAGTTAAGTTTTCAAGAGTGTTTAGTGCTGCAGAAAAAGGTGAATACCTTGTTGCTTCGCTTCATTATTCTTTGAATGGTGAAAAGTATTATTTGAATTTCAGTGATTTGGGTATGAATGTTAAGTTTGGTGTGGATCAAGAATATACAGGATATGATGAGACATTACCAGATATGACAGAGGATATTTCGGAAGAGGAAGAAGAATTAAATAATTCCGTTATTCAAGTAACGGATGTAAATAATGCTTCTGAAGAAGTGGCTGAGGGAATGATGGCTCAAGATTTTCCAGCGGCTATGGCTTTGATTGATGAGGATATTGATACACAATCAAATGAGGGTATTACTTTATGCTTGGATCCTGGTCATGGTGGAGCTGAGAGTGGTACTTTAAATTATAATGGTACGGGTTTAGAGAAAGACTATAATCTTAAGATTGCGAAGTATTGTTACGATGAATTACAGAAATATAATTGTAAGGTTGTGATGACACGTTCAACAGATAAGTATATGACTCTTGAGGAGCGTGCTGAATATGCAAAGCAGCAGGGTGCTCAATATTTGATTAGCTTTCATTTAAATGCTTCTGTTTCTCACCAGGCATATGGTGCCGAGGTTTATTATCCAAATACAAACTGGCGTCCTGATATTTCTGAAAAGGGTAAGGTCATGGCGCAGGCGATTCAGAATCAATTGGTTTCACTTGGCCTACATGATCGTGGCATTAAGTTTAGAACGATTGATATTAATGAATATCCAAACCCACATAGATATGATGATAATAGCATCGCGGATTATTATGGTGTAATTCGTAATGCGAAAACTAGAGGTATTACTGGTTTGATTATTGAGCATTGTTGTATGGACAATGAGTCTGACTTTAATAAGTATTTAGGGTCTGAAGAGAAAATTAAGCAATTAGGTGTTGCGGATGCGAATGGTATTGTGGCTGCCTTAGGATTAACTAAAAAAAATCAATCAACCGTAAATAAACCTGTAAACAGTGATTCACCAGCACAATATAGAAATGTACTTGCGGATGGTGTATATACGATTCAATCGGTTTTAAATACAAACTATGTGATGGATGTAAATGCTGGTTCTATGAGTAATGGTGGAAATATTCAATTGTATGCGAATAATGGTACGCCGGCTCAGCAATTTAGAGTGACTCATGATAGCGAAGGCTATGTAACATTTACGAATGTAAAATCGGGTCTTGCCTTAGACTTGTGTAGTGCAAGCACTAGCAATGGCAGTAATATTTGGCAGTATGAATCAAATAACACAAAAGCACAGAAATGGATTGTAAAACAATCAGGGAATGGATATGTCATTGTTTCAGCATTGAATCCAAATTATGCGATTGATTTAGCAGCTGCTTCTGTATGTAATGGTTCAAATATTCAATTATATGAATCAAATGGAACGCCTGCACAACAGTGGCATTTTTCTAAAAAGGTTTCTAAAGAGGATCAATTAAAATCTTTGGCAAATCAATATAGAAATACATTGGCGGATGGAACATATGAAGTTCGTAGTGTAAAAAATAGTTCTTATGCTTTAGATATTACGAGTGCTGCAACTTGGAGTGGTGCGAATGTACAATTGTATTTGGCAAATGGAACACCAGCACAGGCATTTAAAGTAACACATGATGCAGATGGTTTTGTGACATTTATGAATGTCAAATCACAAAAAGTATTGGATGTAAGTAATGGTAAGGCGCAGAATACGCAAAATGTTTGGCAATATGCTTCAAATGGAACGAGAGCGCAAAAGTGGATCGTACAGCCTAGTGGTTCTGGATATAAGATTGTTTCTGCATTAGATCCAAATTATGTATTGGATTTAAGTAATGGTTTTGTTCGCTCAGGGCAAAATATTCAAATGTATGAAAGTAATGGAACAGCTGCTCAACAATGGACATTCTCTAAATTTGTTAGTGATAGAGAGCGTTGTGATTCATTGGCTAGTTCAAACAAATCATTATTAAATGATGGAACATACTATATTAAAAATCAAAATGTAAAATATGCATTGGATGTTGCGAATGGAAGTCTATATTCAGGTGGTAATGTTTGGTTATATGAATTGAACAGAACAAAAGCTCAGCAATGGATTCTTACCCATGATTCAACAGGTTATGTTTCATTTAAAAATGTTGGTTCTGGTATGTATTTAACGGCTGCAGAAAATGGTAATTTCGGCAATGTGAATCAGCAGAGTCAATCGAATGGATATAATCAAAAATGGATTGTGATGTTTGATCAAAATCATAATTTAAGAATCACTTCTGCCCTAGATTCAAATCTAGTGATTGATGTAAGAAGTGGTTCCGTTCGAAATACGACAAATATTCAATTGTATGAATCAAATAATACACCAGCTCAAAAATGGGTGTTTGAACAGATTCAGACAAATACAAGTACAAATACAAACCCAACGAATAACTTAACGCAAATCATGGGTACAAGCCAGGCTACAGTAGCTCAAATGGTTCGTTATTATAATTCGAAATCAAGTGGTTATGATACTTTTAATGGAGCAAACAAAAAGTATAATGGCACTCTAGCTAAAGGTGGAGCAAAAACAATTGAGCAATTTGCACAAATCGTATATGAAGAGGCTAGAGCTGAAGGTGTACGTGCTGAAGTAGTATTTGCGCAATGCATGTTAGAAACGGGTTTCTTAAAGTATGGCGGAGACGTATTACCAAATCAATATAACTTTGCGGGCATTGGTGCTACAGGTGCTGTACATGGTGCTAGCTTTGAAAGTGTAAGAGTAGGTGTTCGTGCTCAAGTACAGCATTTAAAGGCTTATGCATCACTTACAGGCTTGACACAACAATGTGTGGATCCAAGATTCAACCTAGTAACTAGAGGATGTGCACAATATGTTGAATGGTTGGGTATGAAAGAAAATCCAAAGGGTTATGGATGGGCTTCTGCCAAGAATTATGGTCCTAACATTGTGACTATGATGAATAGTATTTTAAGTAAATAGACAATGAGAGTTCAGATGATTCTGGACTCTTTTTTATGAGTGTTAGTTAGATGGATGAAATATTTATTAGTGGTCGTACAGTGGATGTATTCTTTATAAAAGATGCATTGGTTTTCATGATTATTTTACTGGTTATGGTGGTTTCAATATGTTTTATTAACGATTTTTGTCATATAAAGTGTGAAAATCAGTGTGAAACTATAGTGGTGTACACATTGAAAAATCAAATGTTTTATAATATATGTAACTTATAAATTTTAGATTTTATATGAATTAATAGGAGGAATTTAGATGGTTTTAATTGAATCTATAAGTGGCGTGTCTATAAATTTATTGTCGAATGTCATTCAAAATAAACTGGATGATTTGAAATCAGATTCTGATTGGAAGAAACTTTTTGTTGATGCAGGTAATACAGTTTTAATTGATGATGTACAAAAAGAGTTATATGAGGTATTTTCAGAGAAAAACTTAAAGAAACTTGCTAAAAAAATGAAAAAGAAAAGTGGTCATGAATTTCGTGAAGTATTAACAAATGAGCTCTTGCATTTGATGGATGAATATGGAATTGATTCTAATATGGCTCAAAGCTTTATCAATCATTTTTGTAATTTAATTATTGAAGGATTAGAAGCGGTGGATGATACAAAATCAATTTCTGTATTTATATCTGAATTTCGAGGTGAAGTGATACCTGTTGTTAATAAAATAGATAAAAACATAGGCAAAGTATTGAGCATTATTGATGAGAAGATATATACAATTGATGACATAGATAAACGAATACATGACAATTCGTTATACCCTGAGTTAGGTTTAGATTTTTTTGAAATCGATGATGATGAGTTTAAAGATAAATTTCAGAATTCGTTAGATCAATCTCAGATTTTTATTGTTGGTAATTCTAAAGAGGAAACGTTATACTGCATTTTGAATGAATTAAGGAAAAATGGATTTAATAATGTATATGTTGTTTATAGTGAGAAAAAATGGAGACAACTTCAAAATGGTTCTATTAAAGATTGTATTTTACTACCATTTTTTAATTCTAAGCATATACCAAGTATTCCAAATAATATTACTATCTTTATTTATTCAACAGATGAGATTTGTTATAGTGAGAATAAAATTATTCTAAAAAAGCGAACAAAAAAGACAGTTGTATCGTCTTTAAAAAGCATTGGGTTTGATTTGAAAGAAGCAGATGATTTATTTACTAATACACATGGATTGTTTGTACCAATGAAAAGAAAACTTTTTAGTGGTGCTGATTATGAAATTCCAAAATGGGCACAAACACATACAGATGCTGTAATGACAGCTCTTCTTTGTGGTAAGTGGACAGAGTGTAAAGGGGATAAAGATATTATAGAAGAATTATCTGGTATGGGCTATGAGGAGTTTAAAAACAAATTAACTCCATATTTGCATAATGAAAATCCTTATTTGATAAAAGTAAAATATTTTAATGAAGAAATATACCAACTTGCCAGTATTGAAGATGCATGGAAAGAATTGGACGATTATATTGAAGATTCGCTTTGGAACAAGTTTATTGAATTGTTTAGTGTAGTTTTATTAGATGTGGATCCAATGTTTGATCTTCCGTTTGAAAAGCATTATGTAGCAGATTTATATGCCAAAAAGCCTGATTGGTCCAAACATTTAAAAGAGGGCATGATTAAAACCTTAATCATGCGAGCTTGTAGAAATCAGAACGAAAATCAAAGACAGGTTGATAGAGTGGTAAAGAGTATACTTGATTGCATTCAAAGTAAAGAACAGTGGGCGTATATTTCTGAATATATTCAAGATTTATGTGAGGCATCTCCGGATGAGGTTTTAAATAAATTAGAAAAGGATGTTGATGAAAATCCTGCATTAAAGGAATTGTTTGGATCGAGTTCAGAAGGATTATTCTCTACAACAAATTATTATGTACAAATTTTATGGGCTATTGAGCAATTGTTGCTACAAAAGAAATATGTAACTAGAGCAGTTCGATTACTTTGGAAATTAGATGCGTATGATTTTGATTATAAAATAAAAAATAGTCCGAGATCTGTATTAGAATATGTTTTTTATGCAGGGGCACCTATAAGTGTTTTGAGTGTTGACCAAAAGATTAAATTAGCACATGAAGCTATAGTGAAATATCCACGAGCATGGAACATTATTCAATCAGAATTACCAGGCGGTTCAGATATTGTTGTACCGCTTAATAAGCCAAAATATAGAGCAACAGATGAAATTAAGTCTTTATTAATAAATGATTGTAATAAAACGTATGTTGCATATTTATCAATGTGTTTAGAAACAGCTTCTAACGATAGTACAAAATGGAAAGAATTGATTTTACCAATATCTTATTATGATTTTGAAATTCAACAAAATGCATTAAAACAACTGAAAAAGGCAAGTGAAAAGATGTCTGATTTAGAAACATTTGACATCAAAAAGGAATTAAGGCAAATCATTTATGACAATAGATTATATGATTCAGAATGTAAGAGTACGTTAAAGAAATCTATTGAACTTTTTGAAAGTACATATCATGAAATTACATTTGTGAATCCATTGTATGATTACCTATTTATTTTTCTTCCAGATTATGAGCTTTTCTTGTTGGATCCAGTGCCTTATTCTGAAGATAACTTTGATCAGGTTTATGAACAAAATATTGTATTAAAACATGATGAAATAGAAGACAAACTTAATACATTTAAACAATCTGGACATTCGATTCATGATTTGATTTCTTTAGCTTTAAAGATTAATAATAGCACGTTAGGACGCGTTTTAGCTGAATATTACAATGACAGTAAAATATTTGATTACTTATTAGAGCTAGATGAGAATGGTTCTCAGACACTTGATTACCTTTCTTCTTTATATCTCAACAATAAAATTGATTTGAATAAAGTAGTTGAAAAGTTATTAAGTATTAATAAGATGGAATTAGTCATAAGTGTGATTGGATTTGAGAATAATGTAGAAAATGTAAAACGATTACTTTCCAATGTCGATGATGATGCAAAGATACTATATTGGACTAGACAAAGTAATAGACTAAAACCATTAAATGAAGATGAGTGTTGTTGGATTTTAAATGAATGTTGTAGTTATGGAAATTTAGATTCGTATATATTGATTTTGTATAACTTAAAAGATGAAATCAGTGAAGATGTTCTATATGATGGATTTTTGGCAATATTAAAATTTAAAAGAACCCTTAAATACGAAAGAACAATATATCATTTTAGGATACTTTTGGAGAAGGTACAGAATTTATATAAGGATGACGAAACTAAATGGAAAGAAATCGCATGGATTGAGTTACTGTTTATTAAAAATGTAGATTGGAAAAAATTAATTTGTCTACAAAAAGTATTAAAATCTGCTCCTGATTTTTATGCGCATTTAGTATGTATGGTTTTTAAGCCAAATGAAGATGATGAACTGAAGATAACGTATTATTCAATTTTTAACAAGATTCATTTTTGCCCTGCTGAAAAAGATGGAATAGTCGATGCTGTAGAATTACACAATTGGCTTGAAGGATTTCGTTCTATCTTAAAAGAAAACGGTCTAGAAAATAAATATTTCAGCATAATTGGTGGCTTGTTTGCCTATTCACCGGTTGGAAGTGATGGGTTTATGCCATGTGAAGCAGTGAGAGATGTTATTGAAGAATATCACTCGGATAAACTGAAAAATGCATATCAAATTGATGAATTCAATAAAAGAGGTTTATATAGTTCAAGTGCTGGTAATCAAGAACGTGATTTAGCCAAGAAATATGAACAAAATGCACAAGCCTTACAAGAGGCATATCCTCATACAGCACAGATTTATTTTAATCTAAGTAATTCTTATAAAAAGGAATCTAGAACAGAACGAAAGTTAGCAGAAGATGTATTTTAATTCAATTACTTATACTTATTAATAATGTTTTTGTACTAATTGGTTATTAAATGGTAATGCCTTCTTTTCTTTGATATAGTGGAATTAGAGATTCGCCTATAGAAAGGAAAAGAGGGTATGAAAAGATTAATAGGTGTTTTATTTGCGTTAATTGTTGCGTGTATACCCATGCGTATACAGGCACAGGATGTTTCATTGTCTTTTGAATATACGTGTCAAAAGATAGAGGTTGAAGATGCGACGATGTATTATTCAACGGATTTTGAATTGTTAGATGAAGTTCCAAGTGATTGTGGTATTTATATTGCGATTACTTCGAGTGGTCCAAAGTATTATGAGATTAAACCTAAGGATGTTGAAGTGAGTGTATCTTATAATAAGGACTGGAGATTTGGTGATCCAGAGATAGAAAAATATCTTTGTGAGTATGATGGGGATTATGAATTCAAACTTATGATTAATACGAATGATGAGTTTGAAGCTGAAAATGAATATAATGGAAATTATCACTTTATATTTACTCCATCTAAAACTACGGATGTTAAGGTAGAAAAGACTCGTGTTACACATCCAGATGTTGAATACGTTTATAATGAAGAAGGTACATATATCTATAGTACGATTCATGGTGTAGAACCAATTAAATTGACTGATGCAGGAGAATACACTGTATCATTTGATTTGGATGAAACATATTATGAGTCAGTACCATTTAAGGTAACCATTCTTCCTAAAATGGTTCAATTGAAACTTGTTAAACAAACGAAGTTTGTTGGCGAAAAAGATCCAGTGTTTGAAACTGGTGATTATATTCTAACAAGAGAGCCTGGAGAAGATGCAGGGGATTATAAACTTACTGTAGAGAGTAAGTCAAAGAATTATAAGTATGAACTATTAAGTGGTGATGTATTCACGATTCTTGATAGAAGAGAGAATGAAACGCTTAAGAAGCCATATATTAAAGAGGAACCAAAGAAACAGGAAGAAGTTAAAAAGCCTGAAGAACCAAAGAAAAATGTCGAACCTAAACATGAAGACAAGAAGCAATCAAAGGTTCCAACAGGTGTAATAGTAAATACAAGTATTAACTTTACCTTGTTATCTTTGAGTGTTGCTGGTATTGTATTTGTAAGAAAACGAATGAACTAGTATAAGAGTGAAGCATTGTCTTCACTCTTGGTTTTTAGATAAAATGCTTATATATATATATATTAATGAACAGATAATGAGTATTCCACGCACTCAGAGCCACTCTGTCCACCACTGAGAGCCACCCAATCTATTAATCAGAGCCATCTATGCTCTTGCACTTGTAAACTTTATTTGTAGAATGACAAATCTATAAATCTATGACTAAAGACAAAATTTCATATCTACAATAAATGTCTGGACTAATAAAACGAATTCAATAGACCTCGATACCGAATTGCCTGAATTTTTTACTGCATTAGATGGGCTTGCCAATATGTAATGTGTATTGTGTGGCAGAATATTTTAGTTCATTGTAAAATCAATCCTTTAAGTGTACTATTGATGATATAAGTATGGTAATTTAAAGAAGAAATATTAGCAATAATATCTAAAAAATAAGAACTATTGATGCAGGGAAAGGGTAGAACAAATATGGATGAAAGAACATATTATTTTGAACGATTAACACCGATTAGCGATGTAGATTTAAATGTATATGAGAAAGCAATAAATTATGTATTTAATAATTCAGATATACGAAATGTTGCTATTTCAGGTGCATATAGTGCCGGTAAAAGTAGTATTTTAGCTTCATACGATAGAAAGCATAGTAATCTACGGTTTTTACATATTTTTCTTGCCCATTTTGAATATCCTGATTATAAAGTTGGTACTGAAGTAAAGGAATCATTCACCCCTATATTCACGTAGATATTTGGAGTGGT
>UMJB01037872.1_pt1 | contig 13709 bp, 6 predicted proteins | sample 1965961 | NCBI WGS metagenome assembly UMJB01 (sample SAMEA4836139, study PRJEB28245) | human gut metagenome | biome: gut microbiome; material: fecal sample | place: Denmark | collected 2008
CCCCCCTTTGTCGCGTCCCCACACGGTGTGGGGATAAAAGGAAGCAGCGCCTGCGGCGCTGCAAATCCCGTCCTCCCTGCGGGGGGCAAGGAAGCAGCCCTTTCGGGCTGCAGACCCCGCTGCGCGGGGAGGGCGCAAAAAAAGGCAGCCTTTCGGCTGCCGATTTTTTCAGTCCACCGTGCGCATGAAGGACGTCGATCCCTTCTGGAATCTCACGTCCAGCTTCACGCGGTCCGCGCGCATATAGCTCGTGGTGTATTCATAGGTATGCCCGTTCTCGGTCGTGGTGCGGCGCTGATGGAAAAACGCCGCCGAGCCGGGCGCGCAGTGCAGAAGCTGCGCCTCGTGCGGCGCGAGCACGACGGCCTCATACGTGTCCGACGCGGAAAACGGGATGACGCCGACGTGGTAGAGGAGACTGTAGAAGCTGTGCGTTTCCAAAAGCTCGCGCGTCAGGTTCGGATAGATGTACTCTGGGTAGTACGACGTCTCTAAAATGAGCGGCTCGCCGTCGACATTTCGCACGCGCGTGAAGCGATAGACTTTGACACCCGGCTCAAGGCCCATGAGCGTCACGATCTTGGGACTCGGCGTGATGACCGCGAAGTCGACCAGCGTGGACGACGGCGTTTTGCCCAGCTGGGAAATTTCCGTCGTGAACGAATACTGCACGCCCTTGCGGCGCGTGTTCGGGTCAGTGACGAACGTGCCCTTGCCGCGCTTGCGCACGACAAAGCCCTCTTCTTCGAGCGCGCCGATGGCCTGACGGACCGTGTTGCGGCTGATATCGTAAACGCGGCAGAGCTCGGCCTCGCTCGGGAGCAGGTCGCCGACCTTGAGCGCGCCGGAGGTGATGCTGCGCTTGATGATGCCCATGAGCTGGGAGTAGAGCGGGATCTCGCTGTCGAGCGACAGCGGATTTTTGAGAATCGGATTGTGTTCCATGATGGGAACCTCCCGAGAAATACGTTTTGGAATATTCCCATCATACCACATATCTTTGAGATGTTCCAGTACTTTTTCCCGCCCGCCGCTGAAAAACCGCAAAAAAAGGAGGGGGTAGCCCCTCCTTTTTAGGAATTGCGCATTACCAGCCGGTCCCGAGCTCTGTTCCGTACCAGCGGCCGTCGTCCCTGAGCTGGATGGTGCAGCAGCGGTAGAACTCATAGGCGTCCTTAGGCGCGGCGGGGTTCTCGCATTTGACGGTGTTGCCCGCCATGGCGCTTTGCAGCGCGTTGGCGCTCTCCGCCGTGAATTCCACCCTTACGGCAAAGCAGTAGGTGTTGTCGTCGATCTCGCCCGCCTTGCGCTTGGCCTGCGTGGTCTCCTCGGCGGGGTTTACCGTGACATTGAGCCATGTGAATTTATAGATGCTGCCGCTCGTCACCTCTTTCTGCGTCCCGTAATAGGCGTTCGCCCAGTTCTGCGCGGCCTCCTGCCACGAAAAGCTCTTCGACTGGGCGCGGACGTCGGAGGTGAGCATGTCGGAATACTCCGCCGTGTCGTACCACACGCGCATCAAGTCGTAAAGTGTGCGGCCATCATTGTCCACAATGCTGAAATCGCCGACCGCGCGGTAATAGCGTTCGCTTTTGCCCGACACATATTTGACGGTGTTCGTTCCCTTATAGAATATCAGGCACGTCGCCTGCGCGTTGTGAGGCCAGAGCTCGACAGAGTCCAGACCGTCGAGGTTTTTCGGCTTGTCGATGGGCTTGTATTCATAGCTGTCGAGCGCGACGGAATAGCCCGTCAAAAGGGGAGCATGGCTCCCGCTCTCGCCGCCGGCGGGGCAGAAGGCGAGAATGTCGACCGTGGCGGCATTCGACGCGAGCACAAGGTCGCTTTCAAATGTCGCTTCCTTGTCCGGCGTCTTGTTGTACCATGCGAGCATCGCGTCGAAGATCGTCGCATAGTCGCCGTAGCTGCTGACCTTGTAGTAGCGCGTATCGCCGTGCTGGTAGAGCATGAAATCCGAGCCCTCGTAGAAGGTAAAGCGCGCAGAATTGCTGAGGCTGAGGCAGAGGGCGAGGGGATTCCCGCCGCGGGGCGGAACAGCGCTGCCCGAGGGCGAGGACTCAGACGGATCGTACTCTTTATAATCGCACGTATCGAGCAGAACGGTCGGGGCGGCGTCCTTCGGATCGTGGCCGCCGACCGCCATGCCGTCGGTATTCAGACTGAGCCAGGACGCGCCGCCATTCGATGCAAGCTGAAGGTCGGTCTGAAAATCGGAATCGTCCAGCGCGGGATCAGCCGCCGCGTCGGCGTCCCAGTTCACCGTGAAGCTTCTGACCATCGCCCGGAGTACCTCGGCCTCGCCCTCAACGGCGCGGTCGCGGTTCCAGCCCCACTGATTCTCTTCCGTGCTGCCGTCGAAGAGCCAATGGATCTCAACGATATAGCAGGTGTTGTTCGGCCCGTTGAAGAGCGTGACAATTGTGTTGCTCATGCCCTCGTGCGTCACAAAGCGCCAGCCCGCGTCGGTTTTCTCGGCCTTTGCGCCGGTGCTTTCCCATTCCGCCTTCGCTTCGTCAAGGCTCTGCTCGAGCTTCTTTGCGTTGAAGTAGGAGCCGGTGTCGTAGCGGGAGTACCAGAACTCCGTCCCCGGATTGCACGCCCAGGCGGTGATCGGCGCATAGAAGTAGTAGCTGCCGTCGCCCGAAATGAGCCGCGCCTCGCACTGGTTGGCGCGGCCGTAGCCGTCCGCCGCCGTGTCGTTCAGCAGGTCGGGAATGAACATCTTCGGCAGATCAAGCCCCGCGTAGTCGACATAGAAGTCGTGCAGGTAATACTTTTCCTCTCCGCTGTAGCTGCATCCGTTGTACCACAGCCCGTCGTTGCCGGTATAGGTGCCGATGACCTGATAGCCGGTCTTCTCGCCGTAGGTGTAGTGCAGGACGGTGAGATAGTGCGTCCAGTTCTCGTTGAGATATCCGTCATCCGTCAGCTCCTGCCCGCCGACAATGTTGATCTGCACGCCTGCCTCGTTCGTGGGCTTCATCTCATACTGGAAGTACCACAGCTCCAGCACCGTGCCGTCGGGGGAAAGGTTGCCGAGCGAATCGCCCTGCTCCAGCCGCGTCACGCGCACATCGGCGACCGTGTCTTCAATCGAACGGGACGCATAGTCGTTGTTTTCCGACACGGAGTAGGTCATCGTGCCTTTTTTGAGGTCTTCCACGCACGCGGCGGCATAGTCGTCCATCGAGGCGTAGATCGGATTGACCTGTTCGTTCAAGCGGAAAACCGAACAAAAGAGTTCGCTGCCGTCTTCTTCGTAATCGCCGGCAAGGCCGAGGTAGACCGAGCCGTCCTTTTGCTTCAGAAGATAGACCTGATTCGGTTGACCGTCACTTGCCTCTTCGCAATGGCCGCTCCAAGCGGACTTGTTGTTCTGTATGAGATCGTCGACCGGCGAAGCTTTGGTGCTGCCGAAGAGCGCGTAGAAGGACTGCTTTTCCAGCGTGTATTCCTCCATCGGGCCGTAAATGGATGTGGAGCCCCAGGCGTCGCACAGCGTCACATACTTTTCTCCGGCAGTATTTGTCGTGGTGCGGAAGGAGGGGTAAGTGCCGTCCGTAAAGCCGTCCGTAAAGGCGGGCGCTTCATATAAGAGTATGTCAACCGTATAGCTCTTGTCGGCAAACGGGTCATCATTTTTCTGCGTCTGTGCGCGCTCGCCCCAGCCGACGGCGCAGCCCGCCGTCAGCGTCAGCGCCAGCACGAGGGCGACAACGCCGAGGCCGCGCTTTTTCTGCGCGCCCAGCACGTTCGTGATGCGGCGCTTCAGACGCTCGACCGTGCCGCCGAAGCACGTCGTCGCGGGCAGCGCCCGCACGCTGGACTGCACGGCGGCGAGCAGTGTCCGGCTGTAAGCCGCGCGCTCGGGGAGTTCGAGCCCGCCGGTCGCCGCGCTGTCGCAGGCGAGCTCGATGTCTTCGTCCGCCTGACGCAGCATCAGATAGACCACGGGGTTGAACCAGTGCATCGCGTTGGCCGCGAGCAGCACGAGCTTTAAGAGCATGTCGCGCCGCTTCAAATGGCACAGCTCATGGCGCAGGATGTAGCGCAGCTCCTGCACGTCGTAGCGCTCGTGGGGCAGGAGCAGCCGTGGGCGCAGCAGGCCCGTCACCGCGGGGGTGGAGATGGCCTCGCAGACGATCATCTCCGGCGCGCTCACGCCTAAGTCGCGTGCCGTGTCAGAGAGCATCGCGGCGTAGTCCGCGCGGGCGACGTCTCTCTTCCAGCGGCGCACCGTGCGGCGGAAGAGGGCGTAGGAGACACCCTGATACAACAGGAAGGCCGCCGCGCCCGCGAGATAGCCGTAAAACAAGATCGTCGTCACGGGGATGTAGCGCGTCGTCTTCTGCTCGGGATTCGTCACAGGGCGCTGGATGATCGTGTCGCGCACCTGTGCGGGGGACTGGCCGCTTTTTTCGGCCATGTCGCCAAACAGGTTGTCGGTTGATTGGATGGCTGTCTTATCCGTGCCGACAAAGAGGGTGTAGTCTTTCGGCGGCGCGGCCTGCACCGGCGCGTTTTTCACCGAAAAATCGACCGGCAGCAGCAAAAAGACAGCCAGCGCCAGCCACAGCCAGCAGCGCGTCTTCGCGCGGTAGCGCTCGCGCCAGAGGGGTTTGAGTACCAGCATCGCCAGAATGGCGAGGGAACCTAACAGGGAAGTTTTCAACAGATTCAGCAGAAATGTTTCCATGGTGCGTCCTCCTTATATTTCCGTTTAACGGCTCATATCGTCCAAAAACTGCCGCAGCTCGTCGATCTCGCTCTGCTTGAGCGGCTGCTCGGCGTTCAGCGCCGCGACGAAGCTGCCGAGCGACCCGCCGTAGAGTCGCTTCAGGACGCTGCGGCTCTCAAATTCGAGGTATCTGTCCTTTGAGACGAGCGGCGTGTACAAATTGTTCCTCCCCTCGCGGCGGCTCGAGAGGAATCCTTTTTCGCACAGGCGAGTAAGGTAGGTGTTGACGGTGTTGGCGCTCCAGCCGTGGCTCGCGAGCGCGCCGTCGAGATCGCCGCGGCTGACCTCGCCGCCGACGGCCCAGATAGCCTGCATCACGGCAAGCTCCGCATCGGGCAGTCTCTTTTTATCGTCCATGGGTTGACCTCCTTAGATGATCTACTACATTTGTCGTTGATAACTATATACTACATATGTAGTAGTTTGTCAAGCGCCTTTTATGTCCTTTTTTGTTTTGCAGCGAAAATTGCAGAAAACAGGGGAAAGAGATGACGGCAAATCGTCAAAATGAAAGATACTGTTCAATTATTTGAATAAGTTCTTGCAAATCTTTCTGAAAATCGCTTGCTTTTGTGCAAAGCGCAAGGTATAATGAAGAAACCGTATGAAATCATTTGGCAATTCAATAAATAAAAATTTGAGAGGAGATCTGTATCATGGCAAAGTTCAAAGTTTACTACACCATCGAGCTCAACGAGGTGGCCACGCACATCTTCGAGTCCAACGACTTTGAAGTGAAGCTGTGCAGCCATAACGACGAGGAGACCTACGTCAAGGAGCTCGCCGAGTTCCAGCCCGACGCCATCATGTGCCGCACCGAGCCCATCACCGCCAAGATGATGGACACCTGCAAGAACCTCAAGGTCATCGGCAAGCAGGGCGCCGGCCTTGATAACATCGACATGGACCACGCCCACGCCAAGGACATCACCGTTGTCTACGCGCCTGCCGGCAACGCCAACGCCGTCGCCGAGCACGCCGTCATGCTGATGCTCATGTGCGCCAAGCGTTTCACCTATGTCGACCGTCAGTTCCGCAGCGGCAACTTCCTTGTCCGCATGGGCATGGAGCACACCTATGAGCTCGGCGGCAAGACCCTCGGTATGATCGGCTGCGGCCGTATCTCCCAGCTCGCCATGCAGAAGTGCAAGTACGGCTTCGGCATGAACGTCATCGGCTACGATCCGTACCTCACGCAGGACAAGATCGGCGATCTGTGCGAGCTGAAGGCCACCGCCAAGGAAGTCTGGGAGCAGGCCGACTTCGTGTCCGTGCATCTGCCCGTCGTTCCCTCCACCGAGCACTCCATCGGCCGTGAGCAGTTCAGCTGGATGAAGCCCACCGCTTCCTTCATCAACTGCGCGCGCGGCGCTCTGATCAAGGAGAACGAGCTTGTCGAGTGCCTGAAGGACGGCACGCTGTTCCAGGCCGGTCTCGACGTGTTCGAGCATGAGCCCATTCAGGAGTCCAGCCGCGAGCTGTTCAACCTCGACAACGTCATCATGACCCCGCACATGGCCGCCACCACCGAGCAGAGCGTTCTGAACTGCTGCACCAGCGTTGCCAACGACATCGTCGCCGTCTGCAACGGCCAGGAGCCCAAGGTCAAGGCCCAGAAGCCCAAGTTCTAAGTTATTTCTGTTTCGTAGAAACTACTTATTAAAAGGGACGCCTCGAAAGAGGCGTCCCTTTTTTGCGCCCTTGGGCGCGGGGGGGACAGCCAGGCAGAGCTGCTGCTTTTTATTTCCACAGCGTGTGGAGACGCGGGAAAGGGGGCCATTGTCTCACGCGAGAGAATGGCCCCCTTATCCCAAGCAGCGCCAGCGGCGCTGCTTTCCCTGCGCCTTTAGGTGCAAAACGATCCCGTGGTGCAAGATATTCTTCATTCTTGTTAAATAGTTAACGAAATGAAAGAAAAAAATCAAAATTGCCTGCATTTTTCGCAACTTTGCAGTTGATTTTTCATTTTTCTGTGTGTATAATCAAAATCGAAGAAAATCGGATCTCATTCCGGATTTACAAATTTTAAAGGAGAAGTCAAATGAAAGAATTATACGTCGTCAACTGCTGCCGTACCGCTGTCGGTTCCTTCGGCGGTTCCCTGAAGAACCCCCCTGCCGCTCAGCTCGGCTCCATCGTCGTGAAGGAAGCCCTCAAGCGCGCGAATGTCGCTCCCGAGAATGTCGATGAGCTGATGTTCGGCTGCATCCTGACCGCCGGTCTTGGTCAGAACGTCGCCCGTCAGGTCGGCGTGGGCGCCGGTCTCCCCTATTCCGTCCCCGCCTATACCGTCGGTATGGTCTGCGGCTCCGGTATGAAGTCCGTCATTGAGGCTGGCCGCGCCATCCTCGCCGGCGACGCCGATATCGTCGTCTGCGGCGGCACCGAGAACATGAGCGCCGCTCCTTATGCTGCTCCCGACGCCCGCTGGGGCGCCCGCATGGGCGACAAGAAGTTTGTCGACACCATGATCAAGGACGGCCTGTGGGATGCCTTCAACAACTACCACATGGGCACCACCGCCGAGAACATCTGCGATGTTTGGGGCATCACCCGCGAAGAGCTCGACGCCTTCGGCGCCGCCTCCCAGCAGAAGACCGAGGCCGCGCAGAAGGCCGGCCGTTTCGACGACGAGATCGTCCCCGTCCCCGTGAAGGTCAAGAAGGAGATCGTCGAGTTCAAGAAGGACGAGTTCCCCCGCGCCGGTTCCACCGTCGAGGGTCTTGCCAAGCTGCGCGGCGCGTTCCCCGTCGGCCCTGAGGGCGTTGAGGACGAGATCGTCCACACCTTCGAGCCCACCGGCATCCACGAAGCCGATACCAAGAAGCACGTCCAGCGCGTCACCGCCGGTAACGCCTCCGGCATCAACGACGGCGCTGCCGCCATCGTCCTCGCTTCCGGCGAGGCCGTGAAGAAGTACAACCTCAAGCCCATGGCCAAGCTCGTCAGCTGGGGCCAGGGCGGCGTCGACCCGAAGATCATGGGCGTCGGCCCCGTGCCCGCTTCCCGTCAGGCCATGGAGAAGGCCGGCCTGACCATCGACGATATCGACCTCGTCGAGGCCAACGAAGCCTTCGCGGCCCAGTCCATCGCTGTTGCCCGTGAGCTCGGCTTCGACATGAGCAAGGTCAACGTCAACGGCGGCGCGATCTCCATCGGCCACCCCGTCGGCGCTTCCGGCGCTCGTATCATCGTCACCCTGCTGCACGAAATGCTCAAGCGCGACGACGCCAAGAAGGGTCTTGCCACCCTCTGCATCGGCGGCGGCCAGGGCGTTGCCACCATCTTCGAGAAGTGCTAAAGCACCGCTAACCCCTGAAAATAAAAGGAGACCTCGAAAGAGGTCTCCTTTTTATTTTGTCCTCTGCACGGTGCAGGGAAAAATGCAGTGCCCCTGCCGAGACGCAAAAAGGAAGCAGCCCTTTCGGGCTGCCCCTCACGCGCCCTCGCGGGCGCAAGCGCCGTACAGTGCGCCGCGCTGCGATTTAACCCTCCGCCTGCGCGGCGACGATCGCCTCGTAGATCGTCTGCGGGTCGAGCTTATCATAGTCCGCGCTCGTCGCCATCGCGGCGGCGTCGACCTGCTCGGCGATGAAGTTCGTGAAGTAATTGTCGCGCACCTCATCGGCGGCTGCGGCCTTGTCGAGCGGCAGGCGGAGCAGGATGTGATAGCCGAGGCTGGATTCGACGACTTCACTCACCTCGCCCTCGGAAAGCGCGTAGGCGTCTTCAAACTCCTGCACCATCGAGCCGGTCGTGAAGGTGTAGCCCGTGGGATGGCTCTCGCGGCCGGGATCCTCGCTGTACTCGTCGGCGAGCTCGGCAAAGTAGGAGGCGATGTCGTCGCCGGTGTAGGAATTGAGCTTTTCGACGAGCTCCTCAGCGAGCGCTTTCTTTTCGGCCTTCTGCTCGTCGGTGAGGGCTTCGCCGGTCGTCATGTTCTTCGTCGCAAGCAGGATGTGGTCCGCCGTGATGTAGCCCTGCTCGGCGGCGTAGACGGCGAGGTCCTCGTCGGAGGCGTAGAGCGCGCTGCCCTTGGTATTGTAGAGCTCATAGAGATTCTGATACAGGTAGTTCGAGCGCGCGACGCGGTCATAGGTCTCGCGGCGCATGCCGAGCTTGGCGATCTCGGCCTCAAAAGCTTCCTCGCTGCCGTACTGGTCAATGTAGCCCTGGTCGCTCTCGGCCATGGCGGCCTCCTGCTCGTCGGTAAGCGTCACGCCGTACTTGCTGGCGAGATTTTCAAGCACCAAGTGCTGCTTGACGGACGAGAGCACGCTTGCTTTCACATAGTCGGCGACACTCATACCGTCGGAGAGGGTGTCGTCCCAGTTGATGGACGAGCCGGTGTAATACTGCATGTAGCTGTTGAGATACGACACGTCGTAGCCGATCCAGTATGCGACAAGGTCGGCGCTCGCGCCGTTGCCGTTCAGGCTTGCGACGATCGCGTCGGGCGCGACGCCGGTCGCTTCGTAGCAGAGACCCTCCTGCATCGTGCCGGAGGTGAAGCCGTTCGAGGGCGAGAGCGACACGACGGCAAAGGTGAGCGCCGCGGTGATGGCCGCCGCGCCAAGGAACGAAAGCAATCTCTTCTTGATCATAATGTTACCTCTTTTTCGTTTTCTTCCTTATTCACACGCAGGTCTCCGACCAGCGTCAAGGCTGTATCCAATGCGTCCTCGTTTGGCGTAAGACGCAGCAGGAGCTTCGGCTCCGTCCCCGTGGCGGAGAGCGTGAGCCGACGGCGGTTCTTCGGCAGTGAGCAGAGGGCCATCACGGCCTCCACGGGGACTGCCTCGGACGCGGCAAAGGTGAAGGTGATCTCGCTGCCGCGCTGCGAGATATCGCTCACACCGATCTGCACGGCCTCCGCGCGCAAAAGCGCGACGTCCATGAGCTTGAGGACCGGCTGGGGCGGCTCGCCGTAGCGGTCGATGAGCTCGTCGAGCAGCTCCTGCGACTGCTCGGCGGTGCGCAGCGCCGCGATGCGGCGGTAGATATCCATGCGCTGCTCGCCCGAGGGAATGTAGCTCTCCGGCAGGTTGGCCGAGACTGTGAGGTCTGCCGAGCATTCGGTGCGCTGCGGCGCCTTTTCACCGCGCTGCTCGAGTACGGCCTCTTCCAGGAGCTGCAAGTACATATCGTAGCCGACGCTCATCATGTAGCCCGACTGCTCGGGGCCGAGCAAATTGCCCGCGCCGCGAATCTCAAGGTCGCGCATCGCGATGCGGAAGCCCGAGCCGAACTCCGCGTATTCGCGGATGGCCGTCAGGCGCTTGGCCGCAACCTCGGTGAGGATCTTGCCCGCGCGGTAGGTCATATAGGCATACGCCCGGCGCGCGCTGCGGCCGATGCGGCCGCGTATCTGGTGCAGCTGAGCGAGGCCGAGGCGGTCGGCGTCCTCGATGATGAGGGTGTTGACATTCGGAATGTCGATGCCCGTCTCGATGATCGTCGTGCAGACGAGCACCTGAATTTCTCCGTCCGAGAGTTGCTGCATCACGGATGACAGGCCCTTTTCGTCCATCTTGCCGTGCGCGACGCCGATAGCGACGTCGTCGCCGAGGAGCTTTTTGAGCTGGGCGGCGCAGCGGTCGATGGTCTCGACGCGGTTGTGCATGTAGTAGACCTGCCCGCCGCGTGCGAGCTCGCGCCGGATGGCGTCGGCGATGACGCTCCAGTTATGCTCGAGCACATATGTCTGCACCGGCTGGCGGTCGACGGGCGGGACCTCGATGGTCGACATGTCGCGGATGCCCGAGAGCGCCATGTTGAGCGTTCTGGGGATGGGCGTTGCCGAGAGCGTCAGCGTGTCGACCTGACGCGAGAGCTCCTTGAGCTTTTCCTTGTGCGTTACGCCGAAGCGCTGCTCCTCGTCGATGATGAGAAGGCCAAGGTCCTTGAAGTGCAAACTCTTTTGCAGCAGCGAGTGCGTGCCAATGAGTAAGTCGATCTTTCCCGCGGCGGCATCCTGCAAAATTTGCTTCTTCTGCGCCGGCGTTTTGAAGCGCGAGAGCACTTCGATGCGCACGGGGAACGAGCGGAAGCGGTTCAGCGCCGTCGCGTAGTGCTGCTGGGCGAGCACGGTGGTCGGCACCAGGATGGCCGCCTGCTTGCCGTCGAGCACGCACTTCATCACGGCGCGCAGCGCGACCTCAGTCTTGCCGTAGCCGACGTCGCCGCAGAGCAGGCGGTCCATCGGCGTACTGCGCTCCATGTCGGCCTTGATCTCGGCGATGGCGCGGAGCTGATCGTCGGTCTCTTCGTAGTCGAAGGCCTCTTCAAATTCCTTCTGCCACGGGGAGTCGGGCGAAAAGGCAAAGCCCGGGCGGCGCTGGCGCTCAGCGTAGAGCGCGATGAGCCCCTTGGCAAGATCCTTCGCCGCGGCGCGCGCCTTCGTCTTCGCGCGCGACCAGTCCGTGCCGCCGAGCTTACTGAGCTTCGTGCGTATTTGGCCGTCCTCGTCCTCGCCATGGCCGCCGATGTATTTCGACACCATGTCGAGCTGCGTCGCGGGGACGTATAAGCTGTCGTTGCCCGCATAGCAGATCTTGATATAGTCCTTGTCCACGCCGTCGACGCGCATGCGCTCGATGCCCGCAAAGCGGCCGATGCCGTGGTGGACATGCACGACGAGATCGCCGGGGGAGAGGTCTTCATAGGACCGCAGCGCAGCGCGGGCCGACGTCTCTTTCTTCGGCCGCGCCTTTGCGCGCTTGCCGGAGAGGGGAGCGGTCAGCTGGCCCTCGGTCAGGATGACGAGCTTTAATTGTGGATATTCGCTGCCCGCGCTCAGCGCGCCGAGGCCGATGACGGTCTCGTGCGGGGCGGGGAGGCGGTCGTTTTTCAAGTTGAGCTGCGCGCGGATGTTCCGCTCTTCCAAAAGGCGCCGGAAGTTTTTCGCGCGCGTTTCGTTGCCGCAGAGAACGAGCACGCCGCAGCCTGCGCCAAGATACCGCTCCATATCACCCGCGGCGGTCTCGAGGCTGCCGCCATACGACGGCAGCGATCGCGCGTTCATGCTGAGGATGGAGCGCGGCGGCAGCAGATTGCGCGACGTGGGGAGCGAATCGAGCAGCAGCACGGGGAACGCACCCATGCGGCGGCTCAATGCCTCCTGACTGAGCGCGAGCGCGGCAAATTCGCCGCACAAAATGCCCTCTTCGATCAGGGGCTTCACGTCCTCGGAGAGCTCCCAGTGGTAGTTCTTGCTGCGCTCCAAAACGCGCATGCCGTCGCTGACGGCGATCAGCGTGTCGGGAGAGAGATAGTCGAGCGCGCAGACCTCGTCGGGGTAGCACGCGGCGAGATACCGGTCCATGCCGCCGAGCGGCAGGTCGTTACGAAGGCGCTCGATGTCGCTGCGCAGCGTTTGGACGATGGGGCTGTCTTCGGCCTTTTTCGCAATTTTCTGCGCGGCGCGCCCAAGGCGCTCGAGCATTTTTTCGCGCCCGCCGTCCGAGAGGGCGGGCAGCACCTCTGCCGCGGGCAGGACGGTCAGGGATTTGACATTCTGCGTGCGGCGCTGGGTCGTCACGTCGAATTCGCCCATCGCGTCGACCTCGTCGTCGAAGAATTCGACGCGCACGGGCGCGCTCAGCGGCGACCAGACGTCGAGAATGCCGCCGCGCAGCGCGAACTGGCCGACGCCCTCGACCGTTTCCGCGCGCGTGTAGCCGCTTTCGACAAGCTTTTTCGAGAGCGCGTTCAGGTCAAAGCGGTCGCCGAGCGAAATGTCCGTCACCGCGCCGCGCAGCGCGTCGGGCGGGAGCGTTCGCTGCATCAGGCCGTCGACCGTCGCGATCAGGATCGGCGCTTTTCCGGCGGCAAGGCTGCACAGCGAGCCGATGCGCTGCTGCTCCCAGCCGTGGGAGGCGAACACGCGGTCGCGCAGCTGCCATTCGCGCGCGAACAGCAGGCTCACGTCCTCACCGAGCAGCTCGTGCAGGTCGCCTGCCATGCGGTTTGCCTCGTTTTCATCCGCGCAGACGATCAAAAGCGGGCGCTGTGTCTTGTGCCGCACGGCAGCGGTGAGCTGCGCGCGGTGCACACCCGAAAGACCCGATACGGCGATGGGCGATGTGCCCGCGTCAAGCGAGAGCAGCAGCTCGCGCACCTCGGGAAGAGAAACGAGCGCTTCGTTGAGTTTGTTCATTCCCTGCGCCATGCCGTATCCCTCCTCCCGCAGCGCGCAAAAGGGCAGATCCGCCGCAGCCGCGGCGGGTCATGCCCGTGGTCGTCAGTCATTTTATTATATAGGCTTTTGGCAAAAAGTCTATGTCGATTTTTTAAATTTTGGCGGCAAAAAGCGTTCAGCCGTTGTAGCGGTTCTGCGCGGCGCTCACGCCGTCGGTGATGATGCACTCCGCCGCGCCGAGCGCGCGGTCGAGCACACCGTCGATGACCTTGCGCTCATTGGCCGTGAACGGGCCGATGACCCAGTCGACAATGTCGTGCTCCGGCGCGCCGACGCCGACCTTGACGCGCGGGAAAGCGTCGGTGCCGAGGTGCGCGATGATGTTCTTGAGACCGTTGTGTCCGCCCGCGCTGCCGCTGCCGCGCACGCGGAGCTTGCCGAGCGGGAGCGAAATATCGTCGGAGATGACGATGACGTGGTCGGCGGGAATTTTATAGAACCGCGCCGCCTCGCCCACAGCCTCGCCGGAGAGGTTCATGTAGGTCTGCGGCATCATCAAAAGCACGTTCGCCCCGCCAAATTCGATGACTTCCGTCAGCGCGCGGAAGCGCAGGCGGTTGCAGCGCAGATCGCGCTTGTCGATCAGACGCTCCGCGGCCATGAAGCCGATGTTGTGGCGGGTGTTTTCATACTGCTTGCCGTAGTTGCCCAAACAGACGAGCAGCCATTCCGGCGGGCCGGATTTTTTGAAAATCATGAAAATGTTCCTCACTTTCCCCGTAAGGGGGAGTTTCTTGCGCGCCCCTGGGC
>UMJB01036525.1_pt1 | contig 13652 bp, 11 predicted proteins | sample 1965961 | NCBI WGS metagenome assembly UMJB01 (sample SAMEA4836139, study PRJEB28245) | human gut metagenome | biome: gut microbiome; material: fecal sample | place: Denmark | collected 2008
TTTAGCCTGTACAGACTTACCCATAGCGGCTTTTCTTATCTTCTCGTAATCAAACGAATACTCGCTCATCAGTTCTTTGTAAAAATCGTTTGTATTCATCTGAAAGCCCCCTTCCGTAAGTCGTTATAATTTGAATTTTTTCTTTTGTCTTTCTATTGTGCGATAGAGCTTGTTTTTAACGGTAGACAGCTTGACGTCAAGCGCCTTCGCTACATCCTCCAGCTTCATATCACACGCAAAATGAAGATAGAATATCTGACCTGTCAGTTCATCGGTCTTCATTATGTCATCGAAAATCTGTTTCGCAACGATCTTGTTGCTGATAACGTCCTCAAGTCTTTGCTGAGGCTTGGACATCTCCCGCTCGATAGCGACCATTTCTTCTTCGGTATAGTCTGAAAAGGAGGAAACCTTGTCATCCTTCTTCCTGCCCGAAAAATAGGTGCGGCATTCAAACTTCGCTATATTTATAAGGAAAGCCTCGGGGCTTTCGATGTCCTCGTGTCCTTTTTCGCTTATGCGCTTGAAGAAACGTGTATAGACGTTCTGAATAATATCTTCCGCGTCTTCTCTGTTTCCGCATTTGCTGACTACAAAACGGGAAACGGATCTGCAGGTTTCATTGTAGACACGGTTGAAATATTCTTCGTTATTCTCGTGACCTCCGTGAATCTCTGCGCCCATCGGCTCACCTCACTTTGTCACCTACTTTGTAGTAGGCTGAATTTCAGAAAAAGTTTCACTCGAAATGAAAATTCTGTGTATCGGATAAGTAAAAAAATAAGAATGTTTTTTGTGCAGTATAACCATATATTGATTTTTGACTGCCGGGAAGCAGAATATATGGCACGAAGTGCGTGCTGTCTGCATATTTCCTCCATTATATTGTACATTAAACGGGGCGGTTAGTCAAGGGGAACATAATAAACGGAGCAGAATAAAGAAAATGTGTCGTTTGTAACGTTTGCAACACATACAAATGAAACGGATTTTACAAAAACAGTTAATAACAGAACCGGAGCTTCGCTTAATGCTAAGTTTTTTGTTATACAAATTGTTGTATTTTCAGATTTAATGCTGTAAACGTACAAAATCCATTAATGTTTATATTGTTTCACCAAAACAAAAATGTATTTTTGTGCAAAATGCCACTTGCAAATCTAATTGCGATATAGTATGATTAGAAATAGCTTAAATGCAAAAAAATATTTTATGGAGGACAAAAAAATGAAGTTTACAAAAACTTTAGCAAGTATTGCAGCTGCTGCAATCGCAGTTTCTTCACTTGCAGTAAGTGCTTTCGCTGCAGATATTAACTTAGGTAAAGAGCTTAATGCAGACGAATTAGCACTTCTCAAAGATACTGATACAACATTTGTTGTAGAGTATGACAGCCCCAATGGTTGGGACGACATAGGATTTGGTGCATCTATCGATGAAATAGGCACTTGGGCATCAGCTAACTTCAAGGCAGAAGTAGGTAAGGGTACTCTTACTGTTACTGTTGCTGATATTCTTAAAAAGATGGGCATCGAATCATTAGCTGATGCTTCATACATGAAGGTTGAAGGCTACAATGAAACTACTATCTCGAAAGTAGAAATTAAGGCAGCAGACGCTGAAAAGCCTGCTGAGCCTAAGCCTATTCAGACAAAGGCAGATATTTCATTTACCGATAAGAAAACTCCGTCATACACATACACAGTTAAGGGCGACATTGATACGCTTAAGGTTGATGTTGCACTTTCAGCTGATGCAGCAGCAGCTCAAGCAGGTTGGAACGATTGGTGCTCTGCAGGCGTTGCTGTTAAGAACCCCGACGGTACAGTTAAGTACTATCAGTGGGGCGGCGCCAGCGTAAACTGGTCTTGGGATGTAGACGGTGATAATGTTGGAGAAACTGGAGACGGCGTTGGCACCGAAACATGGATAGGCACTGTAGGCGCTGACGGTGGTCAGATTTCTATCCCCGTTGTTAAGGGTGCTGTAGTTGATTTCTACTGCTTAAGCTGGGATACATATAATGGCGTTCAGTACACATTAACAATCAACGATGAAGAAGCTGCAGTAGAGCCCGGTGAAACAGAAGAGCCTACTAAGCCCGGCGAAACAGAAGATCCTGCTGAGCCCGGTGAATCTTCAGGCGATGTTGTTAACCCCGGCGAATGCTCAGGTGAGCCCGTTAACCCTCCTACAGGTGCTGCAGTAGCAGTTATCCCTGCAGTTCTCGCAGCAGCAGCAGTTGCTACAACAGGTATCGTTCTTAAGAAGAGAAGCAAGTAATTGCTTTTAAACGGTTTAACGCTTTGAATTAAAGAGCATACGACCCCTCCGCCATAAGCGGAGGGGTTTTTTTATCACATAAGTTGGGATATTTTCAAATTTAATGCTGTAAAGGAACAAAATTGCATTGCTGTTTATATCGTTTCACCAAAACGAAAAAGTCTTTTTTGTGCAAAATGACACTTGTAAAAAAAACTGCGATATAGTATGATTAAGAAAAGCTTAGAAGCTTAAAAAAATATTTTATGGAGGACAAAACCAATGAAGTTTACAAAAACTTTAGCAAGTGTTTGCGCTGCTGCAATCGCAGTTTCTTCACTTGCAGTAAGTGCTTTCGCCGGTTCTATCACATTCAGTGATAAAGTCTGGTGGACACAGAAGGACTTAAAGATTGAAGATATTTTGGAAGGCAACAAGCCCGAAGATGTCGAATCAATCACATTCACAGGCGACACTGCTTTCCTCATCGGTTACAACTCAACAACAGTAACTGATGAAAAGACAGGTAGCACATGGAAGCAGGATGCGACTGCTGCTGACACTTATACAGTTTCGGATGCAGTTCTCGCTCCGCAGGAAATCGAAGGCAAAACAGTTAACCCCGCTTTCAGCGTAATGTTAAGCAAGGGCGACGGCGTTGATTACACAATCAACTGGAAGGTTAACCTTAAGAACAATGATCCCGCTAAGCCTAAGCCTGTTCAGACAAAGGCAGATATTTCATTTACAGATGGTAAAACTCCGTCATACACATACACAGTTAAGGGCGACATTGATGCGCTTAAGGTTGATGTTGCACTTTCAGCTGATGCAGTAGCAGCTGGAGCAGGTTGGAACGATTACTGCTCTGCAGGCGTTGCTGTTAAGAACCCCGACGGTACAGTTAAGTACTATCAGTGGGGCGGTGCCAGCATAGCATGGGCTTGGGATGTAAACGGTGATGGTGTTGGAGATACTAAAGACGGTGTTGGCACCGAAACATGGGTAGGCACTATCTGCGCTGACGGTGGTCAGATTTCTATCCCCGTTGTTAAGGGTGCTGTAGTTGATTTCTACTGCTTAAGCTGGGATTCATATAAAGGCGTTCAGTACACATTAACAATCAACGATGAAGAAGCTGCAGTAAAGCCCATCGATCCTGTTGATCCTGTTGATCCTGTTGATCCTGTTGATCCTGCTGATCCCGGTGAAACAGAAGTTCCCGCTGAGCCTGTAGCTCCCGCTGACGTTACAATTGCTAACTCAGGTAGGACAGTTGTCGATTCAGGTCTTGTTCGTACAAACATCATCAATGAATGGACCGGCAACGATGCAGACGTAATCGCTGATAAGGCTGCTTTTGCAGGTGCTAACAAGATTTCTGTGAAGTTTACAGTTACAAACTTCACAACTCCCTTCAAGGCTTGGATCGCTATGGCTGACTCCAAGTGGGAATGCCAGTTCCAGGGCGAAGGTAACGAGGTCAATGCAAACGCTAAGTGCACTCCCGTTGAAGTAACAGGTAATGGTACTTATGTTGTAACAATCGACCTTGACAAGGTTATCGATGGTGTGGCATTCATCGCAGTTTGCACAGACCTCAAGGCTGCTGAAGACGATGCTATCCCCACAATCGCTATCGATCAGATTAAGATCAATGAAGAAATCACAGTAAAGCCCGGCGAAACAACTGAGCCTACTGAGCCCGGCAAATCAGATCCTGTTAAGCCCGGCGATTGCTCAGGCGAGCCCGTTAACCCTCCTACAGGTGCGGCAGTAGCAGTTATCCCTGCAGCTCTCGCAGCAGCAGCAGTTGCTACAACAGGTATCGTTCTTAAGAAGAGAAGCAAGTAATCACTTTTAAGTGATGCGATGCTTTAATTAAAGAGCATACAACCCCTCCGCTTATGGCGGAGGGGCTTTTGTTTTATTCTGCGCTATAGGATTTAAATTTCGGGGTATATAACTGAAAGCCACAGCTTTTGCTGTGGCTTTCAGTTTGTAGAAAAAGTATTATATTTGATGTGCTTCTATTATTTCCTTTTAACATTTATCTATCGTGGCAAGCTACCCGATAGTTCTTTTTGTCGGACAGCACTTCTCGGGTTCGCTATTCTGTTACGTTGCTACTATGTACAAGGGAAAGAGCCAAAGCAATTAGGAAAACAACTTCTAAGCAACTACAATCCCCACCATAGTTGGCTCGGCTTGACCAAGCAACAGAACCTCACCCTTTTTCGAGGGCGGGCAAGGATATAGTGCTTTTCGAGGGATAGTGCGGTTTTGAAAGGGTTGATACAGGCGAGGGTTGCGTGACAATCCCTCCGTCTTGACGGCAGAAAAGCTTGTAGTATAAAAAGGCGGATATACTGCAAGCAAACGCAATAAATCAACAGTTTGTGCCTTGCCGTCAATCCACCTCCCTTTGACAAGGGAGGCAAGTGTGATAGTGCTTTGGCGCAAACGGTCGTATTTCAAAACTATGCGTATGCAGGGACGCTTAACGCTACACGTCCGCAGGTTAGTACTCAGGTTAGTGGCGTTTTTTGAAAGGTAAATGTCAGTGCAGTTGTACCAGTATACTCACGAAAATATTAATACCTTATCAGTATAGAAATTGTTTTAAGCGGTGTTGGCGACATATTTTGCTGTGTGGGGTTTCATAATAATCAGTTTATCGACAGTAACGAAGGTTACGCAATTCGCCAACCGTCAGAACGGCGAATTTGATGCGGGTCACACCCGCGCCGCAGATTATCCGGTAATCATTGCTTTGTTTATTCCCGACCGTTTTACTAACCTCAATAACCACCAACCTTTAAAAAGGTCGGAATTTGAAGCGGCTCACAGCCGCAGATTATCTGCTAATCATTGCATCGTTTATTCCCGACCGTTTTACTAACCTCAATAACGCACCAACCTTTAAAAAGGTCGGAATTTGAAGCGGCTCACAGCCGTTCGTTGTGGAAGGGTCTGCGTTTGTTTTCAAGAACGACCTTGACGATTGCAGAGTATATATCCTTTCGGGCATAGCTGCAATAGCCGTCTACTACCGAACGCTCCTCATCCTGTGTTACCGTTACTATTTTTACGGGAACAAGGTCAAGCACCTTTTCGGATATTATCCGCTTGCATTTTTCACAATGGCAGGTGTTGAAGCGTCTTAACGCATCGTCAAGTATCTCGTCAATGATTATGCGGTTTATGTCTATCGTTATCTGTCCTGTGTGACGTGTTACGCTTTTAACCGTCTGCTGTTGCTCATCGTCCTCGGGAATATGGAGCATCGGGTTATGCTTTGTGTGTGATTTAGGAGCGGATGTGCCTCGCTTTGACTGCGTATAGTTACGCAGTTTGTCCTCTACGGTGCTTTCGGCAAGCGATCTTTTCTCTCTTTCCTGCTCGGCAGGCGGTAAGAACGGATTGACACCTGAGGGCTTTGCATTTATAAGATTCATTACCTGTCTTGTCTTGCTTGATTTATATTCTTCTGCCACAGGAGGCGCTCCTTTCGTGAATTACTGTTTCTTTGACGGTCTGCGGACGGGACGTTTGCTGTCCTTTTTCTGTGATTTTTTCATCGGCACACCGGTCACTTCGTTGATAAGACTGCGGTATTCTGCGGTTGCCTTGGAGCGTGGGGCATATTCCATTATGGAAATGCCGTGTGCAGGGGCTTCCGCAAGGGAAACGTTTGTACTTATCCTTGAGCTGAGTATCTTTGTGCCAAGCTGTTCGGCTATCATTCCGGCAAGCTCCTCAACTTCTTTTGTAAGCACAAGTCGGGGATTATATTTATTAAGCAATATGCCTGTAATCTCCAGATCCTTGTTGTAATATTTCTTTACGGCGAAAATCGTTTCTTTAAGCTGTGCTATTCCCTGCAGGCTGAGTATCTCGGCTATCATCGGAATAATCAGCTTGTCCGCCGCCGTATATGCATTTATCGTGAGGATGGAAAGCGCAGGAGGGGTGTCTATCATTATGTAATCATAATCGTCCATAACGTCCGACAGCGCCTCTCTGAGAAGGTACTCTCTGCCAACACCGGTAAGCTCAAGCTCACAGCCCGACAGCAGTATGTTTGCGGGGATAACATCGCAGTTATCCGTGCATTGTATTGCCTCTTTTACGGTGCAGTTTCCCTTGAATACATCGTACATAGTATAGCTTTCTTCTGCATCAGCGCCAAGGCTGAAGCTGAGATTTCCCTGCGGATCGAGGTCTATTGCAAGAACGCTCTTACCGCTTTCGGTTAGTCCTCCGCAGAATGCGGCGCAGGTCGTGGTTTTGCCGACACCGCCCTTCTGATTTGTTATCGCTATAACAACTGCCATACAGTGTATCCTCTCTTTGACTTAACGGGTTAAATTTTAGGTTTTCAAATTATTTACAGATAAAAGCAATCATACCCGCCGAAAAAGCGGGTATGAATATTTCTGATCACTTTAATTACAATGTGTGCTGAAGATCTTCCATCTCGGAATCTTCGGGCTGATAGATGTGGTAATTTGCCTTACCGTTCTTCTTTACGAAGTACATAGCCTCGTCAGCGGCGGCAACTACCTTGTTGCTGTCATCGCCGTGTTCGGGGTAGAACGCTATACCGATACTTGCCTTTACGTTTATCGAAACGTTTGCAAGCTCGGAGTGGTAGCCCTCGTAAAGCTCATCTATAAGATCAAGCGACAGGCTCTCTATCTCCTCAATCTGCTTAGGATCGGTGATACAAAGAACAAACTCATCGCCGCCGAAACGTCCGGCAAATCCGCTTCCCTTTACACGCTGTTTGATACAGCCGGCAACATACTTGATAACCTCGTCACCTACGGAATGTCCGAAACGGTCGTTTATGAACTTGAAGTCGTCAACGTCTATAAAGAGTACCGCAACCTTTGCGTGTGCGCTACGCTCAATCTCGCTCTTAAGCTCACGCTCAAATGTGCTTCTGTTATAAAGCTGTGATAAGAAGTCATAGCTTGCACGCTCGGAAAGCTGAAGCTCAAGCTTCTTTTCGCTGTCTATGTCGGTTACGACACCGATAACACGGAGCGGTTCGCCAAGACGGTCGGTTACGCAGAGCGCACGGATAGAGAACCATAACAGGCTTCCGTTTTTTGTGGTCATCTGATACTCGCCGCTGTGACCTGTTCTGTTCTTGAGCAGTGCGCTTATATCACGCTTATAGATTTCGGCATAATCCTCCGTCATTATCTTATCAAGGAACTTACCGTTTGCAAGCTGAGCTTCTGACGGGTCTATGTCGAACTTCTCCTTGAAGTTATCCGAAACGTACATTGTTTCCTTGTGGAAATCCCACTCGAACAGCATATTGTCCGAAATGTCGGAGATCGTTCTGTGAAGCTCCTCAGACATACTTACGTCATCGAGCATATTGTTGAACAGCTCGGAAATATCCTTGAACTCATTGTGTGCCTTTATATCAAGACGCTTGTCACGGTCGCCCTCCTGTATCTCACGGGCAACCTTTACCATCTCGTTCATCGGGTTTACGATAGACTTTGTGATGAGAATACCGAGAAGTGCGCATATAACGGCAAGAACCACCATAGTACCGAGCGATATTGCAAGAGGAACTGCAATCTGCGACATTGCTATATTTGCAGGGTAAACGCTTACCCACTTCCAGTTTAATGAGGACGCACCTGTGAAATAATTGTAGCAACCGAGCTTACCGCCTACGTTATAGTCAATGTTATTTTCAGCCGATGTGGGCTTAACTGTAGACTTCATAACATCTCTTATTCCGCTGTCAGTGATATCGTCTATCTTCTGTACGGCGTTACCCTCGTAATTCAGCACGCATCCTGTGCCGTCGGTTACGGAAAGATAGCCCTTGCCTTCGCCGTATGACGTCTTAGACAGTATTTCGCTTATCTTCGAAAGGTCGATAATCTCTATGGCGAATCCGTCGATATTGTTAAGGCCGTCAGCATCTATGCTCTTTGCAACGTAGAACACGCTTGTTTCGTAGTCCTCGTTGTTCATATAGATCTTTGAAATCTTTGTCGAGCCTTCGGAATAGCCCTCAAGCTCCTCGAAGCCGAAGAAGCTCTCCTTCATGCCCTGTATATCCTCGTATTCGTAAACGATATTGCCGGAGGAGTCGGTTATCACAAGGTCCTTGAAACCGCTGTTTCTGTCGGCGATATTCTCGGCAATGAGCGAAAGCATTGACTTGGCATCATCGCCCTGACCGCTCTTTGCAAGCGTTCCTGCAGGCCTGCTTAATGAAAGATAAGCAACATCGGATATACACTCGTTTATGTACTGATTGATTATCTCCTGCTGAGCCGCACCTGCCGCTCTTGCGAACTGGCTTACCGAATTTGCGGCAAAGCCCGTCATACTGAAATATCCCACTATGCCGACTATCAGCATCGGTATTACGGCGAAAGCTGTAGTGAGTATGCGTAAAGTCGTTTTAATCTTTAATGACTGCATTTTATAAAACCTCCGAAACCCTTAAATTCAATATCAATCAACCGCTTCACATTTTATGTTAAATTCCGTCAAAACATATCACGTTTTTCACGTTCCTTCTGCAGCATTTCAAACTGCAGCTTGTAGATATATCTTGAAATAGTTTCTTCCTGCGAATGAGAAACACCGATAAAACGGCATCCGTAGCCTGTATCGGTTTTCTGCGAATCTATCGTCTGTTCTCTGAGCACCTCTGCATTAAGCTCAAGGCGTGAGCCGGACAGATTGATTATCATCAGCAATTTGTCGCCATTGGCAAAATGCCTGCGTGCGTCGGTGCAGACGAAAAATACTCCGCCGACGTTTATATCCTTGATGTATATTTCGGCAGGCGGATCAAGCGGAACGGGCTTGTCATCGCCCTCCTGCATTCTTAGCGTTATAAACGCTCTTTCATTCGTTTTTATCTTGAAATATCTTCTGCGTTCTTCAAGAAGCTCCGCCTTGTCGGGTCTTAATATCACATTAAGCTGGCGGTCGGTCGATACGGATACGTTCGTCTTGTATCTGTAGCGGTCACCGTCACGCATACTGGCGATGACGTAAACATACTGAGATGTGTCGATCTCGGGCATTTTCCGTCCCTTTATCATCAGCATATTGTCAATAATATTATCGTTAAGGTCGTACATTATCGGAAAGTCGAAGTTGCTCTCGGTGTACATCAGCCGCTCACCGTCAAGCGAGGTTATCTCAAAAGAAGTAAAATCTTCTTTCTTGTAGCTCAAAAAGCACAACTCCCCTTTCCTAAGACACGGGGAAAAGGCATTACAGCCGCACCCAACACGCCTATATTATCATTTATCATTAAGTATACAATAAATTGAACAATAAATCAAGCAGAATCAGCAGTTTTTTAGTCGGTTTTTAAAAATTCTGCGAATTGTTTAAAAAGTACAGCTTGTTTTTATACAATTTAATTAAGAAAAGCTCGTTGACTTTTGTGAGCCGGCTATAATATAATTAGTATAAGCAGAAGTTTGTCGTAAGGGAGGTGCGGTAGCGGAATATTGTTCCGCAGGGTCAATGCAGAATTTTTTTCACGCCGACACATCGAAAGCTCGCACTGTCTGCGAGAAAGCAAGCGTAGCTGTCGGAGCTGTGCTTGCGCTCCCGGCGCTTCTGAGCCTTATGTCGCTGATAATACAGACAAGAAATTGGCGGACGGAGGGGTTTCTCGCCGCAGGACTTGCTATTCCTGCGATATGCGTTGCCGTGTGGCTTGCGTTCACCTTCCTTTTGTTCTTTATATGCGAAACACGGTCAAGACGTATAAAACGATGCACCTACTTCGAGATACAGAAATCCGCCGCCATTCTCAGCAGGTACGGCGGAAAAATATCGGCGGACACGGGCGGGATACAACGCAGGCTTTATATAATACCGTATGACGAGATGAAGCTGTCTGTGAAAAAGGGCAGGCTTGTCTTTACGGGGAAAATCAGATGCTATGAGGGCGACTCTGACCGTCTGGGGTACCACATAAGGCAGGGCAAGCCTGAATTTGACAGCTGGTGGCTCAACGAAAACGGCTTCAGGGAAATATCCTCGCTGACGCTTCCGCAGTGCTTCCCGAAGCAGAAAACGATTTTCAGACACTGCTCGCTCGCTCAGAAGCGGTATCAGCTAAGGTGTGAGAAAAAGAAAGCCGCCGAAACAAAGCCCGTTTCAAGACCGAAAACAAGAATGGTCTACAGGCAGGCAAGGAAAAGAACGTTTACCGAGCTTCCCACATTCGACAGGAAGTGGTAGCTTATACTATTGTGCAGTCTGACTAAAAAATACAGCCGTTGCATATTGTCAGTCACCGCTTTTAGAGAATCGTACAAAAATCAACAGATTTCTCCTACCAGCCTTGCAAAACGGTAAAAAATGTTGTATAATATACAATTGAGTTGCCAGAACTGTAACTCGAAATTTGTTAAAATCGCACCAAAAACCATGTAATGTTAACATAACTTAAGGTGGTTTTCTACATATTGTAACTTTGTTACACCGAAATACAAAATACGGAAATCGTTCATCGTATTAACTGTTTATGACACGGGGAACATTTCCTGAGAAGAACCGGCTTGAAAAGGAGGATATATGGCACTTTTCAACACAAACGCTTTTCGCATTACCGAACAGGGTCTGTCTGTTCTGTGGCAGAAGCAGCAGATTATCGCACAGAATATAGCTAACCAGGATACGCCCGGATATAACTGCAAGTATCTTGATTTTTACGCTGTACTCAAGGACAGGATGGAAAGCACGAGCGTTGTCGGAGGTAAGGCGAAGGAAGGCTCAAAGCAGGTCGAGCTTGCTACAAGAGTGTATGAGGACACTGCGACCAACACTCAGCCGGACGGCAACAACGTAGACGTTGATTCGCAGTCAAACGAGCTTGCGAAGGTACAGCTTCACTATCAGGCTCTCAAGAACCAGATGAACGGAGAGTTCACAAGGCTGCGTTCGGCAATGAAAACGTAATTTAAGGCAATACCGCACAATTAACGGCTATCGCCTTAAAGCAGACGCTTTAAAATAATGGATTATATACAGTGAAACGGATTTCAACGCTTTTTTGACATACAGAAAGGAGTTTTTTGCATGGCATTTTTAAGTTCGCTTAATATAGCCGCATCGGGCATGGCAGCTGAAAGACTGCGTCTTGATGTAATTTCGCAGAACGTTGCGAACGCAAAAACCACCAGAACGGAGGACGGTACGCCGTACAGAAGGCAGGTCGTACTGTTCAGCGAAAACAAGGGTTTCAACTCTGTGCTTGAGGAAACTATAGCAAAGAGAAAAGAAAAAATAGCAGGGGGAGTGCCTGCGAATACTGTTTCTGCGACTAAAAACAAGGGCGTTCTTGTTACCGAGATAGTCGAGGACGAAACACCGCTCACACCGGTCTATGACCCGACACATCCCGATGCAGACGAGAACGGCTATTACTATCTGCCGAACGTTGACGTGGCGGAAGAGGAAATGGACGCTATGGCGGCTACACGTTCGTATGAAGCCAACCTTGCTGTGCTGAACGCTGTGAAATCAATGGCGCAGACGGCACTCAGCATAGGAAACAACTAACGATACCCGAAAGGAACTGATATAAATGTTTATAGTACCGCTTACAAGCAGTATCACACCTATGGAAACGATGAGTCAGAAAAAGCAGACCGAAAGCACAGATGACGGCGAAGCAACGTTCTTTGATGTTTTTGAGTCGCTTGTAAAGAACGTCAAGGAAACCGACGCACAGGTACAGAAGGATTCTGTCGATCTTATGCTCGGCGACGTGGACGATCTTGCACAGATACAGGTAAATCTCGAAAAGGCGGCTACCGCTGTGGATCTGCTTGTTACTGTCAAGAACAAGGCTGTTGACGCATACAACGAGATAATGCGTATGACCGTCTGATCAATACTGATCTACACTTCAAGGGAAGGATACATATATAGATGAAGGATAAGCTCTCCGCTTTCTGGAGCGGATTCAAAGATAAATGGAGCTCGCTTGCGAAAAATCTGCGGATATTCATAATAACTGCGGTATCGGTAGTAATAGTTGCCGCAATAGTGCTTGCGATAGTGCTTAATCAAAAGGGATATACGGCTATTTATACCGGACTTGACAGTGAGGAAAGCTCGCAGGTTGTTTCGGCAATAAACGAGCTTGGAATAACGGACGTAAAAATGGGTACGGACGGCAGTATCTCTGTACCGAGCGACCAGGCGGACAATGTAAGAATGCAGCTTAGCATACAGGGATACCCCAAGTCAACGTTCAACTTTGACGTATGGAACAGCGGCATAGGCATATGGTCGACCGACACCGAAAAGAAGGTGCTTCAGATACAGCAGTTACAGACGCATCTTATGAAAGCCATCAACACCATAAGTGCGGTCAAGAACTCTTATGTTATAATCACTATGCCGGAGAACAGCAATTATGTTATCTCCACGGACAGCGAAGAACCGAGAGTCAGCGTAAAGCTTGATCTGAAAAACGGCGCACAGCTTACGAGCGATCAGGTTGAAGGTATCTATGCACTGGTGCTGAACTCTTTGCCGGGTCTTGAGCGTGAAAACATATCAATACTCGACTCGGACGGCAAGCTGCTCAGCGGTGAGAACACGACCGTTGAGGAGGACGTGCTGTACCAGTCAAGGCTGAACTTCCAGGAGCAGATGCAGAGTCTGCTCAAGAGCCAGCTCAACGACACGCTGAAAAAGCTGTACAAGGACTACACGATAAACGTAAACGTAAAGCTCAATTACGATAACTCAAAGTCGGAATATACCATCTACACACCGTCTGTAGCAGAGGACGGTACATCGGGCGGTATGATAGAAAGCTCAACAAAGAACGAGGGCTGGGGCGGTATAGGCTCGCTGTCGGGCGTTGTTGGCACAACAAGCAACAGCGACATTTCACCGAACTATCCGACTATCAAGGGCGACGACGATAACCAATATTACTATCAGAACAGCATTACCGTAAAGCGTCTTGTAAACACCGAGATAAGACAGCTTGAAAAGAACGGCTATTCGGTAGATAAAATAACGGCGGCTGTAACTGTAGATCAGATCAATATGCTTGAAGCGGACAAGGAACAGCTCCGTGAAGTAATTGCGTTTGCTATCGGCGCAGACGTTGCAAATGTTACGGTTGCAAATTACCCGTTTGTTATAAACGGCAACAACGGCACTAACGGCAACGGCAATACGATAAACAGAGGCGGAAGCGTTGACTGGACGGTTTATATCATACTCCTGCTCGGACTTCTTGTGCTTGCACTGCTTATCGTAGCTATCCTTACAAGCAACGCAAAGAAGAAGAAACGTGCAAAAGCAAGAGCCAAGGCGGCGGCCGCACAGGCAGCGGCGGCACAGGCGGC
>UMJB01057398.1_pt1 | contig 13635 bp, 9 predicted proteins | sample 1965961 | NCBI WGS metagenome assembly UMJB01 (sample SAMEA4836139, study PRJEB28245) | human gut metagenome | biome: gut microbiome; material: fecal sample | place: Denmark | collected 2008
TGTCCGGCACGTCATTAAAGCTGGAAGCGGGAAAAATTCTGGAAGAAACCGAGATCGGCTGTCCCGAAGGGACGACCATCATCGTCCGCGACCTCTTTTTCAACACCCCCGCCCGGATGAAATTCATGAAATCCGACACCGTGGAGGGCAGCCGTGTGACCGCCGCCGTGCAGATGCAGGCGCTGGCCCACCCGGAGGTTGCCATCCAGTTCCTCCGGGACGGCAAGCAGGTACTTTCCACCCCGGGAAACGGCGGATTGCAGGCGGCGGTCTACTGCGTCTATGGCCGGGACTTTGCCCGGATGGTGAAGGTGGACAGCCGCTGGGAATCCTACACCCTGACCGGCTACGTCTCCAAGCCCACCGATGCCCGCCCCAGCCGGGGTCTGCAAACCTTTTTCGTCAACGACCGCCCCGTAAAATCCAAGCTGCTGGTTTCTGCTTTGGAGGAAGCCTACCGCAACCAGATCATGGTAGGAAAATTCCCTGCCTGCGTGCTGCATCTGACTCTGCCGCCCAACGCCGTGGACGTAAATGTCCACCCGGCGAAGACGGAGGTGAAATTTCTGTCGGAAAGAGCGGTATTTGACTGCGTTCACTACGGCGTATTGGGCGCGCTGAACACCCAGACCGACCGCCCCGAAATCCGGTTCCGGACGCCCGCCGGGGAGACCGCCGCGCCGGTCGTGCCCGACACTCCCGCCAAGGTGTCCACCCCGCCGCAGATGCCACCCCGTCCGGAAAATCCCGCTCCCAAAGGCACCTTTTTCCGCACCATGACACCTCAAGAGTACAAAACCTTCTCCACCGCGTTAAAGGACGCGCCCCAGCCGAAGCAAGCTGCGGCGCCTGCCACGGCGGCCAAAATCGAACGTCCTGCCAATATGCCCCTGCGGGAGTTCGTGATGCTTCCTCAGGTTCAGGCGAGCCAAACCCCACCCAAAGCGGAAAAAGTTGCGCCTGTACCCCCCGCTCCCCCCAAGAAAGAAGAACCGAAGCCGGAAGAAATGGAGCAGACCCAGCTGCCCATGCCCGCCGAGATTCCGTGGCGGATGGTGGGCGAGCTTTACAACACCTATATTATTGTGGAGCAGGGAGACGATGCTTTTCTTATTGACAAGCACGCCGCCCACGAGCGCATTCTCTTTGAAAAGCTGAAAGCCCACCCCGAAAAAATCAGCGCCCAGAGTCTGCTGTCCCCCATCCCCGTGCGCTTAAGTCCCGCCGCAGCCGGGGAACTTCTTGCCAACGGGGATATGCTGGACGAATTGGGCTTTGCGGTGGAGGAATTCGGCGAAAACACCGTGCTTCTGCGGCAGATACCCATGGATCTAAGCCCGGATGACGCCGCCGAAGCTGTGGAAAGCCTGTCCGCCGACCTTTTGTCCGGCCGCCGGGAAAGCAAGGACACCGTCCGGGACGAGCTGCTCCACACGGTTGCCTGCAAGGCCGCCATCAAGGCCGGGTGGGTCAATGATGAGCAGGAGCTTCTCGCCGTGGCCAAAGAGGTCATGAGCCGGGAAGACCTGAAATACTGCCCCCATGGCCGTCCCATCTGCGTTTCTTTAAGCAAAAAGCAGCTGGAAAAGCAGTTCAAGCGGACGTAACGCCTGTCTGGAGACTTTTATGAACAACATCATCTGCATCGCCGGGCCGACGGCCTCTGGAAAAACCGCGCTTGCCGTGGAGCTGGCGAAGGAACTGAATGGCGAAGTGGTGTCCTGCGACTCCATGCAGGTGTATAAGCGCATGGACATCGGCACCGCGAAGCCCACCTTGGAGGAAATGCAGGGAATCCCCCACCACATGATCGACGTGGCCGAGCCGTGGGAGGATTTTTCCGTCAGCCGCTACTGTGATATGGCCGCCCCCATTGTGGACGATATCCTTTCCCGGGGAAAAACCGCCGTGATTGCGGGCGGAACCGGGCTTTACATGGATTCTCTCATCCGGGGCAACGCCTTTGCCCCCTTCCCCGCCACCGGTGTCCGGGAGCGGCTGGAAGCGCAGGCGGATACCGTGGGCATGGAGGCCATGCTTTCGCAGCTTCGCTCCGTAGACCCCGACGCCGCCGGGCGTCTGCATCTTTCCGACCGGAAGCGCATCCTCCGGGCGCTGGAGGTTTATCTGGAAACCGGCGAGACCATTACGGAACACAACCGGAAGACGCAGGCCGTTCCGCCCCGGTACTCCCCTATCTGGCTGGGGCTGGACTTTGCCCAGCGGGGCGAGCTGTACCGCCGTATCGATCTGCGGGTCAGTCTCATGCTTCAGCAGGGGCTGGTGGAGGAAATTCAGGGGCTTCTCGCCGACGGCATTCCCGAAACGGCCACCGCCATGCAGGCCATCGGCTACAAGGAATTCGTGGACGCCCTTGACGGCCGGTGTACAATAGAGGAAGCCGCCGATCTGGTGCGCCAATCCTCCCGCCGCTACGCCAAGCGTCAGCTGACATGGTTCCGCCGGAACAAGGCCATTCACTGGCTCATAAGGGACACCGGAGACACCGGGCGGGAAATTCTGGAAAACGCTCGACGGATTGTGAGCGATTTTGACAACTGAAACGTGTTAGGATGTGGATACCCTAAAAATACGGCAGTTCTTGGGGAGTTATGTACCTGCCGAATATGAGAAAGAAGGTATCCATATGTCTGACGCGATCAACTTACAGGAAGCTATTTTGAAGGAGGTTCGCCGGGACAAGGTTCCCGTGACCCTGTTTCTGATGAACGGCTTCCAGCTCCGGGGAATCATTACGGGCTATGACAGCTTCGTAGTGGTGCTGGTATCCGATGGCAAGCAGCAGATGATTTACAAGCACGCCATCTCCACCCTCGCCCCCATGAAACCGCTGAAGGCCGCAGCCGCAACTGCGTGACGCAAAAAGGGCAACGGAGCATAAGCCTTCCGTTGCCCTTTTTTCAGTGTAAACTCCGGTTCCCAATCTAAACAGAAAGAAGAATTCTTATGTCTATCGCCGAAAACGTCGCTGAAATCCGCCGTCAGATGGAAGCCGCCGCCCTCGCCGCGGGGCGTGACCCAAAAGGTATTCTGCTCTGCGCCGCCACAAAAATGAACGACGCCGACGCCGTGCGTCAGGCCATTGCCGCCGGTGTGGACTGCTGCGGCGAAAACCGGGTGCAGGAGCTGACCGCCAAGCTCGCCCAGAACGCCTACGACGGCGCGCCGGTGCACTTCATCGGCCATTTGCAGACCAACAAGGTCCGGCAGGTGGTGGGCAAGGTGTCCCTCATTCAAAGCGTGGACTCTGAGCGTCTGCTCGCCGCCATCGACCGGGAAGCCGCCCGGCAGGGCATTGTGCAGGATATTTTGCTGGAAGTCAACATCGGCGAGGAAGCCAGCAAGTCCGGTTTTGCCGCGGAGGACATTCTCCCTCTGATGGAAAAAATTGGTGAATTTTCAAACATATGTATTAAAGGTCTCATGGCAATCCCCCCAATCAGCCACATTTCGGGAGAAAATCAAAAATTTTTTCAAAAAATGTTCCACTTATCTGTTGACATAAGGCAGAAAAAATACGATAATGTCAAGGTGGACTGTTTATCCATGGGCATGTCCGGAGACTTCGCCGACGCGATCGCTTCCGGCAGCACGATGGTTCGTGTAGGCACCGCTATTTTTGGTGCCAGAGACTATGCCAGGGATTCATCAAAATGATGTGAGCATACATTAGGAGGACATATAGAATGAGCTTATGGGATAACGTAAAGAAATTTGCCCAGCCCTACGCAGACGACGATTACGATGATTACGGCGAGGATGACGATTACCTCGATGATTATGAAGAACCCGAGAAGTCTGCTCCCGCCCGCCGCAAACCCCGCCGCGCGCCGGCACCCGCTTCCGCCCCCGAGGAGGAAGAGGAGGAGGAAGCCGACGATTACGGCTTCGGTCCCATGACCAGCCCCACGTCCGCCGCTCCCGCCGCCGGTTTCTCCGGTCAGGTCCTGAACATGAACACCGGCAACAAGCAGGAAGTGGTTCTGTTCCGTCCCGGCAGCTTCAACGACACCTCCAAGGCCGCCGATGACCTTCGCAACCGCAAGGCCGTCATCGTCAACATGGAGAATGTAGACAAGGCCATGGCCCGCCGGGTCGTGGATTTTCTGTCCGGTTGTGTATACGCTCTGGACGGCGATGTGAAAAAGATCGCCCAGTCTGCTTACCTGTTCTGCCCCCACAATATGGACATTGTGGGCGATCTGGAAACGTTGCAGGCCGAGGTTGAAAGCTATATCTAAAAGATAGGAAGGTAAGTCACCATGTTTACACCGCAGCAGATCGATCAGATTTCTTTCAGCAAGTCTACTTTCGGCGGCTACAATATGCAGCAGGTAGACGAGTTTCTGGAGCCTCTGACAGAGGATTACGTAACGCTGTACAAGGAGAACGCCCTGCTGAAAAGCAAGATGCGCGTTCTTGTCGGCAAGCTGGAAGAATACCGCAAGAACGAAGCGGCCATGAAGGAAAAGGTCGCCAACGCCCAGCGCACTTGTGACAAGATGGTCATGGAAGCAGAGGCCAAATGTGCCAAGATGCTCAGCAGCGCCAACGCCGCTGCCGCCGCGCAGGCTGCCCAGCCTGTCGCCCAGCCCGTCCAGAGCGTCCCCAACAACAGCGCTCTGATCGCCGCCGAGAACGCCCGTCTGGAAGAAGCCCGCAGAACCGCTTCCGCCCGGATCAACGAGATTCAGGATCAGATGCGCTCCTGCATTCAGGCTCTGGATCGGATCAAGACCGCCAACGCACCGGCCGCCTCCACGGCTCCCACGACCCGTGTGGCTCCCGTAGTGCCCGCAGCTCCCGCTGCCCCGGCCGCTCCTGCCCCCAAGGTCAGCAGCGATGACGTAGCCGACGAGATTTCCCAGAACATTGAAGCAATCATCGGCACCACCACGGACACCGCCCCCAAGGCCGCGCCCAAGCACCCCACCGCCAATGATTCCACCACCAGCCGCTTTGCCAGCCTGAACCTGCAATTCGGCCGTAACTACGATCCCACTTCCCGCAGATAAGGGAAAAACCTATACGTTTAAGCTTTGACGAGGACACGTAAGCCGTTCCGCCGCTTTCAGAGAGCTGCCGTTTTGGTGCAAGGCAGTAAGCAGGAGACGGTTTGCATCACCTCCGAGCAGCGCGCCGAACCCGAAAGGCAGTAGACCGCGCCGGGACACGCCCGATACAGCGTAAGGGAGGCTCTGATTCAGAGATTCCCCGTGAGTGCCGGTTTTGCCGGAACGAGAGTGGTACCGCAGAGGTCAACGCGCCTTTGTCTCTTTTGACGAGACAAAGGCGCTTTTCTTTTGATCGCAGGGTCGCACTTCCCTGCCCCACATTATCATGAATTCATTTTTGGAGGTAAGTATTCCGATGGATTATAAAAACACGATCATCACACCGAAAACCGATTTCCCCATGAAGGCAGGTCTGCCCACCCGGGAGCCGGGTATGCTCAGCCGCTGGGAGGAGCAGGACCTCTACGAGGCCATGCTGGAAAAGAACAAGGATCTCCCCCCCTTTGTGCTCCACGACGGCCCTCCCTTCAGCAACGGCGACATCCACATGGGTCACGCCCTGAATAAGACCCTGAAGGACTTCATCGTCCGCAGCCACGCCATGATGGGCTATTACACTCCCTACGTTCCCGGCTGGGACAATCACGGTCTGCCCATTGAGACAGCCATCATCAAAAAGAGCAAGCTCAACCACAAGGCCATGCCCGTTCCCCAGTTCCGCGCCGCCTGCGAGGAATTCGCCGAGACCTATATCCAGCGCCAGATGGCGGGCTTCAAGCGTCTGGGCGTTGTGGGCAACTGGAAGCACCCCTACCGCACCATGGACAAGCACTTTGAAGCGCAGGAGGTCAAAGTCTTTGGCCGGATGTTCGACAAGGGCTATATCTACAAGGGCTTGAAGCCCGTGTACTGGTGCCCCGTGTGCGCCACCGCCGTGGCCGAGGCCGAGATCGAGTACCATGATGACCCCTGCACCTCCGTCTACGTCAAGTTCCCCATGAAGGACGATCTGGGCAAACTGGCAGGCTTCGACCTGAGCCGCACCTACTTCGTCATCTGGACGACCACCATCTGGACGCTGCCCGGCAACCTTGCCATCTGCCTGCACCCCAGAGAGACCTACGTTCTGGTCAAGGCCGACAACGGCGAGACCTATATCATGGCGGAAGCCCTGATGGACAAGGTCATGCACATCGGCGGCTTCGAGCATTACGAGGTCATCGCCTCCTACCCCGGCCAGTTCTTTGAGAATATGCTGGCACAGCATCCCTTCCTGGACAAGACCTCCCGTCTGGTGAACGCCGAGTACGTCACCATGGATTCCGGTACCGGCTGTGTCCACACCGCTCCCGGCTTCGGCGCCGACGACTACCAGACCTGTATGCGCTACGGCATGGATCTGGTCGTCCCCGTGGACGACTACGGCCGTCACACCGACTACGCCGGCAAGTACGCCGGTATGAAGACCGAGGAAAGCAATCCCGTTATTCTCGCGGACATGAAGGAAAGCGGCGCTCTGTTCGCCTCCGAGGAGATCGTCCACTCCTACCCCCACCACGACCGCTGCAAGAAGCCCATCATCTTCCGGGCAACCCCTCAGTGGTTCTGCTCTGTGGAGTCCTTCAAGGACGAGGCCATCGCCGCCTGCAAGGATGTGAAGTGGCTGCCCGCCTGGGGCGGCGAGCGGATGATCAGCATGATCCGGGAGCGTGCCGACTGGTGCATTTCCCGCCAGCGCCGCTGGGGTCTGCCCATCCCCGTGTTCTACTGCCGGGACTGCGGCAAGCCCGTCTGCACCGACGAGACCATCGCCCACCTCTCCGAGCTGTTCGACGAATACGGCTCCAACGTCTGGTTTGAGAAGGACGCCATGGAGCTGATTCCCGAAGGGTTGAGCTGCCCCCATTGCGGCGGCAAATCCTTCGACAAGGAGACCGACACTTTGGACGGCTGGTTCGACTCCGGCTCCACCCACTACGCCTCCCTCATGAAGGACACTCCCGAGCTGTGGCCTGCCGACGTCTATCTGGAAGGCGCCGACCAGTACCGCGGCTGGTTCCAGTCCAGCCTTCTGACCTCCGTTGGCGCGCTGGGGCACGGCGCACCCTTCAAGCAGGTTCTGACCCACGGCTGGACGGTGGACGGTCAGGGACGCGCCATGCACAAGTCTCTGGGCAACGGCATCGACCCTGCCGACCTGATCAAAGAATACGGCGCTGACATCGTGCGTCTGTGGGCCGGTTCCGCCGACTACCACGCCGACGTCCGCTGCTCCAAGGAGATCTTCAAGCAGCTGTCTCAGAGCTATCTGAAGTTCCGCAACACCGCCCGGTACTGTCTTGGCAACCTGAACGAGTTCGACCCCGACAACCTGGTTGCTCCTGAGGACATGGAGGAGCTTGACCGCTGGGCGCTGACCCGTCTGGACTCGCTGGTGCAGGTCTGCCGGAAGGCTTACGACAATTACGAATTCCATGTGGTGTCCCACGCCATCAACGATTTCTGCGTCGTGGAGCTGTCCTCCTTCTATCTGGACATCATCAAGGATCGTCTCTACTGCGAGGAAAAGGACGGCCTGCGCCGCCGCTCCGCCCAAAGCGCTCTGTTCCTGATTCTGGACGCCATGGCGAAGCTGTTCGCCCCCATTCTGGCCTTCACCTGCGACGAGATCTGGCAGTCCATGCCTCATCGCGCCAGTGATGACGCCCGGAATGTCCTGCTGAACCAGATGCCGGAAGGCTTCGCCCAGTACGCGCTGGAAGACGCCGCCATGGAAAAGTGGGACGTGGTCATGAAGCTGCGTCAGGACGTCAACGGCGTTCTGGAAAAGGCGCGTGCCGACAAGCGTATCGGCAAGGCGCTGGAAGCCCACGTCACTCTGGCGACAGAGGACGCCGCCATCCGCTCCGCCTGCGAGGGCGTGAATCTGGCCGAGGTATGCATCGTCTCCGACTGCGTCTGGGCGCAGCCCGAGGAAGGCGCTGAGGTTGGCACAGGCGTCAACTATCCGAACCTGACCATTGGCGTATCCGAGGCCAAGGGCACCAAGTGCCCCCGCTGCTGGATGCACAGCCAGCAGGCAAACGCCGAGGGTCTGTGCCCCCGCTGCGCCGCCGTCGTGGCAAAAATGGACGTAGAATTCTGATTTTTCCCCAAAAAGCTCTAAAATGTTGCTGTTCGGGAGCGGTTTTTCCGCTCCCGAACTTTTTCCAAAAAGCCGCACGAAAAAGCTTGACAAATCGACTTTCCGTGCTATAATAAGCGTGTTCGGTTCGAGACGCCGGTATAGCTCAGTTGGTAGAGCAACTGATTTGTAATCAGTAGGTCGGGGGTTCGAGTCCGTCTACCGGCTCCATCAGAACCGGCGCGTTTCTTGAGCCAGAAACCGGACGAACAAAATATGGGGGAGTTCCCGAGTGGCCAAAGGGGACAGACTGTAAATCTGCTGCGTTTCGCTTCGATGGTTCGAATCCGTCCTCCCCCACCAATCAATCCCAGAATCTTTACGGTTCTGGGATTTTTGCTGCGCAAAAATCCCAGTGATCTGCCGGACAGCCTTGGCTTTTTCTTAGTCAGTTTTGGTTGCAATCCCGTTCCGGCTGTGTTATACTGGACGGGTATAAGCTCATAATATGGTTGAGCGTCTCTACCAACCGCCGTAAATGGTTGACTGCAAAATTATACGTTGTGAGGTAGTCATGAATTACGATGTGATCATTGTCGGCGCGGGGCCCGGCGGTATCTTTTCCGCCTATGAGCTGACCCGGCTGCGCCCTGAACTGAAGGTCGCCGTCTTTGAGGCCGGACACCCGCTGAAAAACCGCAGATGTCCCATTGACGGTGTCCGGGTCAAGTCCTGCATTGCCTGCAAAAGCTGCTCTATCATGAGCGGATTCGGCGGCGCAGGCGCTTTTTCCGACGGAAAATACAACATTACCAACGATTTTGGCGGTACGCTTTACGAGTATCTCGGCAAGGCAAAAGCGCTGGAGCTGATGCGCTACGTTGACCAGATCAACATGGCCTACGGCGGCGAAGGCACCAAGCTCTATTCCACCGCCGGTACAAAATTCAAAAAGCTGTGTATGCAGAACGATCTGCATCTGCTGGACGCCTCCGTGCGCCACCTCGGCACCGACATCAACTACGTGGTGCTGGAAAATCTCTACGCCTACCTGAAAGAAAAGGTCACGTTTTACTTCGACACGCCGGTGGAATCCGTAGCCGCTGTGGATGGCGGGTATCAGGTCACCTGCAAAGCCGGGAGCTTTTCGTGCAGCCAGTGCGTGATTTCCGTGGGGCGCAGCGGCAGCAAATGGATGGAGTCCGTCTGCCGTGACATGGACATTCCCACCAAGTCCAACCGTGTGGATATCGGCGTCCGGGTGGAACTTCCCGCAGAAATTTTCTCCCACCTCACCGACGAGCTGTATGAAAGCAAGATCGTCTACCGCACCGAAAAGTACGGCGACCTCGTCCGTACCTTCTGCATGAACCCCAAGGGCGCGGTGGTCAACGAAAACACCAACGGCATCATCACCGTCAACGGCCACAGTTACGAAGACCCCGCCCGCCAGACCTCCAACACCAATTTTGCCCTGCTGGTGGCAAAGCACTTTTCCGAACCCTTCAAGGATTCCAACGGCTACGGCGAGTCCATTGCCCGCCTCAGCAACATGCTGGGCGGCGGCGTCATCGTCCAGCGCTTCGGCGACCTGATCCGGGGTCAGCGGTCTACCCCCAAGCGCATTGCGGAATCCTTCGTCACCCCCACGCTGGACGCGACACCCGGCGACTTAAGTCTGGTGCTGCCCAAGCGGATTCTGGACGGCATCATCGAAATGCTCTACGCCCTGGATAAGGTCGCCCCCGGCACCGTCAACGACGACACCCTGCTCTACGGCGTGGAGGTCAAGTTCTACAATATGGAAGTGGCGGTGGATGAACATCTGCAGACCCGGTATCCGGGGCTGTACGTCATCGGCGACGGCAGCGGCATCACCCATTCCCTGTCCCACGCCTCCGCCAGTGGCGTCGCAGTGGCGCGGAGAATCGCAGAACATATATTATAAGGAGGGCGGATACCATGAAAGCACTAGCCTATTACGATGGCAAAATCGGCGCACCCGAGGAACTGACAGTCCCCTTCTATGACCGCGCCCACTTCTTCGGCGACGGCTGCTATGACGCCGCCATGGCGGCAAACGGCACCATATTCCTGCTGGAAGACCATCTGGACCGATTTTACACCAGCGCCCGTCTGCTGGATATCCATATTCCTATGGAAAAGCAGGCACTGGGCGAGCTTCTCACCCAGCTGGCACGGCAGGTGGAGGGCGAAAGCTGCTTCGTGTACTGGCAGGTAAGCCGGGGCGTGGAGCCGCGGAGCCACACCTATGCCGAAAATCTGCCCGGCAAACTGTGGGTGCTGGTTCGTCCTCAGGTCATCCCCAACCCCAATATCCCCATCCGTCTGAACGACGAGGAGGACACCCGTTTCTTCCACTGCAACATCAAATCTCTGAATCTGCTCTGCAATGTGATGACCGCCCAGCGGGCGCACCGTGCCGGGTGCACGGAGACCGTGTTCCACCGGGGTGAGATCGTCACCGAATGCGCCCACTCCAACATTTCCGTCCTGAAGGACGGAGTTCTGTACTCTCATCCCAACGACGAGTTCATTCTTCGGGGCATCGCCAAGAGCCACATGATCCGCGTCTGCTACCGGCTGGGTATTCCGGTGCTGGAAAAGCCCTTCACCATGGACTTTTTGAAATCCGCCGATGAAATTCTTGTAACCTCCACCACCAAGTTCTGCCTTTCCGCCGATACGCTGAACGGTCAGAGCGTGGGCGGGAAGGACGCTGCCGTCCGCATCGCCATCCAGAACGCGGTCATGCAGGACTTCCGGGACTGCACAGGCTATGCAGGGCAATGGAATTAATTGAAAAAAGACACCTGCCGCAACTGCTTTGCGCGCACGCCGGTACATCGGCGTGCGCCCTTTTGTAATGCCGCTCAAGGACGTTTGCTTTTGCTGTATGAACACTTTTTTATGTTTCTGTTACAAAAATTCGCGAATTTATCGAGACATATCATGAAATCTGCTACTTTACTTGAGACGGAAAATGTGATAAACTATTACCATTCTTTTAAATTTTGAATTTTCCAGTTTTGGAACTTTCATTTTGAGGCAAATACTCCCACCGTCTCCTGTAATATGGCATCCGCCATTTTATAGGCTGTCTCCCGGTGCTGTTTTAGACCGACGCTATGGAAGAAGCATCGGAGAAAATCGCTTCGGGGATCGCCCGTACCGACTGCTTTTCAAAGCAGAGAACAAGAAAGGAATGATCACTATGCAAACCATGAAACGACTTCTCGCCTTCGCCCTGGCTCTGACCATGGTCTTCGCGCTGGCAGCCTGCGGCGGCAAATCCGGCACCACCGACAGCACCGCGGCAGCCCCCACTGCGTCCGCCGTGACCGAGAACGCGGTTTACAGAACGCTGTACGCCTCCGAAGTCACTACGCTGAACTATCTGATCACCGGCCAGACCAACGAGCTGAACATCGCCGCCAACGTGGTGGATTGCCTGGTGGAATACGACTCCTACGGCAACGTGGAGCCTGCTCTGGCTACCAGCTGGGAGCAGAATGAGGACGCTACCGTCTGGACCTTCCACATCCGTGAGGGTGTGAACTGGGTCGATAAGGACGGCAACGTTGTTGCCCCCGTCACCGCCAATGACTGGGTTTCTTCCGCCCACTACGCCTGTGATGCCAACAACGACTCCGACACCTTCTATACCATGAGCGGCGTCATCGCGGGCGCCGACGCCTACTACGACTGGACCGCCTACCAGATGGCTCTGCCCGATGCCACCGACGGCACCGATAAAGATGGCAACGCCGTGAAGTTCATCACCAACGAGGACGGCGAGCAGGAAATTCTGGAGGAAGTCCCCGAGGCTTCCATTGACGACATCGGCGTCAAGGCTGTGGACGACTACACCCTGGAGTTCACGCTGGAATCCTCCCGCCCCTACTTCCTGTCCATGGTTTCCTTCGGCCCCTATATGCCCGTGTACGGTCCTTTCCTGGCTGAATGCGGCAGCAAGTTCGGCACCGACAACAGCACCCTGCTGTACTGCGGCGCGTTCATCCTGTCCACCTACGAGCCTCAGCAGCAGCGCGTTCTGACCAAGAACCCCACCTACTGGGATAAGGACAATGTGTTCCTGGATGCCATCCAGATGACCTACAACGCCGAGGCTTCCTCCATCGCCACCACCATGTATCAGTCCGGCGAGGTTGATCAGGCGGATATCTCCTCCGACCTGCTGTCCGCCATGATGGCTGACCCCAATACCAAGGATCTGATTCACCCCTCCCGTGCCGATACCTCCTACGCTTACTGGTATCTGTTCAACTTTGACCCCAACTTCGACGCCGAGTACGAACCCGAAAACTGGAAGCTGGCCGTGAACAATGAGAACTTCCGCAAGTCCATCGTCCACGCCTTCAATCGGATGCCCGCTCTGGCCACCAGCGACCGCATTGACCCCGAGTCCCTGAAGAACAACACCATCACCCCCAACGCCTTTGCCTCCGCTTCCAAGGACTACACCTACTACGAAGGTCTGGCCGCCTACACCGATGGCGACAACTTCGACGAGGCTCTTGCCGAGGAATACAAGACGACCGCCATTGAGGAGCTGACCGCCGCCGGAGCCACCTTCCCCATCAAGATGCTCATGTGCTACAACCCCACCTCCGCCAACTGGGCGCAGGAGTGTCAGGTCGTGGAGCAGCAGATCGAGAACGTTCTGGGCGCCGACTACGTGGACATTATCATTCAGGCGGGTCCTGAGACCGGTTTCCTTGGCGCCATCCGCCGCACCGGCAATTACGCCTTCATGAAGTGCAACTGGGGCGCCGACTACGCCGACCCCGAGACCTGGACCGATCCCTTCTCCGCGGATTCCAGCTACAGCTTCATCTTCAAGAGCACCGACCCCGAAACCCAGGCTCTGTACGCCGAATACACCGAGCTGGTGGATGCCGCCAAGGCCATCACCGACGATATGGACGCCCGGTATACCGCCTTTGCCAAGGCCGAGGCGTTCTTGCTGGATCACGCCTTTGCCGTCCCCTTCTCCATCAGCAACCGCAGCTATCAAATGTGCAATCTGAACGTCTTTGAAGGACAGTACGCCTCCTTCGGCTTGGCCAACCAGCGCTACAAGGATCAGCACCTGTACAGCTCCTCCATGGGTCTGGAGGAATATCAGGCCGCTTACGCCGAGTGGCAGTCCAAGAAGGCCGGTTAAGATTTAAGTTTTCATTTTGGCAGTTTATCACGAGAGAAGCCCTCATTTGGGGGCTTCTCTCAAAGCCGCATATATACGGTATTGCTCCACAGGCAATTTTTCGGAGCCTGTACCGGTGCTGCTACGGCGAAAGCAGCAGCGGTATCGGCTCTGATGCCAGTTTCGTTAAAACGGTTAAAAACCGTTTTAGCAGGCCGTTTTCCAAACGGCCTGCGGCGCAGCCGCAGAAAAGAAAGTCCATACATTTTCTGCCGCCAATGGCGGCC
>UMJB01059971.1_pt1 | contig 13610 bp, 14 predicted proteins | sample 1965961 | NCBI WGS metagenome assembly UMJB01 (sample SAMEA4836139, study PRJEB28245) | human gut metagenome | biome: gut microbiome; material: fecal sample | place: Denmark | collected 2008
CCCAGCGGCGCGAGCAGGTCGGAGTTGTCGGGCATCAGCGCCTTCACCACGTCGAGCTTCGTCATGCTGCGTGTGCCGAGGTCAAGCAGCACCCACAGCGTCGCGGCGCGTCCGATTTCGATGCCATTGCTGTCGCGGAAAATAAAGTAACGCGGGAAGAAGCAACGGCGCACGGGCATCGGGAACGTCTCGACGGAGAACGTCTCCTCGAACGCCGGATAGCGATCCATATCGACCTCCACGCGCGTGAGCACCCACGCGGTGTTCTTTGCCAGCAGGGCACTGCGCCCCAGACCAAGGCGCTCGGAGTGCTGTCCGGCAGCTTCCTGCATCACTTCCAGAATCGCGCTGGGCTTCATGCGGGCGTTCAAATCGGTCTGGTAGGAGCGAACAGTGAAATCCTCCTTGTAGATTTTGAGCATAATGGGTATCCTTCCTTTGGTCATTTTGTTGATAAAAGCAACCAATATAGAAAAGGCTGCAAGAATATTATACGCCATCAGCAGGAAAATGGCAAGTGCTTTTCGCATGAGCGGAGAAAAATCCGCATAGAAAAAACGGGCTGCACCACTCAGTACAGTCCGCTGGGGGATGGGCACGTTGCCACGCTTCCGCCCATCCTGCTTCTGCTGATTAGTCCTGCGCGTTCCGCAGTTCTGCCAGGCAGCTCTTGCAGACGAGCTTGCCCTTGTAGGGAACGACGTCACGGGCATCAGAGCAGAAAATGCAGCTCGGATGATACTTCTTGAGGATGATTTCGTCACCTTCGACGAAAATTTCCAGCATGTCCTTCACGCCAATGTCCATCGTGCGACGAAGCTCAATGGGCAGGACGATCCGACCAAGGGTATCCAACTGACGCACAACACCGGTAGACTTCATAGTAATTTCTCCCTTCCATTCGATAGAGGTAATGTTGCCATGCAGGCTTGCCCTGCGCTCCTGCACAGTGCAAGGCAATTCCACATATTGCATTATCATTCTACAGTTTTTTCTAACGTTTGTCAAGGGGTTTTATGCAATTATAAGAATTTTCTTGCTATTTTCAAGAAAAAAATTACGAAATGCGCTCGAAAAGTTTCGTCGCTTGGCACGCAAACAATATACATATATGTACAAAGTGAATATAACATCCGTTCTAAATTGCTTCTGAAAGGGGAGGTATTTATGGGCAGGGTATTTTTCGTCTTGACAACGCTTTCGCTGATGCTGGCACTGCTCACCAACCGTGCGCCTTCAGCGGCGTCGGCACTGCTGAACTCGGCGGAAAGCGGCGTTTCGCTGATGTTGACGCTGCTGGGAACGATGACGCTCTGGAGTGGCTTGATGGAGGTGCTTCTGCGTACAGGCGACGTGGCGAAACTTGGACTGCTTATCCGAAAATTATTTGGAAAACACAGCCGCGCGCTTCCGGACGCTGATTGCTGGGAGGCAGTCGGTATGAATCTGGCGGCGAACGTCCTCGGTCTGGGGAATGCCGCCACGCCGCCGGGTGTGTCCGCAGCGAAGCAATTGGCGGCGCACGGCGAGCCGGGACTGCGCGTGCTGGCGCTGCTGCTGGTGCTCAACAATTCCAGCCTGCAGGTGCTGCCGACGACGGTGCTGACGCTTCGTCAGGCGGCAGGCGCACAGCATCCGGCGGACATTTGGGGCGCTATGCTGATTTCGTCCGCCGCCGCGACAGCAGCCGGGGTCATTCTGCTGGGCGTGTACGACAAAATCCGCCAAAAAGGAGCGAATCCGCATGGAGAAAGCCGCCGCCGTCACCCTCATCCTGACCGTTCTGCTGATTCTTCTGCGCGGCAAATGCGCGGGCGTTGAGGTCTACGGCGCGTTCCTTTCCGGCGCGAAGAAAGGAATGGAAGCTGCGTGGCAGCTCCTGCCCGCGCTGACGGGGATGCTGCTCATGCTTTCCTTGATGAACGCCTCCGGGCTGACGGCGCTTCTTGTACGCCTGCTATCGCCCCTGACGGCAATATTGAACCTGCCGCAGGAGGTCGCGCCGATGCTCATCCTCCGCCCGATGACCGGGTCGGGCAGTTTGGCGGCGCTGCAGGAGATTTTCGCGCAGTACGGCGCGGACAGCCGCGTTGGGCGAATCGCGTCGGTGCTGATGGGGTCAAGCGAGACGATTTTCTACACGATGAGCGTCTATCTCGGCGCGGCGGGCGTGAAAAAGCTGCCGGGCGCGCTGGGCGTGTCGCTGCTGTCCTACCTGACGTGCGCGTGGGTTTGCGGGCTAATCTGCTGAAAAATCAGGAAAATCGCTTGCAGGAAAGGGGAAAATCATGTATAATAAACAGGTATGCCGGATGAAAGGAGCGAAGAAAATGCTGGAAATCATCGGGGACAGCCGCGCGGTGGCTCGTGCGGCGATTCAGCTGGCGATGACGGCGACACGCGAGGAAGAAACCGAGCTGAAGGCGTCGCTGACCGAAAAGGATATTGTCGGCGCGGCATCGGACTTCGGCGGCACATTCGTGGATTCGATGATGAAGATGATTGAGCGCGCCGTGGTCGCCGCCAAGCGCGAGGGCGTCATCAGTGATACGCACCGCGAGGAAGGCGCAGTTGCTGGGGCAGCACACGACGCGGTGTGCCAAGTCAGCGAGAAGGCGATGGGCTTTTCCGTCGGCGGCAAAATCGGCGTCGCCCGCTCCGGCGAGCATGTGGCGGTCGCGGTGTTCTTTACCGTGGGCTTGGTGCACCTCAACGAGGTCGTCGTCGGCATGGGACACCGGGCGATTTGACCGAATGGGTTTGAGGGGGCGACCGGAAAGTCCCCTTGCGCTCCCGCAGGAGCGAAATCCCCTGCAAGCAGCAGATTCACATAAAAGGTATTATATGGAAAGCAAACAAAAGGAGACATTCCTCATGGTGCTGAATATTGCCATGGATGGCCCTGTCGGGGCAGGAAAATCAAGCATTGCGGACGCCGTCGCCAAGCGGCTGGGCATCCTCCACCTCGACACCGGCGCGATGTACCGCGCCATCGGTCTGACCGCGCTGGAGAAGGGCGTTCCCGTGCAGGACGAACAGGCGGTCACGGCGCTGTGCCAGGCCCTGTCAATGACGGTCGGTCACGCGGCGGATGGTCAGCATACCCTCGTGGATGGCCGCGACGTGACGGGCTTCATCCGCACGCCGGAGGTCAGCATGGCGGCGTCCACCGTCGCCAAGTACGCGGGCGTGCGCGCTGCAATGGTCGCGCTCCAGCGCCGCCTTGCACAGGAAACGCCCATGCTGGTGGATGGCCGCGATATTGGCACGCGTGTGCTGATGAACGCGCCCGTCAAAATCTTCCTGACTGCCAGCGCTGAGGAACGCGCCCGCCGCCGCTATCAGGAGATGCGCAATAAGGGCATGGACGCGAATTTCGACGATGTGCTGCGCGATTTGCGCGCCCGCGACGAACAGGACACGCACCGCGCTGTTGACCCGCTCCGCGCGGCAGAGGACGCCGTGACGGTCGATTCGACGAGCCTCACGTTTGACGAGGTGGTCGAGGCGATTCTGCGCATCGTCGCGGACAAGACGGGGGGCGCATGGGCATGAGCGAGCAGAATCAGCCGGAAAAGAAGAAGAATTTCCAGCATCACATGGCTGTTCCGGGCAAAAAGGGCATCATCTATACGATTGCACGCGGGATTTTTTGGATTTACTTCCACCTGTTCTGCTTTATGCACTGCACGGGCAGGGAGAAGCTGAATCTCGACGCGCCATACATCGTCATCGCGAATCACACGTCCTTCGCAGACCCGATTATTGCCGCGATGCTGATTCGCCGCTACGAAGTGAACTTCCTGGGGAAAATCGAACTGGCGAAAGCGCCCGTGGTCGGAAAACTGCTGATGCACCTGCACATGATTCCCGTTGACCGCCACCACAGCGACATGGAGGCGATGCGCGCCTGTCTGCGGGTGACGAAGGCGGGCGGCGTGCTGGGCATTTTCCCCGAAGGCACGCGCCACAAAGAGGGGATTATGGAGCACGTTGAGTCCGGCGTGGCGCTGATTGCCCTGCGCAGCGGCGTGCCGATGATTCCCCTGTACATCGGCGGCAAACCGCGCCTGTTCCGCCGTCTGGACGTGCGCGTCGGCGACCCGATTGCGATGGACGACCTGCGTGAGCGCGGCGTGAACCGCGACACCTGCGAGGAACTGCTCGCCCGCATCACCGAAACCTACCGCGCGCTGACGGCACACCCGGAGGCGTGAACACCAAAATCTGCGTGAAATCCTGATTTTGCGCGCTTTTTTCGCGAACAAAAAATTTTTTCAAAAAAAATTGCGAAGGAAGCAGGAAAATCAGAAGATATGTAGAATCAATATAGAGGTCAGAAAATGGTCTGACCATGCTGGAAAGGATGCAAACGGGAAATGCCGATTGAAATCGCGGCTCATGCGGGGTTCTGCATGGGCGTCCGCCGCGCGGTCGAAAGCGCCGTGCAGGTGGCGGACAGCGGCGTGCCCTCTTGTACGCTGGGGGAACTGATCCACAACCCGACGGTCGTGGACATGCTTCGTCAGCGCGGGATTCCGCCGGTCGCTTCCGCCGAGGAAGCAGCGGGTCGGCAGGTGCTCATCCGCAGTCACGGCGTCGCGCCGGAGGTCATCAGGCAGCTGGAGAAAGCCGGCTGCAAGGTGGTTGACCTGACCTGCCCCTTCGTCAACAAGCTCCACCGCGTCGTCGCGGAGGAAACGGGCGAGGATTGCCCGCTGATTATGGTGGGTGAGCGGGAACACCCGGAGGTCAAGGGGACATGCGGCTGGGCGCGCGGCAAGGTTTACGTCGTGGCGACGGCGGAGGAAGCGGCGCAGCTGCCCGAAATGGATCAGGCGGCAGCCGCCGTGCAGACGACCTTCCCCCCGGAGCGCTGGGAGGCGATTGTCGCCGTCCTGCGCGGGCGTGTCCAGCATTTGAAGGAGCATAACACCATCTGCAACGCCACCGCGGTGCGCCAGCGGGAAGCCAAGAAGCTTGCCGCAGCGTCCGACGCCATGATTGTCGTCGGCGGCCGCACCAGTGCGAACACGCACAAGCTCTTTGAGGCGTGCAAGGCGCTTTGCCCCCGAACAATTTTGGTAGAGTGCGCGGCGGAAATTCCGCCTGCCTTTGCAAATATTCATTCCGATAAAATTGGAATAACCGCCGGTGCTTCCACACCGGATGGCTCATTAGAGGAGGTTGCAACCCATATGACCGACAACGAAAACATGGCTCAGTCCTCTGACTTCACCATGGACGCCATCGTGGCAACGATGACGCGCATCAAGGCTGGACAGACGGTGACCGGCAAAGTTGTGCAGGTGACCCCGGACGAAGTGTATGTGAACATTGGCTACAAGGCCGATGGCATCATCAAGCGCTCCGACCTGACCCAGCAGGACGTCAAAGAAGGTGACGAACTGGAAGCTGAGATCGTCAAAGTGAACGACGGCGAAGGCAATGTCGTTCTGTCCCAGCGCAACATCGTCAACCGCAAGGCGTGGGAAGCGCTCGTCGCCAAGTACGACGCGGGCGAGTATGTCAAGGGCGTTGGCAAGGAAGCCGTCAAGGGCGGCCTGATTGCTGATGTTGAGGGCGTGCGTGCTTTCGTGCCCGCCTCCCAGCTCGCGCAGCACTATGTTGACAAGATTGAAGAGTTCGTTGGCAAGGAAATGGAACTCAAGATCATCGAAGTGGACAAGCAGAAGAAGCGCATCGTGGCTTCCCGCAAGGCTGTCATTGCTGAGCAGACCGCTGCCCGCAAGAAGGCTGCTTGGGAGAACCTTGAAGAGGGCGCTATCATCCACGGCGTCGTGCGCCGCCTGACCCAGTTCGGCGCGTTCGTTGATGTCGGCGGTGTGGACGGCCTGATTCACATCACGGATCTGTCCTGGGGCCACATCAACCATCCGTCCGAGGTCGTCAAGCCCGGTCAGGAAGTTGACGTGAAGATTCTGTCCCTCGACCGCGAACGTGAGCGCATCCAGCTTGGCTACAAGCAGCTCCAGCCCCGTCCGTGGGATAACGCCGCCGAGCGCTATCCGGAAGGCTGCATCGTTGAAGGCAAGGTTGTCCGTATTGCGGACTTCGGCGCGTTCGTTGAACTCCAGCCCGGTCTGGATGGCCTGGTGCACATCTCCCAGTGCGCGCAGAACCGCGTCGCGAAGGTCACTGACGCCGTGCAGGAAGGTCAGATTGTCCGCGTGAAGGTGCTGAGCGTTGACACCGAGAAGAAGCGCATCTCCCTGTCCATCCGTCAGGCCGCCGAAGACGAATTCTCCTTCGACGACGAGGCGATGGGCGAGGAAGCTCCCGCGGACGCGGAAGAAGCGCCCGTGCAGGAGTAATTGCGGAATTTCTGATTTCGCCCCGCAGCAGGAGGCAAGTGGGATACTGCTTGTCTCCTGCTTTCTTATTATATTGAAGGGGATTTTTGGCTTCTCGAAGCGACGAGGGGGCAATGAAAACCATCATCAAAGCGAGGAGAATTGCTATGCCGCGCTGCATCATCCTGACGCCGCTGTATGCGGGCGAAGAGCTGCCGTGGATTGCGCCGCAGCCGGGGGATTTCCTGATTTGCGCGGATGGCGGCTGGGCGCGCGCGCGGCAGTTCGGGCTGACGCCGCAGCTCGTCGTGGGGGATTTTGACTCCATGCCGCCTGCAATGCACCCGGATGTGCCCACGCTGACCTTGCCGACGGAAAAAGATGATACGGATTTGGTCGTCTGCCTGCATGAAGGGCGCAAACGCGGGTACACTGAGTTTATCCTCGCGGGGGCGATTGGCGGGCGCTTCGACCACACGCTATCTTGCCTGCAATGCGCGGCGGACTGCGCCCTGCGCGGCGAACGCGCGTGGCTGGTGGACGGCCAGAATCGCGCGACGATTCTTGCGCCGGGCACGCATCATCTGCCGAAAATGCCGGGGCGAAAGCTGTCGCTGCTGGCGTATTCACCGGAGGTGCGGGATGTGACGCTGACGGGCGCGAAATGGACGCTCACCCGCGCGACGCTGACATACCACTATCCGCTGGGGTGCAGCAACGAGTTTGCGGCGGACATGGCGGAGGTCACCTTCCGCGAAGGGCTGCTGATGGTGTGTTTCAGTGCGGATAAAAATCCTTGACTTTCGTGAAAAACCGACAAACTTTTGCAAGCTGCGGAAATTCCCTTGTCCTGCGGGGCAAAAAATGGTACAATAAACCCTACCCGCAGAGGAATCTGTACGCAATGAAAGGGGCGCTGGCGCGATGGAACTGGGCAAGCTGCTGACGGAAGGAAAAGGAAAACGCGTTTACGCAACCGACGATCCGGATCAGGCAATCGTGTACTTCAAGGATGAGGCAATGGCGTTTCATGGGCTGAAGCGCGGGCGGATTCTGGGCAAGGGCGAAGTCAACAACGCGATTAGCGAACAGTTCTTCAAAATGCTGGAAGAAAACGGCATCCCGACGCACTACCTGCGACGGCTGGATGCGCGGCAGAGCCTTGTCAAGCGATGTCAGATTCTGCCGGTATCCGTGAAGGTGCGCAACCGCGTGGCAGGGTCGCTGGCGAAGCGCATCGGTCTGCCGACTGGCACGAAGCTGGACACGACCGTCATCGAGCTGGAACTGAAGGGCAGCGAGATGGACTACCCGCTCATCAACATCACGCATGTTGAGGCGCTGCATCTTGCGACGCGCGAGGAAATGAACTACGTCATCGAGACGGCACGGAAAATCAATCAAATTTTGTCGGATTTCACGTCGGAAATCGGCGTAGAGCTGGTAGATTTTAAGCTGGAGTTCGGGCGCTACCACGGTCAACTGCTCGTTGCGGATGAAATCAGCCCTGATTCCGCGCGCTTCTGGGATGCCCGGACGCATGAGCCGATGGATCTCGACCGCTTCCGCCGTGATTTGGGCGGCGTTGAACAGGCGTATCAGGATTTGCTGCACAGGATGATGGGCGAATAAAAAAATGTATTTCTGCCCGTCTGCCGCGATAAAAAAATCGTTTGCAAGGCTTGATTTCTGCGGAAATCGGGTCTTTTTTTGTTGACAAAGGCGACAATTATCGTTATAATAATAGATATGTTGTTTGTTTTTGTGGGGGGGGCAAAATATGGAAAACATAGGCGAAAAAATCATGCAGGCACGCAAGACAAAGGGCATGACGCAGGACACACTGGCGCAGCTGGTCAACGTGTCGCGGCAGACGGTGTCGCACTGGGAGAACGGGCGCGCCATGCCGGACGTGGCGACGGCGGCGCAACTGTCGAAGGTGTTGGATGTGAACTTTCTGGCGGCTGAAGCGGCGGAAGACGCGGCAGTCCCGTCGCCTGAAGCCATGCCGACGGTGCAGGAGCCGGTACAGGAAACGCAGGAACAAACCGACGGTCGGTTTGTTAATCCGCCGAAGCAGCCCAGTCAGCGCAAGCGAATCGCGGTCATTTGCGCGGCGGTCGTCATCATCGTGGCGGCGGTTGTCGGCATTGTGCTGCCGATGCTGCCCAAGGCGCAGGCGCAAATCGAACTGTCCTATCCGCCGGAAAATGCGTACATGATGAAAGAAGACGGCGGGTTTGTCGGCTGGATGATTCACTTTTACAGCACGAACGTCAGCGACGTGCCGTTCACGCCGACCTATGCGCAGGCGAAATGGTATGAGGGTGACAAACTAAACGGTTCGTCGCCTGCTGTTGATTACGAATACATGCGCAACTGGATGGAGAGCGAAGCGCTCGTCAAGGGCGAAATGCCGCTGGATTTGTACTACGGTACGGACAAGCTGAACGTTGATCGCGGCGTGTTCATCATCTCTGGCACGGATGCGAATGGTCACGAGCTGAAATTTTCTATCAGCATTGACCTGATTCACGAGTTTCCACCAGAATCAGAAAACTGAACACTTGTTCGCAAAAATCGTCCCTTCGGGGGCGATTTTTTTGCGTTTTGGCGGAAAAAGCGTGATATAAGGCAAATGTACACGTTTTGAGCGCGATATCGGGCGAATGTAAACATCGTGAGCGTGACATTTGGGGGGTGCGGCGCTACAATGCAGACAGAACCAAGCGACAAAGAAGGGAGGAACATGACGTACTGGGGATGGCTGCTGGTGGGCATCGCGCTGCTGCTGACCGCGCTGAGCGGAACGCAGACGAGCCTCTGCCAGCGGATCAGAAGCATACCTGTTTACCGCGGCCTGACGTACTGGGAGGTTCAACAGATTGCGAAGGCTGCACCGACGAGCATCACCCCGTGCGGGGAGGACACCATCCGCCGCTGGGTGAGCGAACGTTACCAAATCGCCCTGCGCTTCAGCAGATACGACATCTGTCTTGGCGTGGAGGAAGAAATCGACGGATAAGAAAAGGGAAAACACTCGTTCAGGAGAGCCTGAGCGAATAAAACGCAACACTCGAAAAGAGGAAACACCATGAAAAAAATAAGTACAGTTTTCATTAGCTGCATCCTTCTGCTGGCACTTCTGACAACTACAGCTTTTGCAGATTACAGCAGTGACATTTCGTCGGTTATGAGCAGTTATCGGCTGAACAATTACAGCTGCGAAAGCGCGCCGCAACAAAAGGTCAACGGGACATACCGCACCGTCGAAATGCTGGAGATCATTGCAAAAGAGGTTGACACGGGAAACAAGTATACATCGGATATTTCATCTGTCATGAGCAACTATCGGCTGAGCAATTACAGCTGTGAAAGCGCGGTTCAGCAGGCGGTCAACGGATTCTATCGCTCAGTGGAAATGCTGGAAATTATTGCAAAGACGCTTGACAAGAATAACAAGTACACCAGTGATATTTCGTCGGTCATGAGCAGCTATCGCCTGAACAATTATAGCTGCAATGGCGCACCGCAGCAGCAGGCGAATGGTGCCTACCGCATGGTGGAAATGCTGGAAATTATCGCAAAGGAACTTGATACGAATGGCAAGTACACCAGCGATATTTCCTCCATCATGAGCAGCTACCGCTTAAACAATTACAGCTGCAGCGGCGCACCACAGCAGGTTGCAAATGGTACATACCGTACGGTTGAATTGCTGGAAATTATCGCAAAAGAAGTCGATGCTAAGGGAAAATATACATCGGACATTTCTTCTGTGATGAGCAGTTACCGCTTGAACAATTACAGTTGTGACAGTGCCGTTCAGCAAGCAGTGAATGGCACATATCGCAAGGTTGAATTGCTGGAAATCATCGCGAAATGCTTCGCGGACAACGCTGGTCGCATCTAACAAAAAATACCCCCAAGGAGGCTTTCACCATGCCCACCATCGTATCCTTCTACCAGCGCTTCCCGAACGAAGCGCCGCCGCTGAACCTGTCCGCTTTCGACCGCACGGGCTACACCTATGCCGAAAACTTCCGCCGCAATGAGCGCTGCTATGAAGCGGAACAGTGCGAGGTGACGAGCGACGACGGCAGTGTGGTGCTGTCGCTGGACGTGCGCATTCGTCCGCGCGGCGGCGAAATTGAGGCGTTTCCGCGGGTGATGCTGTCCGTGTACAGCGAGGGAATGCTGTTTCAGGTGCGCCGGATGGAGCTGCGCACGGGGGATACGACGTACGCGATTCTGCCCGACAACGTGCAGCAGTACACCAAGCGCGGCGACACGGACGGCGGCTTCCTGGAAACGATGGCGATTCCGCTGGGGAAAGTCGGCATGAAGATGCTGCTGGAAGCGTCGGATGCGGCGGAGGCACGGTGGGTGATTCAAGGCGCGCGGACGGCGCAGACGCTGCCCCTCACGGCGGCGCAGAAGAAGGCGATTCACCGCTTCTGCATGGACTGCGAGGAATCCGCCATCACCTACCAGCCCGCGTTCCTGTGGTACAAGGATTACTGCACAAAAGCCTGACACACAACTTACTCTACCTTCCTGCGTTCACGGCCTGCATCTGTGGACGCGTTTTTTGTGCTTTGTGCTTGACAAAAAACAGACAGATGCATATACTAAAATTGCGACGAAAAGGCGCGAAAAAGGAGGCTTTTTTCATGTTCAATAACATCGGTCACAAGATTCAGGTGCTGGCGAAGGTGCTCTGCTGGATTGGCATCATCTGCTGGGTCATCACGGGGCTTGCCCTCATGGCTGGCGGCTCATCCATGACGTATCGGCTGAACGGCGAGTTTGTGCGGGCTAATAGCGGCGCAGGCGTTGTCGCGGGCATCATGACCATCATCGTCGGTGTGCTGGTCTCGTGGATTGGCTCGTTCCTGCTCTACGGCTTTGGTCAGCTGGTGGAGGACACCCACGCGATTCGCGCAAACACGGAAAGCAAGAAAGACGCATAAAAAAGGGAACCCGAATCCTCGCTTTTCAGCAGGGGAAACGGGTTCCTTTTCTTTGCGCTTATTTCTGCAAGTCCGTGCGGATAATCAGCAGCATGTCATGCGCCATGCCGTCCGCCACGAGGTCGAAGCTCGGCACATTCGCCATCTGGCTTTCGAGGTTGTCGAAGAGGTCAAGCGCCTTCTGCACGTCGCCGCTCAGCAGGTCAAGCCCTTCTTTGGTCAGCTTCGCCTTGAGTTCCGCCAAGCCGTCGGAAAGCTCCGTCATGCCGCCCGACAGCGTGTTTGCGCCGTCGTAGAGCTGGGACGCGCCGTCGCCCGCCTGCGCCACGCCGTCGGTGTACGCCTTCAAGCCATTCACGAACGTCTCCACGGATGCCAGCTGCTCCTTCAGGCGCTTGAGCGAATCCACCGCCGCGGCAATGGTCGCCTTCTTCTCCGTCACGGTGTTCTGCACGTCCGCACTGGCGTAGTTCTCTTCCACCAGCTTGTCAATCTGCTCGGTCACAGCGGCTTCCAGCTTCGCCTGCACATCGGCGGATGCGAAGTTTTCTTCCACCAGCTTGTCTTCCTGTTCGACGACGGCGGATTCAATCTTCGCCTTGATGTCGTCTGATGCCATGTTCTGGGCAATCAGCTGATTTTCTTGCTCGGTGACGGCGGATTCAATCTTCGCCTTGATGTCGCCTGACGCCATGTTCTGCGCGACCAGCTGATTTTCCTGCTCGGTCACAGACGCTTCGATTTTCGCCTTGATGTCATCGGACGCCATCATCTGGTCAACCGCCGCGCTGATCTGCTTCTGCTGCGCGTCCGGCACCTGACCCGCCGCAACCGCGTCCTGATACTGCTGCGCCGTCATATTGAGACCCGCCTGCGCCAGCACACCCTCCAGCACTTGCGCCTGAACCGCCTGCGTCACGCCGGCGCGGATGGTATCCTCCTGCGCTTGAACCGCGTCCTGCACCTGCGCCTGAACCGCCTGCGTCACTGCCGCGCGAATGGTGTCTTCCTGTGCCGCAACTGCCTGACGCACCTGTTCCTTCACTACGTCGGTCACAGCGGCGCGGATGGTTTCTTCCTGCGCGGCAACCGCGTCCCGCACCTGACCGCGTACCACTTCGGTCACGGCCTCGCGAACCTTGTCCTCCTGCGCCATGACTGCCTCGCGAACCTGTGCCTTCGCCAAATCCTCGATGGTCTTGTCAATGACAGCAGGGTCAAGCTGGGCAATCAGGTCGTCCAGCACGGCGGCGTAGTTGCTGGCGGTCAGCGTCGGCACTTCGATGCTCAGCGCATCCAGCCCCGCGGCGGCCAGCTGCGTGTTCGCAGTATCCAGCACAGCGGCAAACAGCTGCGCCGCGCCGTCGTTGAGCGCAGTGCTGTTGCTGCTTAGCGTGTCCAAGCCGTCTTTGAGCGTCTTCACGCCGTCCAGCAGAGTGATGGAGCCGTCTTTGAGCTGCGCCGCGCCGTCAAAGAGCGTGTTCAGCGCGGTCAGCAGTTCGTGAATGTCCTCGTTGCTTTCAGGAATTTCCGAGCCGTCCGCCAGCGCGTTCAGCCCCGCCGTCAGGTCGCTGACGAGGGTGTGCGCGTCCACCGCGTGGTCGGAGAGCGCGTCGGTCAGCACCTTCACGGGCTGCGCCGTCGCAATCGTCATCATCCAGTTCAGGTCGGCATGATCCACATGCGCCGTCATGGTGAAGGAAGAGGGCAGTTCCAGATCCGCATCCGCGCCGGGAACGCCGAAGCCCATCAGGAAGCTGTGCGCGCCGTCGGTCAGCACCGCGCCGTTGTCCACGGTCACGCTGGTCACGTCGTCAGATAGCGGCATCAACGTCACGGCGAGGAAAGGGGATTCGGCGCGGTAGGAGACGGTCATCACCAGTTCGCCGGATGCGTTCTTCACGTCCGCGGCGGTCACGTCCTTGCCGTCCAGCGTCATGCGAACGACGGGAGTCACGTTCAGCGCCTTGTCCGACGTGCCCTGATAGATGATGCTGTTTCCGTCGGCTTTCCACGTCACGGTTTCGCCGCTCTGGGTGAATTTTTCCGTGCCGCCGACGTTTTCCAGCGCGGTCAGCAGCGTCCGGTCGTCGATTTCCGCCAAAGCGTCGCCATTTTCAAGGCGAACGTTGTCAATGACGGTCAGCGCGTCGCCGTCGGCATTCGTCACGGCATAAACACGCTCGTGTTTCACGGTTTCCGCGCTGGCAAAGCAGGTCAGCGTCATGCAAAGCGCAGTGATAAGAGCAAAAGCACGCTTTTTCATCGGAGTTACCATCCTTTCAACTTATAATCAGTTCTTCGCGTTCACTTTCAGCGTCGT
>UMJB01017529.1_pt1 | contig 13510 bp, 10 predicted proteins | sample 1965961 | NCBI WGS metagenome assembly UMJB01 (sample SAMEA4836139, study PRJEB28245) | human gut metagenome | biome: gut microbiome; material: fecal sample | place: Denmark | collected 2008
TTTTTGTCAAGCACTTTTTTCGATATTTTTTTGAGCTTTCCGAACGCCTTTTCAAAAGCTTTCCACCCGCACGCTGTCCGGTTTCCCGCTACGTTTTTGCTGGTACATCGCTTTTATTTGGCTTTTGAAGAGCTGCTGTCTTGCGCGACAGCTTATTTATAATACCACACTTTCAACCATTGTCAACACCTTTTTTCGATTTTCTTCATAATTTTTTCGATTTATTTTTGGGCAGGGTGCATATGGACGCTTTAACGTGGTTTCTCTATTCATTTTCTTTTTGTCCCCGTTTTTTATCCTTTTCCCCCACATCTTCCTATAATACAAATAGCCTTCTCCATCCCCTGCTTCCCCATCTTTCCCAAATCATTTATCTTCCATACTTGCGCTTTGGGTCCAAAGCAAGTATACTAAAATCTGTGATTTAACAAAGAAATGATGGTGATCTTTCCATGCTGGCGATATACGAAACCGTCAACCGGCGCTTAACCCGCGCAGACGAAATTGAGGAAGGCACATGGATCTGCCTGACTGCCCCCAGCCAGGAGGAGATCCGCGAGGTTGCCGCCACCTTAGATATTGAGCCCGCTGATGTGCAGGCCGCCCTTGACCCGGAAGAATCCGCACGTATCAGCCTGGAAGATGGTTATACCGTCATCATTGTGGATATACCCTTAAAGGTAGACGGCGCCGCCGAGGGCGTATACACCACCATTCCCCTTGGTATTCTGTTGACCCAGACCACCATCACCACGGTTTGCTCCGTAGATACCCCCGTATTGTCTGATTTCGCTTCCTGCCGGGTGCGCGGCTTTTCTACTAAAAAGAAGATGCGCTTTGTGTACCAGATTCTGTACCGCGCCGCCACGATGTACCAGCAGGAGCTGCGCCTGATCGACCGCCGCCGCCAGGAAATTGAGAAAAACCTGACCGGTACCCTGCGCGATAGTGACTTGATGGAGCTGCATGGGTTGGAATCCACCCTGGTATATTTCGCAACCTCACTGCGTGCCAACAGCACGGTTTTGGACCGGTTGACCCGCTACAAGCGGCTGGAACAGTACCCTGATGACATGGAACTACTGGACGATGTAATCGTTGAGATTCGGCAGGCCATTGAGATGACCAGCATCTACCGCGATGATATCAAGGGCACCCGCGAGCTGTTCAGCTCAATTTTGGATAACCGCCTGAACAATGCGATGAAATACCTGACTTCCGTCACCCTGTTGATGGCTGTCCCGACCGTTATTTCCGGTTTGTATGGCATGAACGTGGACATTGACGGCATGCCGTTTTCCGGTTCTGATTATGGATTTGTCATTGTCTGCTTGCTTACGCTTGCTATTTGTGGGATCGCTGCCTGGGTACTGCACAAAAAACATATGCTCTGATTTGTATTGTTTGCCGCATCCCGCCCGCCGGGGTGCGTTTTTTACTTTTCTGCCTGTAACATTTGGGGGTGATTCCCCTATTATATAAATAGTAAGAGGAAAGCGAGGTGTGCCGCAATGACTGATGCCGACATTGTTGCGCTGTACTGGGCACGGGACGAGCAGGCCATTGCACAGACCGCACAAAAGTTTGGCGCCTATTGCCGCAAGATTGCCATGAACCTGCTGGGCAGCCAGGAAGATGCCGAAGAATGTGAAAATGACACCTGGATGGCCGCCTGGAACAGCATGCCGCAAAACCGGCCGGACAAGCTTGCACCCTACCTGGGGCGCATTACCCGCAACCTGGCACTGGACCTGCGGGAGCGGCAAAATGCCAAAAAGCGCGGCGGCGGCCAGACCGAAACCGTGCTGGAAGAGCTGGAATTTTGCCTGCCCGCCGGAGACCACACCGCTCAGGAGGTAGAAAGCGCTGAAACAGCCCGCTCCATCAGCGCGTTTCTGCGCAGCCAGCCGGAGCAGGCACGCAACATCTTTATTCGGCGGTACTGGTACTGTGACGCCACCGCCGACATTGCCAAGCGCTACGGTATTGGTGAAAGTAAGGTGCGCGTTACCCTGCACCGGATGCGCACCAAACTGAAAGCCTACTTAGAGAAAGAAGGTGTCTGCCTGTGAGCTCCCGCGATTTATTCCGCGCGATCGGGCAAATTGATGATGATTTGATTGAATCTGCCAACAAAACCCCCGTAAAGCACACCATTCCGTTGCAATTCCGGCATTTTGTTCCGGCAGCAGCTTGTTTTTGTCTTGTTCTGTTAGGGGCGGCGATAGTCAGTCAGGACCGTTCCGCCGGGGTCAGCCAGGCCGCCGAGACCGCTGATCTGAACGAAAGCGCCCCCGCCTATGAGGAATCCAACAGTCCCGATACCTTCAGCGCATTCAGCATGGAGGGCAATGAACCAGATGCCGACGCAGGCAGCGTTGCCGATGCCCCGTTGTCCTCCTCCCTGAAATCCGCGATGCAGGACAGCAGCCCCTTGCAGGCTCTGAGCGATATTTTGCTTGGCAGCGGCGCTTCCGGCAGTTCTTCCCTGCTGGCCCACAGTGCCGATGAGCTGTATTTCGGCGAAAGTCTAATTTTAGGCAGTTCCGCGGATGTTGTTCTCCCTGCCAGCCTGCCGGTCTACCGCAACAGCCTGCTGGATGCCGCCGACAATACCGATGCCATGAAAGCCCGTCTTCGCACGGTGCTGGATGCTCTTGGGCTGGATGCCACACTGGCTGACACCGCCACGTTCAGCAGGGACAGCGCCGATACCATCTCCAAAACAGTATCTGGTATAAAGGAATCCGCCGAGCAGAACGGGTGGGATGCAGATTCTTCCGTGCTGAATTATCTCTCTAATGTCGCACAGCTGCAGCTGAACATCCCCGAAAGCGACTGGCCCGGTGGGCTGACAATCACCGTCTCCAACGACCTGCGCACCAGTGTGGTCTGCAACAGCTCTGCCGAGGTGAAGACCTTTGCCACCCTTGCGGAAGAGCGCGTGATTGCCGCCGACCTGCAAGAGAAATACGGTTCCCTCTTTACCTCTCTGCTTGGCGGTGAATATACCGATGTGACGGATGGAGGCGACAGCACGATCTACGGCCAGCCCTCTTCCCTCTTTGTCAAGTTCGCGGCGGATTCTTTCCATTACTTGCTGGTCAGCGTAGATACCGACGGCAATCTGTTGAGCCTGCATGAAACGGACCGCACCGTGGAGCCCCTGGGCGAATACACCAGCGTTTCCCGCGCCGAGGCTGACAAGCGGCTGGCCAACGGAGAGTTTTTGACCGACAGCTGCACGGCGGAAGCGGTTGACCCCGCCGCAGAGCCGGAGCACCTTGCCAACCTGCGCCTGACCTATGTGCAGGGGAGCGCCGCCTACTACCTGCCCATGTGGGAATACACGATTGATGAGGGCCCCGCTGCCCTGGGCGACGGCGATGATGTCGACCAGACGCTGCACACCTTTTCTGCCTACTATGTGCCCGCTGTGGAGCTGGACGGAATCGACGTCCTAAAGAACAAATAAAGCCAGCAAAACCATACCGCAGGCCGAACCGCAACACCAAAATGTTCCGGGGCACAGCCTGCGGTATTTGCGTTATTGCAAAATTGCAGGTTCTGCGTTATAGTAAAGGCAACAACCTAACCGTTTTTATATAAGGAGGCCCGCCATGCCCACCGAACCGCAGAGCCAGCCGCTAGTCAGCATTATTGTTCCTGTTTACAACGCAGCAGACCATATTGCCCGCTGTATTGAGAGCATCCGCCGCCAGACCTACCGGAATTTGGAGATCATTCTGCTCAACGATGGCAGCAAGGATGTCAGCTATGCCGTCTGCCAGAGCTATGCCGGTATTGACCGCCGCATTGTGGTGATCGACAAAAACAACAGCGGAGTTTCCGCCACCCGCAACCTTGGCATGCAGGAAGCCCACGGCAAATACTTTCAGTTTGTGGATGCGGATGATTTCATCCAGCCCTATGCCACCGAGCTGCTGGTACAGAAAGCGGAAGCCAGCCACGCCGATATGGTGATTGCCCACTACAACCGCATTGAACCGCCGGTCAGCCTGCCCAAAACCATGCGGGATACCGTGGTGGAGCGTGTGCTGGACCCCATCCTGGATCCGCAGCACCGGGTGCAGACTTTCGGCTTTTTGATGGAAGGCCCCCTGAATAAAGACGCATTTGCCTGTGGCCTGATGCAGGAGCCCGCCAGCTTTTATTACGGCGTGATGTGGAACAAGCTCTACCGCGCCGACATTGTGCGTGAGCACCCCGATGTGCGCTGCAATGAGGAACTGGACTACAGCGAGGATCTGTATTTCAATCTAAGCTTTATCCGCTACGCCCAGCAGTTCTATGCGCTTTCCACCCCCATTTACAACTATGTGCAAAACCCAGACAGCGCCGTGCACCACCTGAACCCCTTTGATGTGCTGACCACTCGGTTTGAGCTGACCACCTATTACAAGGATCTGTTCAAGCACATTGGCCTGTATGAAGAAAACAAGTACCGCCTGAACAAGTTCTTCTTTGGTGTTGCGGAAAGCTGAAGCAATCCCGCATGATTCTATTACCGCCCCGGCAGAGTTTTTTGCCGAGGCGGATTTTATTTGGCTCTATATCACATACAGCGCGCACACTGCAGCAAAAATGCCCCGGACGAGAAACGTTTCTCGTCCGGGGCATCATGATTCTTATAAAAAACTCAGGATTCCTTCAGCATATGCTGGCTTTCGGCAAAAGCCACCAGCTTTTCAAAGGTTTCTGCGCTCAGATCATGCTCGATCTTGCAGGCATCGTGGGAAGCAACGGTAGGGTCCACACCCAGTGCAACAAAAAAGCGGGTCAGCTTTTTGTGGCGGCCATAAATCCGGGTGGCAATTTCCAGTCCCGGCGGCTCCAGGGTGATATACCCAGCACCATCCATCGAAATATAACCGGCCTGACGCAGATTTTTCATTGCAATGCTCACGCTCGGCTTGGTAACGCCCATCTCGGTAGCGATGTCGATGGAGCGGACTTCCCCGTTGCGTTCTGTCAGCATCAGGATCTTTTCCAGGTAATCCTCTGCGGATTCATAGATTTTCAACGACACTGCCTCCTTTGTGGACTTGCCATCTGTCATATTGCTATAAAATTATAGTGTTATTTTAACACATTTTTTCAATTTTGGCAAGTGTAATACTTTTTGTTTGTCTTTCCGTTTTTTCTTTGCTTTTTGGGCGGATCCTCACGGTCAGGCATCATCCCGTGGTCTTGCTCTTATCGAACAACCCGCCAAAAAAGTTTGCCACGGTGCTGCCTGCTTTCTTCAAAAATTCGCGGAACGGTTCTCTTGTTTTTTCGTCAGCAGCCGTTGTTTCTTCCCGGGTTGCAGCTGGAGCTTCGGTTTCTCTTGGCATTTTGAGCGGGGCCGCAGTTTCCGGCGTGGCCGTTTTTGCTGTTTCGGGTGTGGCGGCGCTTTCCGGTGTTGCCGGAGCTGCACTTTCTGGGGTAGCCGTTTCCGGGGTAGCGGTCTCTGGAGTAGCAGCAGTTTCAGGCGTTGCGGGTTCAGCACTCTCCGGCGTGGCTGTTTCCGGGGTCGACTGGGCAGCAGTCTCCGGGGTGACAGGAACCGCGCTTTCGGGTGTTGCAGCTGTTTCCGGGGTCGCCGGCGCAGCGCTCTCCGGCGTTGCCGTTTCGGGGGCAGCCTGGGCGGCGGTCTCCGGGGTCGCGAGGGCTGCGCTTTCCGGCGTGGCGGCTTCCACAACATTAATGTTCACTTCGGCATAAAAATCCAGGTCCACACAGCTTACCAACACGGTTGCCGTGCCGGGGGTCATAGCGGTCACGTTGCCGTCCTGGTCTACTGCGGCCACACTGGGGTCAGTCGAAGCAATATGTACCACTGCATCGGTCACAGCTTGGGCAAACTCTGCCCTGTCCTGCGGCGTAATATCGGAAAGGCTGCCGGTAAACCGCAGCTCCCCGGCCAGTGCGCACTGCTGGCCAACGGCAAGCTGCACTTCATGCGGCAGGGTAAAATCTTCTGCACTGCACCCACACAACAGGCAAAGCGCTGCTGCCAGCGCGGCCAAAATCCAAATCCTGAACTTTTTCATACCGGTTTCCATTCCTTTCTGCAGCAGTGGTGCATACATCTTAAAATGCGCCTTATCCTGCCAAAAAGCTTTCTGTAATAACGAACATCGCACGAAGTACAATTTTAGATAACAGTGTTCCCTCTCGGAGCGACATATATTTTCGATACGAACCTAAATGCAATCTGTAGGGGACGATGCTTGCATCGTCCCGGATGTCGGGCCTTGTCAGATATCTTGCTTCGTGATACCGGCAAATACTCCGCTGGTACACTCTGCCCCCTACGGCCGCCTTCCCCTTTCGCTTCATTCTTATCATAATACGCGGCAGGTGTGAAATTTTCAACATTTTGTTCTGTCCCCCGTTTAAAATTTTCCGGTTTTCCCGCTTGGCATGTTGTGGTATACTGTTAGCAGTATGATAAGTTGGGGGTGTATACTTTCTACAGCCACCGCCCCACAAGTTATACGATTTGTTTATCAAATCTTGTAAGAAATACATTTTGTGTTAAGTCTATCGGAGGTTCTGCCATGCTGGATATCACTCTGCTTGGCACCGGCGGCACACAGCCCCTGCCGGAGCGCGCCCTGGCGGCTGCCTGCATCACGGTGAGCGGCTCCAACCTGCTGCTGGACTGCGGCGAGGGCACCCAGACTGCCGCGCGCCGGGCCGGAGTCAGTATTTTCCGCATGGACGCCATTCTGCTGACCCATTACCACGGGGACCACATTTTCGGCCTGCCCGGCATCTGGCAGACGATGGCCGCCCAGGGCCGCACTGCCCCCCTCGTCATGGCTGGGCCGCCGGGCTTGACGGATGTGGTGCGCATCTTTTACGCCGTGGCCGGACCGCTGCCGTTCGAACTACGACTGAAAGAACTGCCGGACTGCAAAGGCGAGTTTGAAGTGCCCGCCGGGTGCGTGCAGGCGTTCCCCCTCAAGCACCGGGTACCCTGCTGCGGATATGCGTTCACCCTGCCGCGGGCGGGCAAGTTTGATCCCCAGCGGGCAAAGGCGGCGGGCATCCCCGTGCGTTACTGGTCCACCCTGCAAAGCGGCCAGCCGGTGGGCGGCTTCCTGCCGTCCCAGGTTCTCGGCCCGCCGCGCCGCGGGCTGAAAGTTGTCTATGCGACCGACACCCGCCCCTGCGCTGCGCTGCGCCGCGCTGCACAGGATGCCGATCTTTTGTTGATGGATTCCACCTATGCCGATGACGCCGACCTGCCCAAAGCGAAGTTATACGGCCATTCCACCTGCCGCGAAACGGGGGTCCTTGCCGCCGAAGCCAACGTGTGCCGCCTGTGGCTGACCCATTACAGCGCCGCCGTAACGGACCTTGCCCCCGGCCTTGCCGCCGCGCAGCAGGCGTTCCCCACCGCAGCCGCCGGGGTTGACGGCATGCGGCTGACCTTGAATTTTGACCCTGATTAAATGAGGTTTTCCCCTTGAAAAAATCTACCCGTCTGAACATTTTGTTTGCCATCATCATTCTGCTGGCCGCCGGGGTGCTGTGGCTCTGTTTCGGCCATCCGGCTGCCGGGTCCGGTCTGGTTGCCATACTGACCTATGGCGATGACAGCACCCAGCTGCGCATCCCGCTGGACACCGACCATCGCTATGATATTGATACCGGCTATTACACCATCCATCTGGTTGTGGAAAACGGCGGCATCCGCTTTGTGGAAAGCCCCTGCCCGGACCACACCTGTGAATCCTTTGGCGTACTGACCAAACAGGGCGATTGGGCCGCCTGCCTGCCCGCCCGCGCCAGCGTTACCGTTGAATAACCATACATTACGGAGGTTCCCCATGAAACCCACCTACAAGCAAGTGACCAAAACCCGCTATATTGAGCAGATCAGCCAGCTGGCGGAAGAAATTTTTGTTCAGCATTACACCAAGCTGACCCCAAAAGTAGCCCGCGCCCTGGCGGAAAAGTACCAGAGTGATATCCTGACGGATGACGAGATCCACAGCGGAACTGTGAATTATTTCATGATCTATCTGGGCAGCGATCCAGTCGGCTATTTTGCGCTGGATCTTACCCCCACGGGGGCCATGTGCCTGTCCCGCCTGTTCCTTTTGGAAAAAGCCCGCGGCCAGGGCATAGGCCGCAGCATTGTGGCCTATGCCCAAAAACTGGCCGAAGGCGATGGCCGCAGCCGCCTATATCTGCGGGTATGGGCCAAGGACCTGAAAGCTGAAGGGTTCTGCAAAAAGTGCCGCTTCCGCAAAAGCGAGACCGTCCCCATGGAAGTCCTGCCCGGCGTTACTCTCGAGATCACCACCTGGGAAAAACTCTGGCGCTGACCATCCAGCCTTTTTGAAAAAAGGCTGGGCGAAAACTTTTCATGGGCCGAGCATAGGGCGGGAGTTCATCCTGGCGGACGTAAAAATTATAGAGTGTTTGCCGTATATTCCACCACGCTATTCCCCACAAAGCAACGGGCGCACAATGTGCACCCCATACAAAATGACGATTGCGCATTATAAAACAATCTGTAGGGAACTGTCTTGACCGTTCCGCGATTTTATGGTGGATGCCACAACAAATTCATACAGAAGCCCGCCGTATATTTTGGCTTCCCTGGAGGGGAGCTGTCCGCACAGCGGACTGAGGGGTGGCTCCCCACGCAGGGCCTAAAAATAATCAGAATTTACGTCAGGCTCCCGGCTTGGTCAGGTTCACCCCGCCCTACCCCACAAATTTACGGCAATACCGCATAATTCTAAGTGCCGATACGGCGAGCGAGGTGCGGCAGATGCTAAGCCAAAAGCGCAGATAATACTTTGTGTATTATCGAGCATTTTGGCAACACAGATGCCGTGCCGCAGCTGCCGGAGCGGTGCTTAAGCCGCAAGGCGGGAATTGTGCGGTGTTGCCTTACCATTCACCCCAAATTTCAAACTTATCCTCATCTCCAATTCCTAATTTCTCATTCCTCATTCCTAATTGAGATAACTCCTAACTTTCAAGGGGGTGCCACCTTTGAATCTTCTCCACCTCGCCGATCTTCACCTCGGCAAGCGGGTCAATGGCTTTGACCTGCTGCCGGACCAGCGCTATATCTTAGAGCAGGTCCTTGACCTGTGCACTTCCCACAATGTGCAGGCGGTGGCGCTGGCCGGGGATATTTACGATACCGCCCTGCCCCCTGCCGCCGCAGTTTTGCTGCTGGACTGGTTTTTGACCGAGCTTGCTCATCGGAACATCCCGGTGCTGGCCATTGCCGGCAACCATGACAGCGCCGAGCGGCTGGATTATGCCGCCGGGCTGCTTTCCAACCAACAGGTCTATCTGGCCGGGCAGTTCACCAGTGCCCCCCGCCGGGTCATCTTGCAGGATGAATTCGGCGAGCTCACCTTTGACCTCCTGCCCTTTGTCCGCCCCGCCACCGTGCGCCACTGCCTGCCGGATGCCGATATCCGGGATGAAGATTCCGCCATCGCCGCCGCGCTGGGCCCGCTGCCCACCGCCGGGGAGCGTCGGGTTCTGATCGCCCACCAGATGGTGCTGGGCAGCGGCAGTCTGCCCACCTGTTCCGGCAGTGAGAGCATTGCCGCCGATGTCAACGTCGGCACGGTTCAGGCCGTGGATGCCGCCCGCTTTACCGGCTACCTGTACACCGCCCTTGGCCACATTCACCGCCCGCAGCAGGTCGGCTGCCCCACTGTGCGGTACGCGGGCAGCCCACTGTGCTATTCGCTGGATGAGTGCGGCGCGCAGAAAAGCGCCGTTCTGGTTCATATCGGGGCCAACGGAGCCGAACCGGAGCTTTTGCCCCTGCGCCCGCTGCACGCCATGCGCCACCTCACCGGCCCGCTGGACCAGCTGACCGCCGCCGATACCGTAACAGATGCCGAAGATTACATCTGGGCCACCCTGACCGACCCGGTTCCCCGCCCGGACGCCATGGCCGTGCTGCGTGCCGCTTACCCCAACGCCATGAAGCTGGATTACGCCCCCGGCGGCGCACTGGATACCGGCAGCGATGCCATCCAGCAGGCCGCCCAGCTGCGCACCATGAGCTTTGACGAGCTGTTCGCCCGCTTTTTTGAAAAGATGCACGGCCGCACCCTTACCCCCAAAGAAACCGCAGCTCTGGCCCAGCTGCGCCAGGAGGCCGGACTATGAAACCTGTACGCCTGACCCTTTGCGCCTTTGGCCCTTATGCCGGCACCTGCACACTGGATTTGACCGGCTTTGGCTCCAGCGGCCTGTTCCTGATCAGCGGCGATACCGGCGCGGGCAAAACCGCGCTGTTTGACGCTATCACCTTTGCCCTGTACGGCGAAACCACCGGCGCTTACCGCGAACCGGACATGCTGCGCAGCGACTATGCCATCCCCACTGATACCACCTTTGTGGAGCTGGAGTTCACCCACCGCGGCCGTACTTATACCGTCAACCGCACCCCGGAGCAGACCCGCGCCAAGCGCCGGGGCGATGGCGTGACCACGGTTCCCGGCTCTGCCACCTTAGCGCAGGAGCCGGACGCTCCCGTGACCGGTACCAAAGCCGTGACTGCAGCGGTGACAGCCCTGCTGGGCATTGACGCCCGCCAGTTTGCCCAAATCTCGATGATCGCGCAGAATGATTTTGCCCGCCTGCTCAACGCTTCCAGCGCCGACCGGGCCGAAATTCTGCGCCGCGTGTTTGATACCGCCAGCTACCAGCGCCTTGGCAGTGCCGCCCGCACCAAAGCCGGGGAAGCTCTGCGCCAGGCCGAGCTTGCCAACCACACCGTTGTGCAGCTGCTGGCCGCTTTACAGCCTGCCCCCGGCAGCCCCCACACCGGCGAACTTGCCGATGCACAGGACAGCCGTGACCCCTACCGTGCCCCCGCCGCGCTGGACTGGGCCGCTGAGATGATCGAAGCGGACACCGCCCTGACGGCGGAGCAATCCCAACAGCTGGATATCCTTGATGCCCGCATTGAAGCGCAGTCCGCCGCGGTGGAAGCCGCCCAAAACCGTGCCAAACTGCTGAGCAGTCTGGATGAAGCCCAGGCCAAAGCCGCCGAGCTGACTACCCAGGCCCCCGCTTTGAATGCGGAGTGGGACAAGATTGAAGCCCGCCGCCCGGAGCTTGCCGAGCTGGATGCCAAGCTGCAGCGCTTTGCGGAGTGGGAGCCGCGCTATCAAGAGTTGAGCACCGCCGCAGCCAGCGCCAAAACCGCCCGCGCCCAGGCCGAGCAGGCCGCCGCGGCGCTGGAGAAAGACCAGAAAACTCTAAGCAGTACCGATACTGCCTTAGCCCAGCTGGAACCGCAGATCACGGCCTGCGGCGAACCGAACGCCGAGCTGGAAAGCTGCCGCAAAACCATTGAGCTGGCCCAAAGCCAGCAGCAGGACTGCCAAGCCCTGTTGGACGATATCCCCCGCCTGCACACCGCGCAAGCCAACTGGCAGCGCACTGCCGATGAATACCGGCAAAAGCAGCAGCAGGCCGATGCCGCCCAGCATTCCAGCGCCGAGATGCAGCGCGCCCTGAATGCCGCCCGCGCCGGGATTCTGGCGCAAGATCTGGTGGATGGCACCCCCTGCCCGGTGTGCGGTGCTCTGCACCACCCAGCACCGGCAGCCCCCGCCCCCAGCCATGTCACCGAAGCCGCCTGCAACAAAGCTGCGCAGGCAGCGGCGAGCGCTGCGGCGGAAGCTTCCAAAGCCTCCACCGCAGCCGGGGAAGCCAAAGCCGCAGCCCAAACCCAGCGGGATACCCTGTATGCGCGTACCGCTGCCTTTCTGGCGCGCCGCCGCCAGCATTATACCGGGCCGCAGGCCGATGCCCTGACCCCGGACGAGCTGCAAACCGCCCTGCAGGCCCAACATGACAGCCTGCGCCGCGGCCTTGCCGAAATGCATGACCGCATGGCAAATGCTGAATCCCGCAAAAAAGATCTGGAAAAGCTGACCCGCCAAAAAGCCCAGCTGCAAGCCCAGCGCCCCGACCAGGCAAACGCTGTGGAGCAGGCCCGCACCGCACAGGCCAACGCCGAAAAAGCCGCCGCGGAAGCCCAGACCCGCCTTGCCGAGGGGCAGAAAAACCTACCCTGGCCAGATGCCGCCGCTATGGCCGCCGCCCGCGCCGAGACCCAAAAACAGCGCCGCACCCTGCAAGCTGCACTGGATGCCGCCGCTAAAAGCCGCGATGCTTTTTCCAAAGAACTTGCTGCGGCCCAAAGCGCCGCCCAAACCCTGGCCGAACAGGCCGGGGATACCGCCAGCCGCCCGGACCCTGCCGCCCAGCAGCAGGCCCTTACTGCACTGCAAGCTGAGCGCAAAAACCTGCGCGACCAAAACCAGGCCGCCCTGCACCGGCTGGATACCAACCGCGATGCCCTGACCAACCTAAAAAAAGCCATCACCGCTGCAGAATCTGCCCGCGCCAACGCCGCCATGCTGGATAACCTGAGCAAGACCATCAACGGCAATCTGACCCAAAAGCAAAAGCTGCCCTTTGAACAGTATGTGCAGAGCTTTTATTTTGACGGCGTGGTCGCCGCCGCAAACCGTCGTTTTACCCGCATGACGGGCGGCCAGTATACCCTGCGCCGCCGCCAGAGCGCCGATATTGCCGCCAAGACCGCACTGGAGCTGGATGTGTTCGATGCCTACACCGGCAAAACCCGCCCGGTCGGTTCCCTTTCCGGCGGCGAAAGCTTTTTGGCGGCGCTCAGCCTGGCTCTTGGCATCAGCGATACCATCCAGGAAAGTGCCGGCGGCATCAGCGTGGATACCCTGTTTGTGGACGAAGGCTTTGGCACGCTGGACGCCGACGCCCTGCAAAAAGCCATCGACACCCTGACTGCCCTTGCCGGTTCCGATAAGCTGGTCGGCATCATCAGCCACGTCGAAACCCTCCAGGACCGCATCCCCAAACAAATCCTGGTCCAAAAGACCAAATGCGGAAGCAAAGCCCAAGTAGAACTTGGTTAATTGGAAGTCAGGAGGGAGGAGTTAGGAGTTTATGGTGCGGCTTGCGCCGCGTATTAAAATCATAACACTCTTATACTCTCTCCGTTTCCTCACTTCTAATTATTGCCGCTTCCAAAAATTCCGTCCTTCAACTCCTACTTACTACCTCCTAACTTATGAACCATCTTCTCCAATCTCAACTCCAATCCTATGCTTCCTCCGGGCTTTACCCCTTGCACATGCCGGGGCACAAGCGGCGGGTGGTGCCGGCACCGGGCCTGCCCGCCGGGTGGGATATGACCGAAGTTCCCGGCGTAGATGACCTGCACGATGCAGACGGCATTTTGGCCGATGCCATGGCCCGCACCGCCGCCCTGTGGGGGGCAAAGCGAACCTGGTATCTGGTCAACGGCTCCACCTGCGGCATTCTGGCCGCCATCCGGGCCGCTGTCGTCAGTTCCGGCCGCACCGCCGTCATCTGCGCGCGCAACTGCCACAAATCCGTTTACCACGCCATTGAGCTCAACCGCTTAACGGCACACTGGCTGGGGCCCCCC